>NPIE01005158.1_pt1 | contig 60223 bp, 45 predicted proteins | sample 8637661 | NCBI WGS metagenome assembly NPIE01 (sample SAMN07420842, study PRJNA396082) | bioreactor metagenome | isolation source: sample BA12 brine-fed electro-methanogenic bioreactor BA | place: Japan: Kochi | collected 2016-12-09 | reverse complement strand
CATTCCGGTTTCAACTTCGGCGCCGTACTCGCGCTTCATTCTTTCGATATAGACTTCGAGGTGAAGCTCTCCCATTCCCTTGATGATGGTCTGGTTGGATTCCGGATCGACGTAGGTCTGGAAGGTTGGGTCTTCTTTGGTAAACCGGTTGAGGGCCTTACCCATGTTGTCGGCTGCTTTCTTGTCCTTCGGGGTAATGGCGAGGCTTATTACCGGTTCGGGAACGAACATACTTGTCATGGACCAGTTGTTGCTGTTGCTGGTAAAGGTATCTCCGCTCGCGCACTCGACGCCGAAAAGGGCGCAGATTTCACCGGAATGGGCATCGTTTATGTCTTCCATGTGGTCGGCGTGCATCTTGATGAGCCTTCCGACCTTGAACTTCTTACGGCTTCTTATGTTGAAGAGTTCATCACCCTTCTTGATGCTTCCCTGGTAGATCCTGATGTAGGTAAGCTGTCCGTACTGTCCGTCTTCAAGCTTGAAGGCGAGGGCAACGGTGGGAAGGTCGTCGTCCGACTTGAGGGGGATTTCCGCCTCTTCGTTATCCAGATCCAGGGCGGTGTTGTTGATCTCCGTGGGATTGGGAAGATAGGCGAGAACCGCATTCATAAGAGGCTGAACGCCCTTGTTCTTGTAGGCTGAACCGAGGAATACCGGGGTAAGGTCGAGAGAGAGGGTGCCGAGCCGTACGGCTTCGTGAATCTGCTCCTCGGTTACCTTCTCTTCCATCATCGCTTCCATCAGTTCGTCGGAGAACATGGAGACTGCATCGAGCATTTCTTCCCGCATCTTCACGGCCTCGGTCTGAAGCGCTTCGGGGATCTCGCGGATAACGACGTCGTCACCGGAAGGTCCTTCGAAGTAAAAAGCTTTCATGGTAACCAGATCAACCATTCCCTCGAGTTTATCCTCGAGCCCGATGGGAATCTGCATGAGAACGGCGTTGTGGCCGAGCTTGTTTACCAGCTGGTCCTTTACCTTGTAGGGATTGGCACCGGTCCGGTCGCACTTGTTGATAAAGGCGATTCTCGGGACGTTGTACCGTTTCATCTGACGGTCTACGGTAATGGACTGGGACTGTACTCCGCCGACCGAACAGAGCACAAGAATGGCGCCGTCAAGTACGCGAAGTGCCCGTTCTACTTCAATGGTGAAGTCTACGTGTCCCGGTGTATCGATGATATTGATCGGATGACCTTTCCATTCAACACTGGTCGCGGCGGAAGCAATGGTGATTCCCCGTTCCCGTTCGAGTTCCATGGAGTCCATGGTGGCTCCCACTCCGTCCTTGCCGCGTACCTCATGAATAGCGTGAATTCGCTTACAGTAGTAGAGAATACGCTCGGTCAGGGTGGTCTTTCCGGAATCGATATGCGCACTGATACCGATATTCCTCATCTTGGTGATGTCATAGCTCATTGTTATACAACCCTCTCTGTAGTATCGGGATAGTCTTCTATTTTAGTTGAAGACTCTCATTTCTAATGTTACAATTGCGGTTAGTGTTCTCTGCGGTGTTTCTCGGTCCGCTCAGGGACGGTAGTGTAGCTGAAATATACATTATGTTCAATCCCGCCGGGACAACAAATATTTCCTAATTCTTGTAAGGTAATGCATTATATAGGAACAAGCGGGTATTCCTACCCCGACTGGGTAGGGCCATTTTATCCTGAAGGAACCCGGCAGGCGGACTTTCTGGCCCGGTACGCCGAATCGTTCACATTCACGGAACTCAATTTTTCCTATTACAGGATGCCCGATGCGGGGATGCTCGGAAAGATGCTTGAACGGGTGCCCGGGGGCTTTCTTTTTTCAATCAAGGCGCACGGTTCGCTTACCCACGAACGGGACGAGTCCTGGAAAAGCGGCTGCGCACGCTTTTCGGAGGCCCTGAAGCCCCTGACTGAAGCGGAGGCTCTTGCGGGCATCCTGCTCCAGTTTCCTTTCAGTTTTCATTATACCGCTGAAAACCGTCTCTATCTCGACGCACTATTGGGGGAACTGTCACCCCTGCCATGTTTTGTGGAGTTCAGAAACAGTGAATGGCAGCTGGAGCGGGTCTATGCGGCTCTCGACAGGCGGGAGGCCGGGCTTGTGGTAAGCGATGAACCGCAGCTTGAAGGTCTGCCGTCATTTTCTCCGCGTCTGTGCGGCAGGGATGCCTATTTCCGGTTTCACGGAAGGAACAAGCGGGACTGGTGGACAGGGGACAACACCTCCCGGTATGATTACCGGTATTCCATGCAGGAACTTGATGAGTTCGGAGAAGCAATCCGGGCGATCGAGCCGAAAGCGAGACGTCTTTTCGCGGCATTCAACAACCACAGAAAGGGACAGGCGGTGGATAATGCCCGGGAACTTATAAGGATTATCGATGAATTACCGCAGACTGATTGAAGCCGCTTCCGCCGTAAGGACATCGGTCAATGCCAGCTATTACCGGTTTCCCGGAAGGAATTCCCGCTACTTCTACCGTGGAGAATGGAGAGGAAGCAGCAAACCGCCGGAGCGGCTTTCCGCCTCGATGGAACTGTTTGGTTTTCTCAAAGAAAACGGCCGGGCTGTGGTCGCCCTGGGACGGGAGCAAGCTCCGATGGAGGGGCTGTTTCTGGATGAGTATTCCGAAAGCGCCCTCGCTTTTCCCCTTCTCCATGCTTCTTCGGGAGAACTCACGGGTGTGCTTTTTCTCTCCTCCCCCGCTCCCCTCGCATTTTCCGGATCCTGCATCGAAAAAGTTGAGCGGCTTATTGCATTGAGCGGGCCGCCGGAGGATAAGCAATGAACCAGATAATGACCGTTTTCTCATCCCTTCCGCTATGGCTTATTGTGGTGGATATTGCCGCGGCCGTGGTGCTGCTTCTTGGTATAATACTCTCTCTTGCAGCCTTCATCCGGCTCCGCAGAGCAATGAACGAGGCAATTGAGAGCTGGAGCCGCTACCGGGAGATCCGGCCGTCTCGGCTGCCCGCATACCTTCTGGATCTCTTCGGCGGGATGATAGAAAAACGGAGCATGGAAAGCGGGGTCAATCTTCTGGAAATTTTCGGTCTCCAGGAGCGTCTTATAACCAGGATATCCGGGCCCGGAAAGCCTCCCCGCCTGTCGCGGAAAGAGGTACGGCGTCTTCTTACCTTTTCCCCGGACAAAGCACTCTTCCCGATTTTTCTGGCGGCCTGCAGACGGAAAAAAATTGCCGCGGAGCTGGAAACCTGGCTGGAGGGAGCCGGGGAACTTTTTGTGCTCCGTCGTCTGGCGATACGCTCGGAAGGCGTCGATTTTGACGGGGAGGCGGCTGCACGTCTTCTCGATTCAAGGCTGGAGGAGGTCCGGACTCTTGCGGACGATACGGATTACCGTGCGCGCCTCTTCGCCCTGAGGATACTGGTAAGACTCCCGGATGAGCGCAGCAGGGAACTTGTCTTTGCCGCCCTCGGCGACGGTCATCCGGATGTCCGCGGAACCGCAGCCCTTCTTGTCCCGTTCCCGGAGGAGGAGACAAGCGGGGAGCCGCAGGCAAAAAAGGAGCGGGAACGTCTGCGCAAAACACTTCTCCGCATGATTACCGACGAACCCAACTACGGGGTAAGGAGCACTGCGGCGGTGCGTCTTTTTGCCCTCTTCCCCGATACCCGTCTGCCCGGTGCAAAGGAGCTTGATCCTGTTGCCGCAATCCGGATTGCCGAGCAGCTGCATCCCGAAAAAAGCGAGGACCAGGAGCTTGCATTCCGCTTCCTGCTCTCCAAAGATCCGGAACTTTCCCTTATTGCGGCTCGGTTTCTTGATGACTGCGGCAGCTTCGCAAAGCTTTTTGCTGCAGCGGACCACGGCGACCGGGAGGGAATGAAACGGATAGAGACCATTCTAAGGAAGGGCATGCAGTCACACTGCTGTCATTATCTGAAGATTCTGGAACAGTCTGATTTTATTCAGCCGGGGCCTCTCCTGATCGCTTCACGCATCCTGCTTCCGGAGGGAGATAAAAAGCTGATAACAGCGCTTCTGGAGAGAACACTGTCTCTTCCGGATGAGATTAAAAATCGGCCGGAGGGGAGAGAAACCCTCCTCAATGCCCTGAAAGCGGGGGCGGCACGGGGCAACGAAGATACACGCCGCATTCTCGGTCACACCCTGGAGCAGAACGCACATGATGCTGAAATTCAGAAGGCGGTTATCGGGAGCCTTCCGGCCGACGGCGCCGAAGAATTGATTGAACCGCTCTTTTCACTCCTTTCCGATCCCGGCTATCCGGAAGAGGAGCTTCTTATCTCCTACATCTCTGAACTTCCGGCGGAGATGAGCATTCACAATCTGGTTGATCTTGTGCGTGCAGGCCGGACAATCTCTCTTGTCGCAAGAAAGCGTGCAGTCCGGATCCTTCTCCGGCGCGGAGAATATGCCGGTATCCAGCGAATGCTCGAGGAGCTGCCTCTTCTGGACATGGAGGAGGCGGCGGAATGCGGCAGCTGGCTGGAACAGTTTATTCCAAGCGGTCTGGAGGAACGGATCGAACGGATTTTTGCCGGTCATGACGCACTTCTGCGGGCAAGGCTTATTGCGGCGCTCCCCCCATCCCTCCGTCTGCGTTTCCGGAAAACCATTGAGGAGGCGCTCACGGACCGTGAACAGGAGGTGAGGATCGCCTCCGCCCACGTGCTCTTTCAGGATGCCTCCGGAAAGGCGGGAGAGAACAGGCTTCCCCTGAACCTGCTTCATGACCCGGTGCCCCTGGTCAGGGAAAGTGTTGCGCGGCTTGCGGGGGAGCACGGGAGCGGGTATGCGAAACTGAAGGAACTGATTATGGACCCCAACGAAGTTGAATCGGTGAAGGAGGCGGCCCTCAGCGGAATTGCCGCGGCCGGCGGGGTTCAGTCGGCGAAATTCCTTCTCGAGGTGATGGAAAAAGAGCTGGAGCTTGAGGAAGCGGTAATTGCGGCTGCCGGCTCCCTTGCGGAGGAAGAAGAGTTTGCTCCCTTCCTGGCAAGAATGGAAACTGCTCCCGATGAGCTGAGAAAAAGGATTATTGCCGCGCTTATCCGCGCGGGGAAGCATGCGGAAAAAGCCCTGCTCTCTCTCCTTGCCCAGCCGGAACCGGTCAGGAGCCAGGCAGCATCGGCGCTGGAAGAGATCGGTACGGTCAACCGGACCATGCGCAGGCTCGGTTCACGAAATGCCGGCGAACGCCTTGAAGCCGCGGAGCTCCTGTCACGCATAGGTACGGTGAACGCTTTTCGCGGTATCGTTCTGTCGGTCAAGGATCCTTCGGAACCGGTCCGCGTCGAAGCGGCCAGGGCGATTCAGATGCTCAAGGACGAGCGGGGAGCTGCCATTCTGGAGCAGCTGGAAAAAGACCCGGTTCCCCGGGTGCGCCGCTACGCACGATGGGCAAGGGAGCGCCTCCTGGCTGATACCCTCGGTTGAAGCAGGAAAAAACGTTGCTTTTTCACCGGAAAAGCTTACACTGATGGTAATTATGAAAGGTATTCATTCCGCGCTTCTTACTGCGGTGCTTGTTTTCTCCCTCTCCGGCTGTCAGCCCGTACCGGTCCCGCCCTCTCCGGAAATGATAGAGTCGCGGATCCGCACCATTCTTGAGATGCCGGTCTGCGAACAGCTCTATCGGGATATTGTCTATGTAGGAGAGGAAGCACGGTTTCTGGGGATTCGGCACATCGATACGAGACTGCTGTTTTCAATAGAAATTCGCGTTCAGGCGGGAATTGATCTCCTGAAGGGAGTAGAAGTTCGGTCCGCCTCTACGGGAGGAATGGTTGTGCTGCTCCCGGAACCGGAACTGCTTCTGGTTGACGCCGACGAGTCTTCAATCAGAGAGTACTTCCTTAAGGAATTCGGAAAATCGATCGGCAGGCTGGACTATTACGATGAAATAGAAAAGGGAAAGGAACGCGTCCGGAAGGAAGCTCTGGATCGGGGTATTCTGGTAAAGGCCGAACAGAACGCCAGGGATGCCATCACCGGTCTCTTTTCTCCTCTTGTTCCCGGCGGAGTAACGGTACGTTTCATCGGACCGGAGGACGGATCATGAAGAAGCTGATGATTCTCCTGACGGTACTTTTCGCCCTTCTGATGGCTGCGGGAGCCCTCTATCTTGCCGCCGTCCGCTTTGACTTTCAGCTTGGCAATCCCTTCGTTTACAGGAAAAGCGAATCCGCCTCCCGACTTATGCTTCTTGAAAGCCGGGAAGTACTGCGTCTGGCCACCGTGGAGTACCTTTACAAGAGCGTCTTCCCCCATGACTTTATCCCCGAAGAGACCGACTTCCGGCAGCTTTTTTCCCGTCTTTACCGCGGAGAAACGCTGACGGAAGAAGAGGAGCGGCTTGTACAAGTATACCGGCTCTGTGTACAGATCGGCATAGATCCCGAGATAGAGCAGTACAAGTTTGCGGTTATCACCACCCGGGTTAAGGGCGGATTCGATTTTTCGGAGACCGGAATCGGTATCCAAGAGACGGCGGAAGGAATAATCATTACCCTTCCCGAGCCGGTAATTACCGAACTGGTGATTGAAGATGAGACCAGCGACGGCTATGCCTATCCCGATATCGATGCGGGGCCGGCCGTCTGGAAAACCATCACCGATCTTACCGGAGAGGAAATACGCAGCACGGTCCTCAGGGAAGGGATTCTGTCTGATGCGGAGAGACGGGGGAAGGCATACCTGGAAATGCTTTTTTCCCAGGCAGGTTATGAAAGTATATCGTTCCGCACATACCCTTCGAAAGCCGAATAAGCCGATTCAAAAGCCTTCAGGAGCTCTTCAAAGGCCTGCGGCCTGCCATCCGCCGCAGCCTCCTCCAGCCCCCTTGCAGCTTCACCGAGAGGCCGGGCGCTGAGGTTGAGTGAACCTCCCTTAAGACCGTGGGCCAGCCCTCTTACAGCTTCGGCATCCTTAGCTGCAACCGCGGTCCTGAGCTGCGGTACCTGCTCCGCAAGCTTATCCAGAAACGAAAGCAGAACTTTTTTTAGAATCTCCTCTTTGCCCATGAAGGTATCAAGGGCATCCTCCCAGTCGAGCAGATCAGTTTTCGGAGCGGAATACCGGTCATCCTGTCTGCCGAGCCACTGCTCCAGCACCGGCAGCAGATCCCGTTTTTTGAAGGGCTTGATGAGAAATCCACTCATGCCGACGCTGATGCATTTCTCCTCTTCTCCTCTCTGGGCGCTGGCGGTAACCGCGACAACAGGGGTGTCTATGCCAAGGGAACGTATTGATTCCGTCGCTTCGTAGCCGTTCATCTCGGGCATCTGAACATCCATGAAAATCAAATCATAACGCCGGTTTTTCACCGCCTGAACCGCTTCGACTCCATTGGAGGCAATATCCACCTCATGACCGATATTCTCGAGAATGGTCTTGAAAAGCTGCTGATTGACCTCATGATCCTCCGCAACAAGAATGGTACTGCCGGTAAGCTCTTCCACCATCTCCACGGCCTCAGCCCCGGGCTCCCCGGGTCCTTCAAGAACTTCAAGAGCTTCAAGCTCTTCCGGTTCATCCTCAAGCTCTTCCAGCTCTTCAATTTCGTCATCGCTGAGAAAGAGCCGGACCATTTCTCTGAACAGCCGCCCCTTGCGGACAGGCTTTGAAAGATATCCCTGATACCAGCGAAGCAGCTTCATCTTCGCCTCGTCACCGCTTTTTCCCGAAGGGCTCATAAGAAACAGGGATGTTCCGCGAAGATGAGTGTCCGAATTGACTTCACTCGCAAACTGCCACCCGTCCATGCCGGGCATAACCTGGTCCACGATGCAGAGATCAAAAGCCGTTTCGCTGCCTGCGCGGTTCCTGAGCTCTTCCAGAGCGGCGGGACCGTTCTCCGCGGACTCCACTTCACAGCCCCATTCCTTCAGGTAATCGGCGATGGCATCGCGTACGGCAGGGTTGTCATCCACAACAAGAACACGCGCTTCAAAATAGCGGTCCGGAAGGGCATGATAGACGCTCTGCTCCGGCTGCTTTCCAAACCGGGCGGTAAACCAGAATGAGGAGCCGGCACCATAATCACTCTCGACTCCGATACCTCCCTGCATCATTTCCGCCAGGTTTTTGCTTATCGAAAGCCCAAGTCCCGTACCGCCGTATTTGCGGGTGGTCGAACTGTCCACCTGGCTGAAAACCTGAAACAGGTTGGCGGCTTTTTCGGCGGGTATGCCTATACCCGTATCCCGGACAACAAAACGGAGAACAACTTCATCTTCCAGTTCCTCTTCCAGCGATACCCGGATCTCGACCTCTCCCCGCTCGGTAAACTTGACTGCGTTGTTGAATAGATTGACAATAATCTGACGAAGCCTGACTGGGTCTCCACGCAGAAGATGAGGCACAGGATTTTCAATATGAACAATGGTCTCAAGCCCTTTTTTATGTGCTTCCAGGGATACCAGGTCCACATTATCTTCCACGGTATCGTAAAGATCGAAATCGATGGTCTCCAGAGAAAGCTTGCCGGCTTCTATCTTGGAAAAATCAAGAATATCGTTTATCAGGCTGAGAAGAACATCCGCTCCGAACTGAACCTGTTCCGTATACTCCTGCTGCTCCGGATCGAGGGCGGTATCCGCGAGCAGCTCCGCCATACCAATTACGGTATGTATGGGAGTTCTTATTTCATGGCTCATGTTGGCCAGGAATTCGCTCTTGGTGCGGGTTGCGTGTTCGGCGGCTTCCTGTGCCCGTTCGGATGCTTCTTTGGCCTCCTTGAGCTCTTCCTCGTAAAGTTTACGGATGCTTATATCTTCGGCAAAGATAACAAAACGGCGAAGGTCAGGTCCGCCCGCTATACGGGGTCGGAGATTGGAAATGTTGAGCCGCCACCAGGAATCACTCCCCTCCGCTTTGCGGTAGCGAAGCTCCAGAGCGTCGGAACCTTTCGAGTTGGCGTTTATTCCGTTCAGCAGTTCCAGAAACTCTTCAGGCTTGCAGTCGGCAAGGAAGGATGAAAAAAGTGTGGACGGCGGTATTGCCACCTTACCCACGAGATCCAGAAAGGCCTCATTCCAAAAAACGAGCCTGCCGGTGGAGGATAGTATAACTATCCCGACGGGTGCTTCCATAAAGATCGATTTGAACATTCGCTCCTGTTCAGGCACCGTTACACGCTCCCCATAACAGCATTCGTCAGAAAGAAGTACTCAGTACTTCCGTTGCTTTTCTCAGAAGCTGCTCCGGCTTTAAGGGTTTAATAAGATAGCTCTTTATGCCAAACCCGACAGCCTTGACTATGGTCTCTTTTTTTGAGAGTGCCGAGAAGACAATTACGGGTACATCGGCCTGCTTGTCCTTAAGATACTGAAGAACCTGAAAACCGTTTATCTGCGGCATCATCAGGTCAAGAAAAATCAGATCAAACTCTTTATTCGGTTCATCAAGAAGAAAATCCTTGCCGTCATCATAGGTGGTCAGCTTCCAGTTTGTTTCGGAAAAGACGGTTTTCAGAAGTTCCTGAATGACAAAATCATCATCAACAATGGCCACCTGTGCTTCGCTGCCGAACACTCCCTTCGGACCTGTCTTCGAATCCTCTCCGTCGTAACGGAGCTGGATCGATTCATCTTTCTCTTTTTTCGGTTTGCTGGATGTAAGAAGTCTGTTCTGGGCAACTTCGTCATGGGCTATGGTGTCCGCTTTGAGCCCCACAAGTTCGTCCATGGCGTCTTCCAGACTGGAAAAAACCGATATACCCTGATAGTCGGTACTTCCGTCGATAAAGCTGCGAATTCTGTCATTGGCGGTAAGAACCTTTATCATTTTCACATTCGGCTGGGCGGTTTGAATAAGCACATCAAGCAGCCGCTTCAGCTTGTAGATATGATCTTCGGGAAGCTCGACTCCGGTCAGCATAAGGAGCACCCTGGGGACCTGTACCTCGTACAGCTCCAGGAGTTCGGTTATTTTATAGGCCAGGAGCTCCATTTTTTCGGCATTAAGCCCCCGGGCTATCTCGATAAACAGAATATTTTCGTTGAAATGCGCCTCTACGATACATGGGCTGCTGTCCATCTCTATTTTCTGATCAATAAGGGTACTGATCGTCTCAAGCAGACCCTCCATTTTAACGGGCTTGGAAAAGATTTTTTTCACATTCATGCCGGCCATTTCCAGGACATGACTGCGGTCAATCTTCGGGGCCATCATGATGACGGGGATATCCGCTATGTTGCGGTTAGCTTTTTTCTCCTTGAGAATTTCCATGCTGCTTTTTCTGGAAAGGTAGTAGTCAATTATTACGAGGTCAGGAATCTCGCTTCTCATTTTGACAAGGCCGTCCAGACCGTTGACTCCGATATCCACTTCCACGCCGTAGGTCTCCAGCTTCTCCTTCAGATAATTCCTGAAAAGCGTCGACTCATCGATTATCAGCACCTTTTTAGCCATACTAGCCCCCATCTGTATTGATTATAAAACTAAACTGCCATAAATCAAGACAAACAAAAACCGGAGCTGCATTTCCAGCCGCTCCGGTTTAAATTGAGAGTCCTTTTGTGTAACTCCAGATTCAGCTTTCTCAGCCGAACTTGTAGCCTATGGTTCGCAGAAGCGCCTTGCGGTCGGCCTTGTCCGCATCATTTTCCACTCCGACGGGCGAAAAACCGTCGATAACACCAATAATTCCGTTGCCCTGTTCACTTCCGGCAATAACAATCTGAAGAGGATTTGCCGTGGCGGCAAATATCCGCACCACTTCCTGACAATTCTTTATCTGGTTAAGCACATTGATGGGATAGCAATCCTTCAGGATGAGGTAGAAGGTGTGGCCCGCCCCGACCTGCTGCGCACACTTCACCGCCTGCTCCACAAGCGCCGGATCGCTTCCCTCGGTACGGATAAGGGTCGGTCCGCTCGCTTCACAGAAAGCGAGACCGAACTTTATTCCCGGTATGGTGCTTACCAGAATCTCGGGAATATCCTCCATCGTCTTAATAAAATGGCTCTGACCGACGATAATGTTGCAGCCCTCTTCCCAGGACAGTTCCACCGCTTGCATTTTCACGTCCATTACTTCTCTCCCTTCGCCTGCAGAAGACGATCAAGATCCAGCTCTCCTCCGGCGCAGGGCATCTGAACACCCCAGCTTTCGAGAACTGCAGGATGTACCTCACCGAAGAATCCGATTTCCGCTCCGCCACTCATGACCCGGGCGCACCGGCCCGGAATAAAACGGGGATCGCTCAATTCGGCAAGCTCGTATTCCTTTGCAAGATAGTAGAAAACCGCGGAGAGATGATTCAGGGCATCATTGAATCCGGTTTCCCGGTCACTCATAAGAAAGCCCAGAAAGTTCCGGGTCACAGTCCCGCTGTTTTCGCCTGGATCCAGTCTGGCAATTTTCCCTATCTCGAATATTCTGTGGGGATAAACGGCATTTCCGCTTACCGACTCGGTTTCCAGCATATTGGGCATAATCGAAGCACGGACATACTCATAGTTTTCCGTCATGGGGTTGGCGATGCGGATATATTCGCTGCCGTCCACATGCATCTTTTCAATATAATCTTTACGGCTCCCCAGATAGTTGTACATCATCTCCTGATAGCCCATTCCGATCATTATGTCCTTGACGCGCCGCGCAAAGCTTTCTTCGGGAGAGAGCCGGCCAATGGTGTAGTCGGCAGGGACCAGGGGGTCAAAACTGCCCAGTCCGCGACCGATCATAATATCCTCGGCCACATCGGCGGGATGGAGAAAATCGTTCCGGTATTCGGGAACACGGACAGTCAGGACAGGATCGCCCGAAGGATCCGCGCTGCCGAACTCGGCGGATATGCCCATTTTGGCAAGGGATTCTATGCACGCCTCGGGAATTATATCCTCTCCAAGCATCTTCCGAATAAAAGAGAGCCGCGCTTCAACAGGTTTCTGAAAATAGGAGGGAAACACTGCCTCCCGGCCGAATTCGGTCTCGTAGGGATAGATAACCTTCACCGGAAGAATGGTATACCCGGCATCGGCCAGGTCGCAGGCGACGATGGAAGCGGTCAGGGCCAGATCCTTCAGGACCGTTCCCGTCAGCTCGATAAAGAGCTTACCGTCTCCAACCTTTACGGCGCCGATTTCCGCGCTGTTTATTACGGGCGGGAAACTGAGCACCTTGTCATTATCATCGGTAATAAAAGGAAAGAGGAGGTCGTCCGCGACAATGGGACCAAACTCTTTTCCCTTGGGGTGCTCGTTTATAATCTCGCGCAGGCTCATCTCCCGCTCTTCCTGAAGGGGAACAAACCTTGTCGTATCGGGATCCACCGCCCGGTAATGAACCGGATATGAGAAAATGTCGCTCCGGTATACACCCATGGCAATGGACTTGCGCTTGCGGCCGAAGTTCCAGCAGAGCTTCTCCTGAGTCTGAATAAGATCTTTCAGGGTAGCTTCATCCACGCCTTTGCCGGAGATGGCAAAGGCGACAATGTAGGGTCTGGTCGCACGTACCGATTCATCAACCATAACAATACGGTCACCGTAATCCAGCTCATTTTCCGGTGTGGAAAAGAAGGAATAGGCGGGGACCTTTCCCGTTTCATAACAGCGAAGCTGCCGGCCTAGACCGGCGGTGGACCAGAGGTCGGGACGGTTGGTATCGTTCAGCTCCACCTTGAGAAGTCCTTCCTCCCGGTCGACTCCGTCCAGTTCGGCCTTCGCGCAGGGAAGCACTTCCTCGAGCGCCTCTTCGGAATATGTTTTTCCGGCATACCCGTACAGGGTCTCCGCATAGAGTTCAATTTTCGGCATCGCTATTTCCTCCTCCGGAGCCGGACATTTTCAAGATTTGCGGTAAAGAGTTCCCGCAGGTCGTTAAGTCCGAGGTGCATAAGAGCCATACGGTCTATTCCGAGCCCCCAGGCAAGGACAGGTACGTCGATGCCGAGCGGCTTTGTTACCTCCGGCCGGAATATGCCGCTTCCTCCCAGCTCGAACCAGCCCAGTTCGGGGTGCTTGATATGCACTTCGATGGAAGGTTCCGTGAAGGGGAAATAGCCGGGAACATATTTCACCTCTTCGGCTCCGGCAACCTCTTCGGCAAACATCTTGAGCAGTCCGAGAAGAGTCCTCAGGTTTACATCGTCTCCGAGCATTATGCCTTCGGTCTGGTAAAAATCCGCCCCGTGAGTCGCATCCACCTGGTCATAGCGGAAACATCGGGCAATCCCGAAATACTTGCCCGGAATTTTCGCCTCGGGAAGCTGCTTCGCAGAGAGGACAGTTCCCTGGCTCCTCAGGATAAGACGGCGGGTAAAATCGCGGTCGAAAGTATAGCCCCACCCGCGGCTGCCGCTCTCCCCTCCGTTTTCGTGGGTTGCGGCTACCTGATCAAGATAAGGCTGCTCAATTTCCTTTGCGCTGTCGGGTTCTGCAAGATAGTAGACATCGTGAATATCACGCGCACTGTGAAACTGGGGCATAAAAAGGGCATCGCCGTTCCAGAACTCGGTTTCCACAAGGGGACCGTCAAACTCCTCAAAGCCTAGACTTATAAGCTTGTCCTTCACCCACTGGAGATACTCCGCGTAGGGATTCCTCCTTCCGAGCAGAACCCTCGCCGGAGCTGTGTTCAGACTGTATTCCCGGAAGGAACCGTTCTTCCAGCCTCCGGAGGCAAGCAGTTCGGGAGTGACCGAACCGATTTCCTCACCCGTCAGGCCGGCGGCTTCAAGTACCTTTTTCGCTTCTGCCCCCTGAGCGGTAAGGGAATAGACTACATCCTCCCGTTCCACAATCCTGAAGGGTGCCGCGGCGGCACCGCGCTTCTTGCTTATCCCCTTCATGGCGCTCAGCTCTTCGGGGGAAAGCGAAACCTCTTCAAGCACATCGCCCTTCACCGCCCGATCCAGCAGAGAACGGATATGTTTCATCCTTGGTGATCCGACGGGATCGGCCGCTTCGACAGCCTTTCCTTCTCCCATACGGAGAACCCCTTCCTTCGAAAGCTGGCCGAATGCGGAACCCACATCCCGGTTTTCCAGGGAAAGCTCCGAGGAAATCTCCGGCATGGTTTTCGGACCGCCTGCCTTAAGCAGGGTGATAATGTTCTCTTCCGGCGTTCCGTCGGCGGCAAACGTTCTACCGAGATCGGTTATTTCAAAAAAAGTTCTGGCTGTTCTGCTCGATTCTTCAATAAAACCGCGGCCCGCCAGCCAGCTGAAAGCCTGGTTGCACTGGCCCAGTTTATAATCAAGTTCTTCCACTATCCGGTCGGCGGATACTGCCTCACCCGGACCGATGTGGCGCAGCAGCTTGATCTCCAGAGGATGGAGACTCTTTACGTCAATGTCCATGTTCATTTCTCCTGGGTATACCGTGTCGGCTTATTGTAAAGAAGAATTGTGAGAAGTAAAAGCCCCGGACGGAGGCGGCTGAGCTGACGAGACTGTTCCAAAACCGGTCTTTCCGATAGACTTCAGTCGTTTGGAGGACTTGCGCAATGCTTACCTATCTGCTGCTGATACTGGGAATGTTTTTTTTCGGGCTCTCTTTTATTGCTTCAAAATATGCCCTTATGCTTTTTGATCCTATTACGATAATTCTGGTAAGGGCGGTAATTGCTTCGACCCTCCTGGCATCCTGGGCACGTATGAAGGGAGTCCCTCTCAAGCTGACACGGAAAGAGCTTCCCGCCTTCCTGCTGCTTGCCTTCTTTCAGCCCTTCGTCTACTTCATGGGAGAAACCTACGGACTCAGGCTTATCTCCGCCTCTGCGGCTTCCATTATTATTGCCACCATTCCGGTGTTTACTCCCTTTGCCAGCGCGCCCCTCATCGGTGAACGCCTGAGTCCGCGCGCCTTCTTCGGGCTTATTCTTTCATTTGTCGGGGTTGCTTTCATTGTCATGGCGGACAGACAGACCCCGGGCTTTTCTCTTCCCGGGGTAGTGCTGATGTTTACGGCGGTCCTGGGAGCGGTGGGCTATTCCATAGTAGTCAAGACTATCAGGCTCGAGAGATCCCCCCTGGTCATAGTCACCTGGCAGCATATTATCGGAGCCATATATCTCCTGCCGCTTTTTTTGATTGTAGATCTTCCGAACATGAGCATGCGCTCCAGGCCCGCAGGCAGCGCTCTCATACCGCCCATTGCGAGCCTTCTCTTCCTGGCTCTTTTCGCATCCACCCTGGCCTTTATCTTTTACAGCAACGCAATCCGCAAACTGGGTCCGGGCAGGGCCAATGCATTCACCAATACCATTCCCCTGTTTACCGCCATTGTCTCTTTTTTTCTTCTGAAGGAGCAGTTCCCCGCCATAAAAATAGCGGGGATGGCGGCAGTCATTACCGGAGTGCTTATCAGTCAGCACGGAGTCAAAAAAAACCTGAAGGACGCGGACTCCCCACGACGCTTAATCTGAACCTCTCCGCTTCTTTTTTGTCTTCCTGATCAGATCGGCATACCAGCGGCCGCTCTCTTTCATTATACGTGTGCCGCCGGGAAAATCGACGTAGACCAGCCCGAACCGTTTCGCGTAGCCCTCGGCCCATTCAAAATTGTCCATCAGGGACCATACGAAGTAACCGCGTACATTGCATCCCTCGGATTCAGCCCGGAAAACCGAGGCGGTATACTCTTTCAGGTAGTCGATACGGAGGGGATCTTCCACCCTGCCGTCGACAAGCCGGTCGTTGTAGGCCGCTCCGTTCTCGGTAATGTAGGTGACAGGATTCCCGTATTCGTCCCTTAAGCGCGTAAGCAGCTCATAAAGTCCTTCCGGATAAACCTCCCACCCCATCGAAGTGTGCTGGACACCGTCCCTTACAAACTCTGCCTCGGGAACATTCATCCCCGTCATGTGGAAGGGAAAGAGGGGACGCCTCTTGTAGTAGCCCCGTTCACGCGTATAGTTGTTCACCCCCAGAAAATCGATATCGCGGCCGATTATCTCCATATCCCCCGGGAGGACCTTCGGATGTACAAGGCGGATTTTTTTCCACAGCTCCCGGGGATACTCTTTCCGGAAAAGAGGATCAAGGTAAAACCGGTTCAGAAACTGATCCGCAAGATCCGTCGCTTTCCGGTCCTTTTCGCTTCCGCTCATCGGATGTACGGGAGAGAGGTTCAGGGTAATGCCGACCTCCGCGCCGGAGACCGATGCGCGGATGGCGGATACTGCTTCCCCATGGGCAAGCAGCTGGTGGTGAGCGGTACGCATCATCAGCCAGGGATTGTGTTTCCCGGGTGCGTGTATTCCAAGCATGTGACCAAGCACCGAATAAACCCAGGGTTCGTTGAAGGTGATCCAGCGCTTAACCCGATCGCCGAGCCGGCGCGTCACCGCTTCGACGTAGTGTACATAGGCAGCCACACAGCGCCGGTCCGCGAAGCCGCCGTACTTGTGCTGAAGAGCAGCCGGCAGGTCCCAGTGAAACAGGGTGACAAAAGGGTCGATGCCCGCATCGCCAAGCCGGTCGACCAGGCGGTCATAGAAATCAAGTCCCGCTTCGTTAACGGACCCGTCTCCGTCGGGAACAACCCGCGGCCATGCCACCGAAAAGCGGTATGCATCCAGGCCGAGTTCGCTCATTATCGCGACATCCTCATCAATCCGGTTATAATGATCGCAGGCGGTATCGCCCGTATCTCCCGCTCTTATTTTTCCCGGAGTATGACTGAACTCATCCCAGACCGAGGCTCCGCGGCCATCGGCCTCTACGGCGCCCTCAATCTGATAAGACGCCGTTGCCGCACCGAATATAAACTCTTTCATCAGTTCCAGACCTTTACAATCCCCCGTACCAGGGCAAGAAACTTTTCTCTTACCAGTTCTCCCGTTTCCATTACCTCTTCATGGTTAAGAGGCTGGGGAAGAATTCCCGCCGCCATGTTGCTTATGCAGCTAATTCCAAGGACCCGCATTCCAGCGTGCACCGCGGTAATAACTTCGGGAACCGTGGACATTCCCACCGCATCGGCACCAAGAGTCCTGAGCATCCGGATCTCCGCGGGAGTCTCGAAACTGGGACCGCCCATAAAAGCGTAGACCCCGTCCCGCAGGTCTATCTGTTCCGCGGCCGCCACCTCTTTTGCCAGGTCCCGCAGCTCGCGGCTGTACGCTTCGCTCATATCATTGAAGCGGGGCCCGAGCTCGTCGATATTCCTGCCGCGGAGAGGACTGTCGGTAAAAAGCTTTATATGATCGGTAATAAGCATAAGGTCTGCGGGTTTGAAAGCCATATTGACGCCCCCCGCCGCATTGGTAACCAGAAGGTTATCTATACCGAGCATCTTCATTACCCGTACGGGGAAGGTTACCTGTTCGAAGCCGTAGCCTTCGTAGTAGTGAAAACGGCCCTGCATAACAAGGACCCGGCGCCCCTCAAGATCGCCGATAACCAACCGGCCCTCGTGTCCCGGAACCGTAGATTCGGGAAAACCGGGAATATCGCCATAGTCAATGACGACGGGATTCTCCACATCGTTTCCCAGCACTCCGAGTCCGGACCCGAGGATCAGGCCGATCTCCGGGCTCTTACCCGCCCTGCTTTTTATTACCTCGGCAGCTTCGCGTGCCGCCTTCAGCTGTTCATTCATTGTACACACTCTCCTCTGTGATGAAAAAAAACGGCCAGACGCCGAAACGCCTGGCCGATACACATTCCGTGCTTAATTACATACCAAGGTCTGCGCGGGTGGTTGCAATATCAACCTTCCCTGCTTTCATTTTTCCGATTTCTTCGGCAACTTTGTCCTTTACAGCCTGGGGAACAACATCGTTGAACTGGTTGAAAGAGCTGATGCCGGTTGCATCGTCTTCAATTCCGTACTCAACGGTTCCGGTCTGAAAGGTGCCGTCTTTTACAGCCTGGAGTGAAAGATATACCGATTCGGGGATCTTTTTCACAGCACTGGTAAGAACGGTGTCGGGAGCAACATTGCTCTGGTCTACATCTACGCCGATGGCGAGAACGCCGCGTTCCTTGGCAGCCTGGATGGCACCAAGTCCGGTAAGACCGGCGGCGTGGAAGATAATGTCAGCGCCCTGATCGATCATGGCCAGTGCGGCTTCTTTGCCCTTGGCCTGATCAACGAAAGAACCGGCGGTTACCGACAGTACTTCACAATCGGGATTGACGGATTTCACACCCTGGATAAAACCAACTTCGTACTTTTCAACCGGGGGAATGAACATACCGAGAACTACACCGACAACATTTTTGTCGTTAAGCTTCGGGGTGGCGGATGCGTGCTCTTTGGTCATAAGACCGGCAACAACTCCCGCGAGGTAACCGGATTCCTGTTCCTTGTAGAGGATGCCCTGAAAGTTTGCAGGATCATCGGGACCGGCGAAAATATCGATTCCCGCAAAGTAGGTGTCGGGATTCTGCGCAGCAGCTTCCTTGACAGCCTGTTCCATAAGGAATCCTACGGCAAAAACAATATCCGAACCATCTTCGGCAAGACCGGAAAGGTTGGGCACATAGTCGGTCTGCTGTTTGGACTCAACAACACGCGCCTCAAAACCAAGGGCTTCGCCTCTTTTAAGACCTTCATATGCACCATCGTTGAACGACTTGTCACCAAGGCCTCCGACGTCGGTTGCCATCGCGGCAATCAGCTTTTCTTCGCCTGCTGAAGCGGCACTATCCTGCTGCCCTCCGGCAAAAAGCATTCCAGCGCATGCAAAAAGCACGACAGCGAAAGCAAGAACTCTCAATCCATGTTTCATAGTAACTCCTCCTGTTACGTTTTCTCTGGGAACGGACATTATACATTATTATGCCCGTTCAGTACACTATTTTTCCGGCCGGACAGCCGGATTCAAAAACCTCTCTACTCTCCTTCCTTCTCGATCATGAAGTCCTCACCATCTGCCTTGGGCGGACGGCTCTTCCGTACAAGACCGGCAACTGCGATGACCGTGGCAATATAAGGAAAGATAATGAACAGTTCTTCGGGAACCGGCAGCAGCTTGAACACCTGGAAACGGATCTGCAGAGCATCGGCAAAACCGAAGAAGAGCGAAGCCAGAAAAGCTCCTATCGGGTTCCATCCGCCGGAGATCATTGCGGCAAGGGCGATAAAACCCTTTCCGTTGCTCATCCCCTCGGTAAATGAAACACCGTTTTCAATCGACAGAAACGCCCCGGCCAGTCCGGAGGTAAGTCCCGAAATAAAGACGCCGAGATAGCGCATTTTATAGACCGATACTCCGATGGTCTCAAGAGCCAGGGGATGCTCCCCCGCCGCCTTCAGATGCAGCCCGACCTTGGTCTTCTTGAGGAAGAGCGTAAGCAGAATGACCAGGATAAAGCTCAGATAGACTATCGGAGTCTGGTTGAAAAGAGCAGGTCCCAGAACCGGGATCTTTGAAAGCAGCGGTATGGCGAACTGGTATTCTCCAAGGCCCTTGGGAATGGACTCGGTTGTTCCGGGATGGCCGAAAAACAGTACCATGAAATACCTGGTTAAACCGAATGCGAGCACATTAAGGACCGCACCCGAAACAACATGTTCCAGGTGAAAGGTTACCGTCGCAACCGCATGGATAAGACTGTACAAGCCTCCTGCCGTTACTCCCGCAAGCATGCCGAGCCAGGGATTTCCCGTGTAGTATGCGACGACCGTGGCGAAAAAGGCTCCCACGATCATTATTCCTTCCATGGCGATGTTAACTATGCCCGATCGTTCGCAGATGGTTGCTCCGATCGCTGCCAGGGTAATCGGCGTCGAAAGGCGGATCATCGCCACGACAAGTTCGGTGTTGAATATTGCAAGCATGCCCTTACCCCCTTGCCTCGGCGGCTCTCAGAGCAGCCTTTGCCTTGCTTTTCTTCTGTATCCTGTTGCCGATGTAGATGTAGATGTACTTCGCGACTATCAGGAAGAGCATTATGCCTTTCACAATTTCCACAATGGCGTTCGGAGTCTGGGTCGTCCGTGACATGAACTGTCCGCCCGCATCCAGAGCGCCCCAGAGTATTCCGGTAAAAATGACCATAATCGGATTGGTACCCGCAAGCAGGGCAACACTTATTCCGTTCCAGCCGTAGTTGGCCTGAAGGTTCTCAAACAGCTTGTGGTCCAGCCCGGTCACCTGGGTAACACCTGCAAGACCTGCAAGAAAGCCGGCAAACAGCAGGGCGCGGAAAATGTTCTTTCCGATGCTTATTCCCTGGGCACGGGCCGCATCTTTGTTCTCTCCTACCGCACGTATCTCAAAACCGTATTTGGTTCTGTACAGTATGTAATAGACAAAAAAGGCCATGGCGATCGCAATCAGGATACCCGTATGAAGCCGGTAATTCGAGTTCGGCAGAAAGTCCTGATACCTCGGCAGCCATGCATTCTCAAAAATAGTATCGGTAACATAGGGGTGCTGGCTGGTGGAGGGATCTCCTCCGAATGCCCGTATAAAAATGGGGGACAGGTAGCGGGCCGTATGAGCGAGCATCATGGTGGTGATAACTTCATGAGCACCGGTTTTTACCTTCAGAAGCGCCGGGACAAAGTTCCAGGCTGCCGAAAGCGCACCGGCAATAAGGAAAATCAGGACCAGGGTAATGACCGTCGGCAGATTAAGCACAAGGCCCAGCCACGCGGCCGCCATGGCACCGATATAGTACTGACCTTCCGCACCGATGTTGAACAGCCCCGCCTTGAAGGCGAATGCAACCGAAAGACCGGTAAAGATAAGAGGCGTGGCATTGAGGACTGAAATATGCCAGTTCCGGACAAAGCCGCCGTAAAAGAGTGCCTTGAAGGCCACTATCGGATTGTATCCGGTAATCAGCATCATCATGGCACCAATCAGAAGTGATACTGAAATACCGATAAGCGGAATAAGTGCTTTCCGCAGACTCCTGCGGATTATTCCGACAACCACATCACGGCCGCTGGTCAGATAGATCTTCAGAAGATGCAGCGCCACGGCGGCCAGAATGAGAAGCCCGCCCCAGAAATAGCTGCCCAGATAGAGCACCGTTCCCGCAATTGCGATAATTAACGTGAGGGCTGTCAGTAAGGTGTTTCTATCAGGTTTCATCGCCCTGCTCCTTTCCGCCGGTCATATAGAAACCGACTTGTTTATCCGTAGTTTTTTCAGGAACCAGTTCTTTCACGATCTTCCCTTCGTACAGAACCAGAATCCGGTCGGAAAGCGAGAAGATCTCTTCCAGTTCAAGACTGATAAGCAGGATGCCGACATCCTTGTCCCGCATGGCCAGAATCTGGTTGTGAATGTATTCGATTGCACCCACATCCAGCCCTCGGGTGGGCTGGCTCACCAGGAGAAAGGTGGGCTTGCGGGAGAGCTCACGCGCAAGAATAACCTTCTGCTGGTTTCCTCCGGAAAGGTTCCCCGCAGCCACATCCACGACCGGGGGCCGAATATCGAACTGTTCAACCAGTTCCCCGGCATACTTGTCCATGGCCTTGAAGTTGAGATTGATCCCTTTCACATTGGGTTCCCGGTCGTGATAGCCGATGGCGATATTTTCACTTACCGTCATGGGCAGGACCAGTCCGAAACGCTGACGGTCCGCAGGAACATAGGAGATGCTCCGGCCGATCAGCTCTTTGGTGTTCATGCCCGCAATATTGTCCCCGAGATGGGAGATAACTCCGTCCTTGACAGGACGCAGTCCCATAATGGCTTCCGCCAGCTCGGTCTGACCATTACCGTCAACACCGGCAATACCGACAACCTCTCCCGGACGTACCGAGAGGGAAAGTCCGTCGATTGCGGCAAAATCCTTATCGTTAAGCACCCGGAGGTTCTCAATTTCAAATACCGGCTTGTCCCCGGCAGTCTTCGGCTGTTTTTCGACCGTAAGCACGACACTCCGGCCCACCATCAGGTTGGCCAGCTCCGCTTTTGTGCAGTCCTTCGTAAAGCGCTCTCCCTCGAGCTTTCCTCTCCGCAGGATATACACACGGTCGCTTATAGCCTTAACCTCTTCGAGCTTATGGGTAATGATAATGAGGGAAAGCCCCCCCTTGCGCAGTTCTTCGATAACTTCGAAGAGTTCATCAACTTCCTGGGGAGTAAGAACCGCCGTAGGCTCATCGAGAATAAGAATCTTCGCCTTGCGGTAGAGGGACTTCAGAATCTCCACCCGCTGCAGAAGGCCGACCGAAAGGTTTTCAATCTTCTCATCGGGATCAACCTTCAGTCCGTATTTCGCGGAAATTTCCACCACTTCCTGGCGTGCTCTTTTGTAGTCGATAATGCCGTTTTTTCCCGGTTCTGCGCCGAGGATGATGTTTTCGGTCACCGTCAGGGTATCCACCAGCATAAAGTGCTGATGGACCATTCCAAGGCCCAGTTTGATCGCATCCTTCGGAGAGGTGAATTCGACTTCCTTTCCGTCCAGAAGGATCGTTCCGGAGGTCGGCTTGTAAAGCCCGTAAAGCATGTTCATCAGCGTCGATTTTCCGGCGCCGTTTTCTCCGAGGAGACTAAGAATCTCCCCTTTCTTAAGAGTGATACTGATATCGTCGTTGGCAAGCACCTTGGGGAACTGCTTGACCAGGTGACGGGTTTCGAGAATCACTTCACCGTTACTGTCGGAACCCATAAAATGTATCCTTTACCTTAATGTGGTTTGTTTTCGGGGAGGCAATTGTATCGTGTATACGATAACTTGAAAAGGAAAACCTTAAACATTTCAGGAAAAGATTACGCCCGGGCCGGAGAACTGTCAAGTCTTATCGGAATCGTACAGCCTGCGTTCCCTGAGAAAGCCGCTGGTACCGGTTTCGGCGTTGACCGCCTTTATCCGCGTTTTCAGATGGGCCACGCTCTGGCCAAGTTTTCCGGGATGGGGAGGTCGCAGAAAGTTTTCATTGGTAAGCACCGCAAGGCTGACGGTAACCAGGGGAACTTGTACCGAAGTACCCTGCCGGTTGACCCCGTCATAGTATCCGCGTTCGCCATCTTCCTTCGAAAACAGCTCCAGCCTTCTTTTATCGAAACCGGTGCAGATATTCCGGATAAACCGGTCTTCAACCCTGCCTTCCACAAGCACTATAAAATCATCGCCTCCAATGTGGCCGAGCCGGACGGCAACTCCCGTAAGCTGCATATTGTCCTGCAGAACCTCTGCCAGAAGCTTGATCATATCATCACCCGTAGAGAAACCGTACTGGTCGTTGAACTCCTTGAAACGGTCCAGGTCCGCATAGATTATGGTGTATTCATCTTTATACAGAAGATCTTCAAGCCAGACACGGATAACCATATTTCCGGGAAGCTGCGTAAGCGGATTGGCACTGGCCGCAAACTTTACCTCCAGGTCGAAAGCTTTGGCAAGGAGCTGCTTCATGGTGATGGTTCCGATCAGACGCCCGTCGCGGTCGACGATAACCACGGGATCGTAAAGGTCATCTTCCGACCGCCCCATTGCCAGCTTGCTCAGCATTCTCAGATCGGTCCCCTCTTCCACCGTAAGAAATTCGGACCGGGCCAGAGCATCGGCCGGCTTCCTCTGAAATACGGAAAAACCGTACCTGCCGGAGATAGCGGAATAAAAGTAATGCCTTGTAAGAAGCCCGAGGGGGTGTTCGGCCTCATCGACAAGAACCACATGATTAACGCTGTTGTGACCGGAGAAGAACATGTCCAGCTCTCCGCAGGTCATCCGTCCCGGAAGGATGGTCTCCGGCCGGACGGCCATCCGGTAAAGTGAAAAATCGACCGCGGAATAGCTGCGGCGGTATTCGCTTTCTATCTGCCCCAGCACCCTGAGTGCTTCGGACAGCGGCTCTTCAGGGCGCGGCGAGGGCCGGCCGAGAAAGAAACCCTGGCCGTACCGTGCTCCAAGGCGGTAGAGGGTCTTCATTTCTTCCGCTGTTTCGATGCCTTCGCCTATCAGATTGCTTCCGACACTTTCGGCAAAGGTGGATATGTGACGAACAAGGCCCTGTTTATAATGGTTACGGTGAATGCCCTGCACCAGTTCCCGGTCAACCTTGAGAAAATGAGGAGTAACGGCCACCAGGGTTATGAGTCCGGAATGACCGGCTCCGAAATCGTCCAGGGCAATATTAAAACCCTGGGCAACGTAGTGGCGGATAATCTCCTCAAAGACCTGATAGTCGCTTACGCTGGTGGTCTCCGTAATTTCCAGAACGATCCGGCTGCCGTCAATTCCATGCTCCCTGAGGCTGCCTGCGGTAAACCCGTTCCGGAAACCGTTGCTTGAGAAAACACTCGGACTGACATTTAGAAAAAACTGCACGCCCGGAAGCTGTTCCTGATACTCCGAAACCGCCCGGACCGCGGCATCCCTGCAGGCATATTCCAGTTCCCATTCAAGGTCCAGCCTTCGTGCTTCGGCAAAAAGGGCATCCGGGCTGAAAAGAGCGCCGCTGCCCCGAACAAGCATCTCATAGCCGAACACCTTTCCGGTGTAAAGATCCACTATAGGCTGAAAATAGCTGGATAAGCCTTCTTCCTCAAGGATTCTGGTAAAGGCGACCCTGTCCTGTTCGAGTGCATGCATATTGACCGGAGTCTAATACTCAAGTCCAATATCTCCATGTGTTTTATGTCAGTTTTCCGTTAAAACGCATGGCGGCGATAGAGAGATGCGTAGTATCCCTCCGCTGCAAGGAGGGTCTCATGCGAGCCCTTTTCTACCACCTTCCCCTTCCTCATGACAAAAATGGTATCTACATTCCGGACGGTTGAGAGACGGTGAGCGATAATAATGGTTGTCCGGTCCCTGGTAAGACGGAGCATTGCATCCTGGATAAGCGCTTCGGACTCGTTGTCCAGAGAAGAAGTGGCTTCATCAAAGACCAGAATGGGAGGATCCTTAAGGAAGACCCGGGCGATGGAGATGCGCTGCTTCTGCCCGCCCGAGAGAAGCACACCACGTTCCCCAACCTGGGTATCGAAGCCTTCGGGAAGGCTCTCGATAAAATCGAGAATGTTTGCCGCCGAGGCAGCTTCCCTCATCTCCATCTCTCCGGCCAGGGGGTTGCCGTACATGATATTCTCCCCTACCGTGGCATCGAACAGAAATACATTCTGCTGCACAATCCCGATATTTTCCCGCAGCGAGGCCTTCGTTACCATTGAAATATCCTGTTCGCCTACCAGAATCTTCCCCAGGGAGGGTTCATAAAAGCGGGGGAGAAGAGAAACCAGGGTGCTTTTCCCCGCACCGGATTCCCCCACAATGGCGACGGTAGCACCGCTTTCAACCTCGAGATCTATTCCGTCCAGAACCTGCTCCAGCTCTTTGCCGTAACGGAAGGAGACATTCTGAAAGCTGATCGGCCAGCGGCTGCCGGCAAGATCGACTGCTCCCCTGCGGTCCGTAATATCCGGCTCAATATCCATTATTTCAACGAAACGTTCGAAAGAGGCAGCTCCCTGCTGAAGCTGCTCATTGAAGTTTATAAGCCGGTCGATGGGCGGAAGGATAATCCCGACGAAAAGAATAAAGGAGAGCAGATCGTAGACCGCGATAACATCGGCAAGAATAAGCAGTACGCCGCCCCCGACAACAGTCAGGTAGAAAAGGTCGCGGAGAAAATGCATGACCGAATGAAAACGCGCCATCTGGGTATATGCCTCGGCCTTTGCCTCCAGGAAACTGGTATTGGAGGCATGGAATTTTTCCTCTTCCATCCGCTCCGCGGTAAATGCCTTTACCTCCCGGATCCCCTGAACCGAATTCTCCACGGTGCTGTTTATTTCCGCAATCTCGCTGCGCACGCGCCGGAAACCTCCCCTCATCTTTCCGCCCATAAAAACGCCCCAGCCGACCATAAGCGGAAGGGGTATAAGGGTGATGAGGGCAAGAGGCGCACTGAAGATGAACATGAAAATATAGGCGCCCACAAGGACCACAAGAGAGATAATGAGGTCCTCCGGCGCATGATGCGCAACCTCGGTTATCATATTCAGATCGTTGGATATTCGTGACATGATATGACCTGTTTTCACACGATCATAATATGAAAAAGAGAGCTTCTGAAGATGACGGAACAGCTCTCTTCTCATATCGGTTTCCATCCGGACCCCGAGGATGTGGCCCCATTTTATCCGGACGTAATTGAAGACCAGGTTGACTATATAGATTCCCGTCATAACAAGGAGGGTTCGGCCTATCATCACCACATCCCGTTCAGGAATGTGCGTACGGAACAGTTCCCGGGTCAGATAGGGAAAAAAGATGGAAAGAGCCGCCATAATGACTGCCGCCCCCATGTCCAGGGCAAAGAGCCTGCGGTGAGGCGCGTAATAGGAAATAAAACGTTTCAGCATGAGGCTTATGATAATGACATTTGAAAGCTTGGACAATGGAGCACGGCTGTTTCAGGTCAGCAAAAAAAGGCGCCGGAAGTGAACAGCCTCCGGCGCCGTTATTTATATTCTGCGGTCAGATTTATTCTGCAGTCAGACCGTTCGGCGGTACCATGACAAATTCGACCCGGCGGACCTTCCACCAGAGACTCTCATCGGTAACATCCGCATTGGGAAACCTGCCTCCATAGGCCTCGGTTTCTATTCTCCGGGATTCCATCCCGCGTTCGACCAGGGCATCCCGCACTGTATCGCCTCTTCTTACCGTGAGGGGCTGAAGGATACTTTCCTCTTTCGCTTCACGGCCGGTTCCACGGTAAATATTAAGGGCATGGCCTTCAAGAATCAGGTCATAGGAAGGGTAGCGTTCATAAATACCTGCAACCCGGTCCAGGGTCTGACGGTTCCGTGCAAGCATTTCAGACCCCGCAGAAGCCAGTTCATGCTTATAGGCACCGAATATGACATTTGGAACCGAGAGGTAGAAGCGGCCGTCCTTTTTGACCAGCAGAAGATCCAGCGGCATGGGTCTTGTAAAAACCGTCACGTTTCCGCCCTCGTCGGCTACCCGCAGTTTCAGGAAAAAATTTGAAGCTTCCAGTTCCGGAGTCTCTACATTCTCGGTCTGATTCCAGGTAATATCACCCGAAGGATCGCCTTCTCCATCATATACGCGAAGCACTTCATCCCTTTCATTCAGCAGTTCGAGAGACCATCCCTCTATTCCGTCATTATCGACGGCCTTCACCGTAATAAACACTTCACCTTCGACGCCTTTATCCGTTTCAGCAAAGGGGCTGCTGGTTACGGCAAGGCTTACCTCGGGCGGTGTCGTATCGAGAAGAAAGAGATCTGTCCGGCTCTCCGCCACTGCCCCCTTCAGATAGACAACCTCGGCAACTGCACGGTACCGGCCCTCCGGTGCTCCCCCGAAATCACCCTTTGCGGAAACCGTTCCATCCCAGGCTATATGGCGGGGAAGTGTTCCGCTGCCTCCGTACTCCTGAAAGGTAGTGCCGGACTCGTCAACAATCCTCAGATTCCAGCGTTCCACATCGTCGTACTGGTTTGAATCAAAGGAGACCGGCATAATATCGCTTTTGCCGTCGCCGTTCGGACTGAAAGCTCCGGAAGCTTCGGCTGTTACGCTTACCGGACTTACATCCAGTTTAATCGCTTCAGGCTCGGGCCAGCTTGTGTTCCCCGCCTCGTCGGTAAAACTCGCGATGACAACATATATGCCTTCGGGAGCACGGCCTCCTTCGGGCAGCGTTCCATCCCAGGCAACAACAGATCCGGTCATGGGACCATCACTGGCGAACACCTCTTCCCCATCGGGACTGAGCAATGCGCCCTCCCAGAAAACCTTCTCGTCCGCCGTAAATCGGGCGCGGGTCTGATCCCGCCTGCCATCCCCGTCGGGACTGAATACGGGATTCTCAACGCCAAAGTCCACTTCGGGAGGGGTAAGATCCACAGTAAGCGTTTCTTTGGTTTCAGGATTGTTGCCGTTCCGGTAGCGCAGGGAATGGCTTATAATATATTCGCCTTCGGCTATGACGGAGCCGTTTCTGTCGGTACCGTCATAGACCACTTCAAGGGGCGGCTCACCATCGCCATCTCCTCCGATTATCCGGCGGCCTTCCCCGTCCAGTACCGCCCAGCTCCATCCGACGACCCCTTCGGTAATATCACGGTCAAAGTAGATAGTGGTGCTGTCCTGTACACCGTCGCCGTTGGGGCTGATAGCCGGCGGATCAAGCAGGATTGCCAGGGGGGTGTCCAGCCGGCTCAGACGGATGTCTTCAAGGGTAATTTCTCCGGACTCATTTCCCGCGCGATCGGTGGAGGTCAGTACATAGCGGTATGTACCGGAAGAGGCCGCAGCACCGGAATCGGTTTTTCCGTCCCAGCTTATGTCTCCCGGAACACCTTCCCAGCTCCAGCTCCTGACCTCAGCTCCGGCTGCATTCACCATGGAGGCGTTCCACTCTACCTCTTCGGTCGCCTCGACATGGGTAATGGTAATCTCGTCCATATTCCCGTCGCCGTTGGGACTGAAAATACGCGGCTCGGGCGCGACAGGCCGGGCGGAGGGGGAAACCGTATCGATTATATAGTCATCAAGATTGCTCTCCTGACGGTTGCCGTTCGCATCAACAACCCAGAGCGACAGGTGGTATCTCCCGTCGGGAAAGGGCTGACCCGATTCATCCAGGCCGTTCCAGGTGACGGTCCTCTCAAGGGTAAACTCTTTGTAGCCGGAAAAGAGAGCGGCAAAGAAGCCGATATCACGCTTTTCCGTCTCTACAATGCGTCTGAGGACCTCTCCGCCCTCATCTTTTATCTCAAGACCATACTCGGGGACATATCCCTCTTTGCTTTTTACATAGATCCTTACCGAAAAAGAGAGGGAAGCCTCATCCTTTACACCATCGCCGTTCGGCGAAAAATACTGGGGCCCCGAGGTAACCGGCGGAATCTGCGGGACCTCCTTGTTGCCGCCGGCAAAAAGTGCGACCGCACCAGATACCAGCAGAACAAGAACCAACAGGACGCTTCGCATCCGTTTCATGACAACCCTCCTGACAATTTTTTTCTCTTCTGAAGCCGAAAACGGAACGGGGAATCCCTACTCCGCCTCGGCGATTATTGCAATACCGCTGCTGGCGCCAATACGGTCGGCACCTGCTTCGGCCATGGCTACGGCATCGTCATAGGTGCGCACACCGCCGGAGGCTTTCACCTTCATGGTGCTGCCCACGGTCTCGCGCATAAGCCTTATATGCTCTACCGTCGCTCCTCCGCTTCCGAAGCCGGTTGATGTTTTCACAAAGTGCGCCTTTGCCTCCATCGCTGCACGGCAGGCCGCTTTTATCTCTTCCTCATTCAGATAGCAGGTTTCAATTATTACCTTTACGGTACGTCCGGCGGAGGCATCCACGACGGCTGAAATATCTTTGCGCACGGAATCGACGTCACCGGCCTTCATGGCGCCGATATTGATTACCATATCAAGCTCTTCCGCTCCCTGGCTTACGGCAAATTCCGCTTCGGCTGCCTTTATCTCCGTAGCATTGGCGCCGAGAGGAAAGCCGATAACGCAGCAGGTGAGAACACCGCTATCCTTCAGTTCCCTGCTTACCAGGGGAACATGCACCGGATTTACACATACCGATGCAAATTTGTGCGCTTTGGCCTCGGAACAGAGCCTCCTTACATCATCCTCGGTGGCGCTGGCCTTAAGAATCGTATGATCGATCATTGCAGCGAGTTCCTGCTTTTTCATTACTGTTTCTCCTTATCTTCGCTTAATCAATTGATGTATAGATGAGCTTCGGTATTGCCGGTTTTTCATCCTTTATGAAGATGCCGCTCCGGAAACGCGTCAGCGCCTCTTCGAGCGAGTCTTCCTTTCCAACATGAAATTCTGCAAGCACATCACCCTTTTCCACACGGTCTCCCAGCCGCTTCTTCATCCAGTAGCCGACGGCAGGATCGATAACATCCTCTTTCCTGCTCCGTCCCGCACCAAGAAGCATGGCGCTTATGCCAAGAGACACCGCATCTGTTTCCGCCAGATAACCGGACGTTTCGGCCTTGACCGGGATTACCCGGGCAGCGCGTGGAAGCAGGGAGACATCTTCGGTGACCTTCGGGTCTCCTCCCTGCAGCTCTATCATTCGGGCAAAGCGGCGGAGCGCCTCCCCGCCGGAAACCGCTTTTGCAAGCCTCCTGCGCGCTTCGTTATCGTCCGCGCATATCTCACCAAGGACAAGCATTCTCGAAGCAAGCGCAAAACTCACTTCCTTCAAGTCCCCCTCGTGTCCGCCCTGAAGAATCTCGATTGCTTCCCGGACCTCCAGGGCATTTCCCACGGCGTTACCCAGGGGCTGACTCATATCCGTAACAAGGGCATGAGTCTCCCGCCCGGCGAGGGCGCCTATCTTTACCATCATCTTCGCAAGCTCGACGGCCCCTTCAAGCTCTTTCATGAAGGCACCGCTTCCGGTTTTTACATCGAGTACAATTTTATCAGCACCGGAAGCGATTTTCTTGCTCATCACGCTTCCCGCAATAAGAGATACATTATCCACCGTACAGGTTACATCCCGGAGAGAATAAAGCTTTTTATCCGCCGGAACCAGGTTGCCCGTCTGTCCGATAATGGAAACCCCGCACTCTTTTACAACCCGGACAAAGTGATCCATCTCCTGGTACACCTGAAAGCCGGGGATCGATTCCAGTTTATCCAGGGTTCCGCCCGTATGCCCCAGACCGCGTCCGGACATCTTTGCAACCCGGCCGCCGCATGCGGCGACCAGGGGACCCACGACAAGGGTTGTCGTATCCGCCACACCGCCGGTGGAATGCTTATCCACCTTTATTCCGTCAATGGCGGAAAGGTCCACCGTATCTCCCGAAGCGACCATCGCAAGCGTAAGATCGGTGGTTTCCCGCTCGTTCATTCCCCTGAACCATATTGCCATCAGAAGGGGTGCAGCCTGATAATCCGGAATATCCCCATTCACGTATCCATGGATAAAAAAGCCGATTTCCTCCGTGGAAAGTTCGCCTCCGTTCCTTTTCTTTTCAATTACTTCGATCATTCGCATGAAAAACTCCTGAATTAATTATAACAGCAGGCAAGAGAAAACAACAGCACATAAGGGTAAACCGCCTGCCATATCATGCCGTTCCTTTCCGCAGCTGGATCTGATATTGTTATATTGTCACATCTTCATATTATCACGATCTCATCATATCACATGACGTTATTCTTAAAAGGGCCTTAACCCGAGAAAAGCTCTCCCAGAACGTGCTGGTCAAGATTCACCGGCCGTCCGTTTTCCGTCAGGGTCTTTTTCATGTAGGTACGGTCCAGGCCGAGCTCGTTGACGAAACGGATTAAAAGCTCCTCGGGAATAAGGTTCTGCTCCGCATAAAGATAAATAAGCGCCTTCTCTGCTATGCAGGAAACCTTGAGCGCATTGAGATTAACCTCCGCTTCGGGCTCTTTTCCGAATTTTTCATGGAGATGACGGTTCAGAAGAGAATCGCCGCTGCGCTTGTGAATGGCCTCAAGTTCCGCCCTGAGGGGGCCGATGTTCCCGGCGCTTGCCTGCTGTCCAAGAGGTTTGAGGGTGAAGAAGGTATACTCCTTTCCGGGAAGATAATGATGGCGGTCGCAGCGGGTGCAGTAATTCGGTTCCAGAGGATCTTCTTTTTTCCGGTCGCCGCCTATAACGATAAGCGGGTCAAAGTAGAGGGCCGGACACTCTTCACCGTCCACCTGGTAGTAGCGGTAGGTGTAGAAGGAGTCTTCCAGACAGTCGGGGTGCTCGCAGTAGGCGGTAAGAGGAAATACATCCGTCGCGGTCTCCAGCATGAGCCGGGCCGTGGGATTGAAAATATCCCGCCGGAAATTGAGAATAAGTGTCGGAAACACGAAAATGAGTCCCCTGCGCTGGCTTTCGTTCCGCACCACATAGACCAGCCGTTCATCATAAAAGCTGCCTTCATCTATAATCCAGGTACCGACTTCAGGCATCTGTTCTATAAGCTTCTCAAGACCGAAGGAATCGCTTATCCGGGCAATGTAGTCGCCGCAGCGCTCGTACCCGCCCCGGTATGCAAGGGCATCGTCGGGATAGTCGGGAAAACGCTGCGTATCCAGCATGGAACGGATAAAAAAGACCTTTCGGCGGTCCGCGCCGTCGGTGGAGGTCTGCTCCCCGATGGAGCTGCTCTTGGTCATGGCAACCCTGGCGTCACGCCAGAGCCGGGCGGAATACTCGGTCTTGCCGGAACCCATGGGGCCTATGACAAGGATTCTCCGTGCGGAACGGGTAAAATCAAAGTGATTAAAGGCGTGATGAACCCGGACACTCGGGAAACCAAGGCTTTTGAGAAAACTTATTGTTTCGGGGCTGTTCTGAACTTCGTACATGCCGCCCATTGTAACCGGAAAAAGGCGGCGGTGGCCAGAGAAACCTTACCGCTGTGCGGCTGGGGTGCGGCCGGGGTGCGGCTGGGATGCGGCCGGGATTGCACAATTAGAAATACAGACAAGCCGAATCATCGGCTTGACAGAAAGAATCGCGGGAAGAAGCAATCCCGGGTTTGGAAGCCACCTTGACGCCCGCTTCGGCAGGGAGTATTGTGCTTTCATGCTTGCAGAAAAACTTTCATCCCCCGTTTATTATCTTATGATATCGGTAATGCTTCTTAATCTGTTCCAGCGAAAACAGATAAAGAATGGGGAAAAAAAACGATTCGCCACGCTCTGGCTGGCTGCGGCCCTCCTGCTGCTCCAGATCGAACTGGGTCTACTTATCAGTCAGAATCAACCTGACTGGATGCTCCTTCCGGCATTTGCACTTTTCGGCGGAATGCTCTACCTCGTAAGAAACAGGATCTTCATTTTCAGACGAAAATGCGTCAACTGCGGGGAAAACCTGGGAACAAAGGAATTTATCGGCCGCGATGACAATCTCTGTGCCGCCTGCGCCCCTTCGGAAAACGAAAACAGCGCGGGAGAGCCCCCCGCTCCCGTTTCCCCGGTCCCGATGGTTATTGATGAAGAAAACCGGCACACCCTGGGCAAGGGAACACCCCGGGACGATATTCCCCGGAGCGTCGAAGAGATTGACTGGGACGGCTGGGATTTTGCCGAAAAGGCGGTTCTCTGCTATCTGTTCCGGGACGATGAGGTCCTTCTGATCCATAAAAAGACCGGCCTGGGCAAAGGTAAAGTAAACGCCCCGGGAGGCCGGATCGAAGCATATGAGATGCCGGCAGATGCGGCAGTTCGGGAGGTACGGGAAGAAACCGGAATAAGTCCAAAAGGACTGACGGAAGTGGCCCGTCTTCACTTTATCTTTACCGACGGATACTCACTCAAGGGAACGGTCTTTTTCGCCCGGGACCATGAAGGAACGGCGGTTTCCACCGAAGAAGCGGATCCCTTCTGGGTACCGGTTAAGGAGATCCCTTACGACCAGATGTGGGAAGATGATAAACTCTGGCTTCCCCTGGCTCTTGCGGGCAGCCATATAACCGGCCGTTTCATCTTCGAAGACGAAAAAATGATCAGCCGGGAGATTATCGAAGCATCAAGATAAGAGATGACAAGGGAAGAACTGGAAAAAGAGAACAGGGAACTCAAACGCTCTCTCGGACTGTATCGGGCCCTTTTCGATGCAGGCCGGGAAGCGGTTCTTATCCTGAAAGCGGATAAGCTTTTTGACTGCAACAGTCAGGCTCTCGAACTCTTCGGCTGCAGCCGGGAAGAAATTACCGGACAGCGCATTATCCGCTTCGTTCCCGACCTGCAGGACGACGGAAGTGTTTCGGCCGAACTGGTAAAGAAATACAGCAGTACGCTTCAGAAAGAGGGGCACGTACGCTTCGAACTGCTTCACCGGCGATGGGACCGAACCCCGTTTCTGGCCGACGCCTCTCTGAACCTCCTCCGCGGGGCGGCCGAAGACGGAAGCGATCTTGTTCTGGCGCAGCTTCGGGACGTGACCGAAAACAGGAAAATGGAGCGAGACCTCAGGCGTACATCCGCACAGTTCAAGGCAATTATAGAGAGCATTCCCTTCGATCTCTGGATAAGCGACATGCATAACAGAAATTTTCTGCAGAATCGGGCAAGCAAAGAACTGTGGGGGAATGCCCAGGGCAGGCACTATTCAACAATTGCTCAGACCGAACAGATCCTGCACAAATGGCAGAAAAGCAACAATACGGCAATGAACGGGGAGGTTGCCGAAACGGAAATAGAATATCCCGTAGCCGGTTCAACCCGCTACTACAGAAATATTGTCGCCCCGATTTTTGATGAAGAGAGCATTATCGGAATTGTCGGAATAAACATCGACATAACGGACTACAAGCTTGCGGTTCAGAAGGTGCAGAAGACTCTTAATGAACGGGAAATTCTGATAAAAGAGATTCATCACCGCGTAAAAAACAATCTTCAGATAATTTCCAGCATAATCAACCTGAAGTGCGGCGCTATTCCGGAGGACGCAAAAGATGAATGGGAGCTGTTTCGCGACATTGAAAACAGGATAGCTTCCATGGCGCTTATCCACGAACAGCTCTACAACTCGGACAGCTTTACAGCCATCAGCATGAAGCTCTACCTGAGCAGGCTGATCGAAAATCTGCAATACTCCTACAGTACCATTGCCGCCCGGATTACCGTCGATCTCGACTGCGGAGAAATTTCCCTCAATATAGACAAGGCAATTCCCCTGGGAATAATTCTGACCGAGCTGATAACCAACTGTTTCAAGCACGCCTTCGAAAACGGCGGCGGGACTCTTTCAATAAGCTTCGTGAAAACCGATACCAGCTATCTGCTGACCCTTGCCGATGACGGCCCGGGAGCACCCGAAGACCCGCAGCTGAAGAAAACCAGCGGCCTCGGCCTGACGCTTATCAGGCACCTGACGGATCAATTGAAAGGCTCGGTTACCTTCGACGGCAGCCGGGGTTTTATCACTATCCTGGAATTCCCCCTCAGATAAACGACCGCCACCACAGGTGGTGGCTTTCTTTTTAAATAAGCCGGAACATACCGCGCAGAATCCTGCCGTTCAGAATATCGATCAGAGCATTCATCCTGCGGAAAGAGAAACGGCCGCCCCCGAAGAGTACAATCAGGCGAAGCGGCATCTGATCAACGCTCTTTTTGAGCATTTCTTCGGAAGCCTTATCTTTTCTCCCGCTGGTGGAGCCGAAACTGCGGGCGGTCTCCCGCACCACAAGACGGTACAGAAACCAGCCGGGAAGCGTACGCCTCACATCCGAAAGGGGCGAATTCAGGGTAAACGGCCTGTTGCTCTCCTTTTCCGGCTCAAAGGCTCCGGCACCATCCGGTTCCCCGGAAGGTCCGGGCGGGGATGAGGGGAAGGGGGAGGCGATGGAAAGGGTGCCCTTCAGCCGTATATCCCTGCTGGAAGCTCCGACCCTTATCTCAAAATCTCCATCCTCGATGCGCCAGGAGGCGGTCGCCGTATGATAGAAGGCAAAGGCCCGTCGCCCGAGTTCAAACTCAACCCGCCGGCTCTCTCCCGGTTCGAGGTACACCTTTTCAAAACCCTTCAGCTCCTGCTGCGGCCTCCGCACACCGCTCTCCACGTCGTGAACATAAAGCTGGACAATGTCGGAGCCCGCGGTATCGCCGGTATTCCTTACCCTGACGGAGGCGGTAATTCCCGTCCATTCGCTCAGCTCCGCTTCATCCGCCCGCGATGCGGAAATTTGAAGATCATCGTATTCAAAAGTGGTATAGCTCAGGCCGTAACCGAAGGGAAAGAGGGGTGCTTCTCCGGCACGGTCATAGTAGCGGTAACCGACATCAAGGCCTTCGCGGTACTCAACCCTGCTCGGGCTGCCGGGAAACCAGGCGCTCGAACGAAGGTCTTCCAGCCGGCGGGGAAACGTCTCGGCAAGCTTGCCCGACGGGTTTACTGTTCCGAACAGAATATCTGCGGCGGCACCGCCCGCTGCCTGACCGCCCAGGTAAAGCTCCAGCACCGCGGACGCATCGTCGAGCCACTCCATCTCTACGGGAGCGCCATTGGACAGAACAACAACAAGCCGCTTCTGCACCGACGCAATGTTCCGGATAAGTTCAACCTGCTCTCGCGGAATCCGGAGGTGTTCCCGATCATACCCCTCGCTTTCGTATTCCTGGGGTAAACCGGCAAAGAAAACTGCTGCATCGCACGTTCCGGCCAGACCGGGAGCCTCTTCCGGATCCCGGGTAAAGAGAACCTCGCCGGCGGCTCCGCTTTCATCAATCCGGCGCCGCATTTCATCAAACGCCGTCTCCACTTTGGCCGGATTGACCAGGGAACTCCCGTTCCCCTGAAAACGGGGCACCGCGGCCATTTCGCCCAGTACCGCAATCTTCTGATCCGGAGAGAGCGGCAGAAGGCTGTCCTCATTCTTGAGAAGAACCGCCGATCGGGCAGCGGCCCGCCGTGCCAGAAGATGATGCTCCTCAAGGCGCGGCGGCTCCTCTCCGTCGATGCTCCTCAGGGTATCCCTGCTGCGAAGCATCAGCTCGACAACGCGCCCGGCGGACCGGTCCAGATCGGAGGCGGAAAGCCTTCCCGATTCGACGGCATCGCGCAGCTGTCCGTCGAAGGCGCCGCCGCTGCCCGGCATCTCCAGATCCATTCCCGCATGAATACCCGCAACCCGGTCGTTCACCGCTCCCCAGTCGCTCATCACAAGCCCGTCAAACCCCCACTCTTCCCGGAGTATGTCCGTGAGCAGCCGCCTGCTGTCGCTGCAGTACTCCCCGTTCAAGCGGTTGTAGGCGCACATGACCGTCCAGGGACGGCCCTTTTTAACCGCAATCTCGAAACCCGTAAGGTAGAGCTCCCGGAGAGTCCGTTCATCGACCCGCGCATCCGTTACGAGACGGTAATATTCCTGATTATTGACCGCGAAATGTTTCAGGCTGGTACCGATTCCCCGGGACTGTACTCCCCGGATAAACGCCGCAGCCAGCTCTCCCGAAAGAAGCGGATCCTCGGAGAAATATTCAAAATTTCTTCCGCAGAGGGGATTCCGCTTTATATTGATCCCCGGCCCGAGAAGGACCGACACTTTTTCGGCCCGGCACTCATCCCCCAGAGCTTCCCCCACGTCCTCCAGAAGACGTCTGTCCCAGGAACAGGCCAGGGTCGCCGCCGTGGGAAAGCAGGTTGCGGGAACACTCTCGCCAAGGCCAATGTGGTCTCCTGCCGTTTTCTGCTTCCGCAGTCCGTGAGGGCCGTCGGTAAGCATTACGGAAGGAAGGTCGGCTCCCTCAATCGCCTCAAGATGCCAGAAATCGAGACCGGAACAGAGCCTGATCTTTTCATCCCTTGTCAGGCCTGCGCATATACTGCGGGCCTCTTCAGCTCTTGTTTCTGTTTTTTTCACTGTCCGGTTCTTCGAAAACAATAGTTGTACCCTCAATATTAAGAACATCTCCGCCCGAAAGCCGCCGGCCACCCTTCAGGGGCTGATTATTCACCGTTACACCGGCGCCCCCCGCCAGAGTGTAGCTCCCCGTGTTTTTGTCAAACATTACCGTAACATCCTGTTCCCGGGGAGCCCCCCTGCCGGAAATGGTAAGATCAGCCCGCTCCCCCCCGCCGATAACCGTAACGTCGGCGGTCAGAGCCACGGTCGACGAACTTACCCTGGTACCGTAACCGGTCTGCAGGACCTGCAGGGCCGCGCTCTCATGAAAACGACGGTACCTCAGCAGAAGCAGCAGCAGCCAGATAAGCAGGGCCGCCGGAACGAGCAGAAGAATCCACCAGGGATAGGGGACGACCGGAATACCGAACATGGTGGAGGTGTAGTAGAAGCGGGTGGTTTCACTTTTACGGCCATTATCATCAAAAGCAAGCTTTACATAGGTACGGTCCGCCGCGAACATTCCCGCACGGTAACGCAGACGGTATTCGCTGTCGATTTTTCTGCGGATATCACGGTATATACCTTCAAGCTCCTCTTCGTTCCGGGCATCATAGACACTGCCTCCGGTCTCCAGGGCGATATCGCCGAGATTACGGTCGCGATCGTATCCGAAGTTGATGGCGTAGAGGCTTACTCCTTCCCGCAGATACTCTTCCACAACCTCATCGGGGCTTCGCAGAAGGGTTCCGTATTCGGGGTGGGGTTCTCCGCGGTGGGTGTAGTAGGGGTAGTTTTCACCGTCCGAGAGAACCACCACAACCCTCCGGCCCTGTCTCGATCCGACAGGATCAACCGATTCAATCAGCGCGTGGTACAGCTCGGTATACGCACGTTCGGAATCCGGGCGGCGGATCTCCTTGAGCAGGCTGTTCAGGGAAGCGGGATCCGCTACGTTCGCGGAATGAATGCTTGTCGAGGTGTTGAAGGAGGCAAGGGCTATCCGGTCTCCGGGATTAAAGGAGCTGCTTACAAAACTGCTTATGGCACTTCGGGCATAGGTGGTACGCATCTCCGAAACATCTTCGGTCGCCTTGCCCGAAAGCGTGTCGTACATGCTGCCGGAGTTATCCACAAGGAGAAGAATATGGATTCCCTCCTCTTCGTGGGGACGTTCGCTGAGTGATTCTATCTCCGACGGAGCCGAAAAGGATTCCCCGTCGGGAGATTCATATACCGAAAAAGCATCCTTCCCCAGCCCCCTGACCGGGCGGCCCTCTTCGTCGGTTACGCTCAGGTAGAGGTCCACGGTCTGTGAGAGCAGAAGGGGAGTAGCATCCACCTGGGCGATGGAGACAGTCTCGGCTGCTGCCGGAACAAGCGAAGCGGATACCGCAAGGAGCAGTGCCATAATAAATCGTATTTCAAGCTTTTTCATTGTTCTTCCCTCTCTTCCTATTCCGTTTTGAAGAACGCTTTAGCCGAGCCGATCTGGATAACGTCCTCGAACTTCAGAAGACGTTCACCCTTTACCGCTTCTTCGTTGACCAGAAGCCTGACCGATTCGACCGCCTTTTCCACATACACATCGTGTCCCTTCACCCGGAAGAGTGCATGCCGCGGTGCTGTATCCTTATATCCCGCAAGCACAATGTCATTTCCCGGATCGCTCCCCATGCTGAGCCGGTTCTGGGAAAGACTGTACTCCTTCCCGCGGAGAGAGCCGTTGAGCAGACGAAGAACGCCGAAGGAAAAACCGCGCTCCAGAAGAGCGTAGAAAAGAGCGATCAGAAGGCCGAAAAGCGCAAAGCCGGCCAGCCGCGCATAGATCAGGTCCGGATAGCGGCCCCGGAGGAATTCTATGACGGCGCCGCCGATCAGGCCGCCGAGCACACCTCCAAGTGCGCCCAGACCGCACTTCTTCGCACTTCTTGCGCGGATACCCTCGACCATTCCGACGAACAGGCCGAGGACAGCCCAGCCGACACCCCGTGCCGCGGGGACCGCAAAATCCCTTACGGTCTGCTGCAGCATGAAAAAGAGGACACCCTGGCCGGCGGTAAAACCAAGCATGCCGCCGACTATCCCGACCGCCGCACCGGTTGCCATTCCCCGGACAATCTTCCCGCTGTTTCTGGAGGTAAGCCCCTCTGCGCTCCCGAAGAAGAGCCCCAGAACAAAGCCGAAAAGAGCACCCTGGCTAATGCTGAAAAGGAAATAGCCGGGGAACAGGGTCTGAAAGCTGAGAACAAGCTCAAGAAGCGGCCAGGCGGTAACTCCCGCCAGGACTCCCAGGATGATTATTATCAATCTGCGTAAACCGACACTCATGGATTTACTCCTTTTTCAACTTCGGATTCAGATAAAGACTGTGCTGATCTTCCCGGATAAGCAGACTGAAGCTCTTGGAGATGTAGCCCGGGGATGAAATACGGAAGCGGTAGACCGTTCCCGTCACAAGCTCCATGCCGGCATCTTCCTCCCAGTCCCTCCATTGTCCGTCTATCATCACTTCAATGCGGCTTTCTATCTCCTCCCAGTTCTCCTGATCCTGCACAAAGAACTCCACCTTCAGGGGAAGCGGCCTTGAATCGAGAGAAAAGAGAAGCCGGCGGCCCACGCTGCTTACCCTGCGTCCGCTCTGTTCCTGCATGCTCCGCAGAGAAAAGGTGCTCCAGTAGATTGCATCCTCGGCCTGCACCTTTATACGGTATTCTCCCGCCGGGAGAAAAAGCGGCCGGCTGACGAAACGCAGCATGCCGTCCTCACCGCCTTCGGTTCCGGTATTGCTGAAGCGTATCGGTGCCGCTCCCAGATCCTCCCCGTCATCTCCGGTATCGGCAAAGAGCCACGCCCGGAGGTAGTAATCCTCCGCCGGCTTGTAGCCCTCCTCCGCCCGGACCTCCACATGCAGTTCTCCATGACTTCCCGGAAGCACGAGACGGTGATACCACCCCGTCATATAGAGAGCAGTTCCCCCGGCTGCCATAAAAAGCGCCACTGCCAGCGCCGTATTGAAGGTGCGCCGGAGACGCTGCCGGACCGATGGCTTGACCGGCTTGATATGCCGTCCGCTCACCGCTCCCTGAAGCTGCTCTTTGAGCACACCCATGGGTTTTTTTCTGAAATAGCGCTCCAGGCGCCGGATAAGGGGATCAAGGTCCCGGTAGCGCCGTTTCGGTTTGGGATGCATCGTCTTTTTTATTATACGGCGTATGATGCGGCTGACCCTCGGGTTGAAACGGGCAGGTGAAGGATGACGCCCCTTGGTGATCGCGGCTATAAGCTCCGCGGAGAAACCGCCCGTGTATGGTTTTTTGCCGGTTACGCTTTCGTAGAGCATTACGCCGAGGGAATAGATATCCGCACGTTTATCGACATTCCTGCTGTTTTCGAACTGCTCCGGCGCCATATAGGAAGGCGATCCCAGGGTCATACCCTCCCGGGTAAGCCCCTCCTCGCCCTCTTCCCGGGAAGAAGCGATTCCGAAGTCGACAAGTTTGACATCCCCGTCCCTGGATAGCAGGATGTTCGCAGGCTTTATATCACGGTGGATAACCTGCCGCTTGTGTGCATATTCCAGGGCCTTGCACACCTGGTAAAAAATATAGAGCGCCACATCGTTGGGAAGGTAACGCTCCTTGCGGATAAGCTGTTCCAGGGAAAGACCGTCAATATACTCAAGAACGATGTAATGGGAGCGCCCCTCTTTAAAATGGTCGTAGACGTCGACTATGTTGTCATTCCGAAAATCCATAAGGATCTTCGCTTCCCTCCGGAACCGCTCGGCAAAATCCGGATTCCCCTTCAGAGTCAGTTTTTTCAGAATGATAAAGCGGTCAAGGGTGGGATGGACCCCCTTGTAGACGGCCCCCATACCGCCCTCGGCCAGCAGTTCGATAATCCGGTACTTTCCTATGCTTTCGGGTGCGCGACTCATAACTCTCCTCCGGGACCGATCATAATATCATTCTCAAGTATTTCATCAAGGCGATCGGGAATCTCCACAACATGTTCCTCCGGATCTATCCGCTCTCCCGGTTCAAGCACCGCGATAATGTAGGCCGACGGATTGTGAAGCTGTACATAGCGGCCTTCCGCCCGAAGCGCGTAGCGCTCAGTTATTACACGGTGCCCTCCAAAATAGAACGCCTCGGCAGGGGCGGTGCAGAACTCGTCAATCATCTTTGCGACACTCCCCTCCTCCGCCCCGTCATTCGGAGTCCAGGTAAGGCCGTAGACTACATCATCCAGGGAACGGTAGCGGATAACCTCCTCACGGGAGTAAAAGCGTTCCGGTTCACCGTGGGAAATAATGAAATTACCATCCGCAGCAACAAGAGGCAGCTCGCGTTCAAAGTCAGCATAGGCGTTAAGGAGCTCATCACCATAAAATTTCTGAAGCCAGGAGCGGACCATCTCCCCCTCAAAAGCAAACTTGCGGAAGGGATGGTTGCCCCGGCCTTCTTCATTCAGAATATTTTCGTGGTTGCCCTTGAGAAAATGGAAGCGGTCGGGAAAGGCCAGTTTCAGCTCCATGACCATCTCCATAAGTCCCAGCCCTTCCATCATTTCCTGGTCCATCGCCTTGTGTCGGGAAAAACCGCCGATAAACTCCTTGAGAGCCTTCTGCCAGCGGCCGTAGCCTCTGGATTCGGAATGCAGTCCGTCCCCAACACAGACTATCTGCCCTGTACCCTCCCGCATCAGCTCCAGAAACGGTTTACCGTTTACTTCATGAGCGAGAACGTGGGGTAAAAAGCCAAGCCGGGCGTGGAGGTCGGGAACCACTATGGTGGTGCAGTCGGCGAGACGAATGAGTCCTCCGGGACGATTATGCTCATCCCGGGGACGATAGAGCTGATCCTCATCGCCCAGCAGCGCAGTGGCTGACCTGAGCAGCTGCAGAAACCCCTCCCTTTCGGGAAGGGTACTGCGAAGGACTATCGAACGAAGGGATACCATACCTTATTGTATTATGGTCTTGTTAACGTCCACAAAACTTTCGGTCAGAATTTTTGTTACTTCCGTAAGAAGTTCTTCCTGTTCCTCACCTTCCATCTCTTCGTTAATAAGTGCAATCCGGAAAACGGGAGAACTCTTCTCGATGGGACCGTCGGTAAATGATGCGGAGGCATCTATCTCGACATCCCCGGAGAGATTGGTAAGGTCCGCCTCCGCAGATGCCGGAACATCGTTCCGAATGCCTATGCTGCGGTACTCCACGCTCCTTCCATCCTCCGTCATGGGGCCTACGGTGATAAGGCTTCCCGAATAGGTCATTATCATCGCCCCGCCGTCATAGTCCGCGGGAAGGGTGTCAGCCAGTTCCATACCCCGGGATTCCACCTCGCTGTCAAAGGAGTTCATTTTATCAAGCCAGGCGTCTTCAAGGCTCTGCCTTGATTCTTCCGTATCCGGCAAACCGGCCGTTTTAACAAGCTGTTTCAGGTGTCTGCGGATTGTATCGTTGATCATGTTCTCTTCTGATGACATATAATTGCCTCCTTTTAGATTTTGTTTGTTCGAACGTACTGCCGGGCAGGTTAAAAAACAACTTTTTTTTTAAGGACAGGTGATTTTCCTGCGCAATGGCACTATTTTTAAGTATGAAACAAGAACAATCCAAAAACCAGAAACCGCCCAGAGAAATTGAAGAACACCTTCTGAAATTGATGAAAAGCCTCGAGCTGCCGGACACCGAGGAGAATTTCAGTAAGCTTCATGATGCCTGGATCAGAAAAGAGCGTCTTTTCGAGAGTCAGACCGGGGCTCTCGAAATGGAAATGGTGGAGAAGCTGCCGGAGGGCGACGGCCGGGGTGCCATTCTCCTTACCAGCTCGGGATCGCTGCTTTCGCTCTCGCCGGAGAAGAAAGCAGGACGATGGATGGAATATGCCAGCATTCCGATCCGTACGGACGTTCCCGACATCCTGAAGGGAGAAGGGGTCTCCATTGCATCGCCCCCCTGCCTGGGAGCGTCTCTTGTTCTTACGGACGCTCCGCTGAAACAGACTTCCCCTCTCTACCGGATCGCCGTATGCCGCGAGGGAACATCGGCGGCCGAGCAGGAGAAGCGCATACGGGAAGCGACGATTTTTCTTACAAACGGTTTTGTCCGCATCAATAAAAACATGACGGCCCTTCAGACGGGTGCCATCGAGCATTTTACCAAACAGTCCCTTATTGCCTATGTCGCCAAAAGGAATGATCTGACCCAGAAACAGGTGCTCGAGGTAATAGATGATTTCTTCACCATGGCCGAAAGCGGTATTCTTCTCGGTGAGAAGGTGCCCCTCGGAAGCCTCGGACGGATGGGCTACAAGATACGCCCGCCCCGGCAGGCAAGGGTAATTACCAATCCGGCCACGGGAGAGGAAATGACCGTTTCCGCCAAACCGAGCCGGGCCGCGGTCAAGTTTTTTCCCTCGGGCAGACTGAAAAAACTGGCATCAACCATTCCGGTCGAGGAAGAAGAGGCCGAGTAGCGGTCAGCTTATCCGCGGCACTTTCGATTAACGGCCGCGGATAAGCGAGAGTGCTGCTCCAATGCCGTCGGCGGCGGAGCTTATAATGCCTCCCGCCCGGCCGGAGGCTTCTCCGGCTATGTAAAGGTCCGGGAAACCGGGTATGGAACCGTCCGCTTCCCGGAGCACCTGTACCGACGAAGAAGTTCTGCTTTCCAGCCCCAGCATGATTCCGCTCTCAAAGCCCCGTATCCTGCGTCCGAAATCCCGCATGCCCTCCCCTATCCGCTCGAGCAGAAAATGGGGGTAGAGTCCTGCCGGATCGGCCGGAACAAGAGGAAAGGGATAGGAGCTTTCGGGAAGTGCGGAACCGGGAGCCTTCTCTTCAAGAAAGGCGGCAATGGAGGAGGCCGGGGCACCATAGCCCTGCGCGGCTTCAAAGAAACGTTCCTCCAGGGCTGCCACAAGGGCAAGAGCCTCCCGGGGAGATACTTCCTTTCCCGCCAGCTCGTCGGGATGGAGTGCAGCGACAAGCGCGGAGTTGGCGAACCGGCCGTTCCGCAGGTAGAGACTCATCCCGTTTACCAGGTTCCTTTCCGCGAAAGGAGCCGCCGGAATGACCCTGCCTCCGGGACACATGCAGAAGGTGAAGACATTGCCCGGAGCGGTCAGCCGGTACTCCGCCGCCTTGACTCCCGGAAGCCGGGGGACACCCCATTGCGCGCGGTTTATAAGTTCCTGGGGATGCTCCACACGGCAGCCCATGGCGAAGTTTTTCGTACGGAAGGGAACCCCCAGCCCCATGAGCGCGGCACTGGTATCGTCGGAGCTGTGACCGGTGGCAATAATCAGAACGTCCGTCTCCATATCGCCCGCTCCGTCGACAAGAACCCGGTAACCGCCCCCCGGCAGCGCTGAAAAGCCGGTCATGCGGCTATGAAAATGAAACACGCCCCCGAGGCTTTCAATTTTACGCCTGAGAGCGGCGGTTACTCTGTAAAGGTTGTCACTCCCGATATGGGGATGCGCGAGCCAGGCAATCTCCTCGGGAGCCCCTGCTTCAATAAATGCATTGTGGATATAGACCCGTTCGGCCCGGATGCGCTTTGAACGGCTGGTCAGCTTACCGTCGGAAAAGGCACCGGCGCCCCCCTCTCCGAAGGCGTAATTGTTCTGTCCGGAAAAGTCTCCGCCGGATTCAAAGGCTTCTATTGCCGCCCGGCGCTCTTCAATCGGTCCGCCCCGCTCCAGAATGGAGACCGGGAAACCTGCCTCGCAGAGAAGAAGGGCGGCAAAAATACCGGCGGGACCGGTGCCGGCGACCAGCACCCGCTGTTCCCGCTTTTTCTTTGGAACCGACAGAGTTTCGGGCGGCTCCCACGCATCACCTTTCAGCTCTTCGGATATTACCGCTACCGTCAGCAGCCAGCTTATCCGGCTCCGCTTTCTTGCATCCAGGCTTTTTTTCTCTATAACCCAGCGAAAGTCCGAAAGCCCGCTTTCCCTTTGAAGCCGTTTTTTCAGATCTTCCTCTCCGTAGTCCGAAGGAAGAATAAGCTGATACCGTTTATATCCCATACTGCTCCAATAATAGGCAAATTTTGCTTTTCCGCCTATGCTTTACTATCTTACAGAAAGGAGGAGCATATGGATATTATCAATGAATGGAAAGAATCCGCGGAAAACGACGATATGGAAACGGTAAAAGAGTCCTTTATCGAATTGCTTCCCGAAAACCTGCCGGCCGAAAAGATTTTTGAAGCGTGTACGGACGCGTTTTTCGGTGAAGAACTTGCCGAAGTGTGTGCCGAAACGGCCCTGACCATAAGGGCGGACTGCCGCCGCGACGATTTTCACAACTGGGACTACGATCACCTTGAGTTTATCATCGGTCTCTCCAACCAGTTTGGTTTTTCCATTCCCCGGAATCTGCTGAACGGACTGCCGGAGCAGCTGATAATTCTTGTGGACTCCGGAAAAGTAAAAAAGCCCGATTGTCCGGATTAATGTATGAAATATATAGGTGCACATGTCAGTGCCGCCGGGGGAGTAGAGAATGCTCCCCTTAATGCGGCCGAAATAGGAGCAAACGCCTTTGCCCTCTTTACCAAAAACCAGCGTCAATGGAACGCGAAACCGCTCAGCTCCGAATCGATTGACGCCTTCCGCAAGAACATGGACGAAAAAGGCTTTAAACCGGAGCATGTGCTCCCTCACGACTCCTACCTTATCAACCTCGGCTCTCCCGAGGAAGACAAGTGGGAGCGCGCCAGTGAGGCCTTTCTGGACGAGGTAAAACGTGCCGAACAGCTTGGGCTTACGCTGCTCAACTTTCATCCCGGCAGCCATCTCAAGCAGATAAGCGAGGATGAGTGCCTTCGGCGCATCGCAAAAGCGATGAACCGGGCAATCGCCGAATCGGATTCCCTCATTCTGGTCATTGAAAATACTGCAGGGCAGGGAACCAATGTCGGCTACAGTTTCGAACACCTTGCCCGGCTTATTGAACTGACGGATAAGAAGTCCCGGGTGGGGGTCTGCATCGATACCTGCCACGCTTTTGCCGCGGGCTACGACATGAGAACTCCGGAAGCGTACCGTTCCACCATGAAGAAGTTCGATGACATTATCGGCTTCGGCTATCTTCGGGGAATGCATCTGAATGATGCAAAATCCGATTTCGCCAGCCGGGTGGACCGGCACAATCCCCTCGGGGAGGGAAACCTGGGGCTCGATGCCTTCCGCCATCTTATGCAGGACTCCAGACTGGACGATATCCCCCTTATTCTGGAAACCCCCGAACCGGACCGCTGGGAGCAGGAGATAAAGACCCTCTTCAACTTTGCCGGGTAGCCGGACACATCTGAGGCGTATTGACAAAGCAGATACGCGTAAGTATATTGAAGGCCCAGTTTGCTGGACAGAGATTGGAGAGGTGTCCGAGTGGTTGAAGGAGGCGGTCTTGAAAACCGTTGAACCGCGAGGTTCCGTGGGTTCGAATCCCACCTTCTCCGTATCAGCATTACCCTTGGAGAGGTGCGAGAGCGGTTGAATCGGGCTCCCTGCTAAGGAGTTGTACCTTAACCGGGTACCGGGGGTTCGAATCCCCCCCTCTCCGTTTTCTTTTGTACCCATAGCTCAGCTGGATAGAGCGTTAGATTGCGGATCTAAAGGCCGGAGGTTCGAGTCCTCTTGGGTACATGGTTCTTTTTTATACGGAGAGATGCGAGAGCGGTTGAATCGGACGGACTCGAAATCCGTTGTACCGTTTACGGTACCGAGGGTTCGAATCCCTCTCTCTCCGCAGGTGAAAAAATATTGGTGTTTTCTGGAGAGATGTCCGAGTGGCCGAAGGAGTACGCTTGGAAAGCGTATGAACTCTAACCGGGTTCCGAGGGTTCGAATCCCTCTCTCTCCGCTATTCCCCTTGGCTCCCCGGTCAGGTCATGCGCTATTATTCACCGCCCAACCCCGTCAGGACCGGAAGGTAGCAGCGGTAAGCGGACGGATAATGAGCCGCAACCGGCTTGATCGGCGCCGAGGGGTTTTTTTTATACCGAAGCGGGTGGAATCATGTCATACGAAGTAACAGCAACCAGAAAGCGTCCCCAGGGTTTTGAAACACTTGTAGGACAGGAATTTGTAGTCTCAACCATTTCCAGCGCCGTTTCCACTGGACGGATTGCCCACGCCTATCTTTTTTCCGGCCCTCGCGGGGTTGGTAAAACCTCCGCGGCCCGACTTCTTGCAAAGGCCCTCAACTGTGAAAACGGCCCTACGGCAACGCCCTGCGGCCAGTGCGGCAACTGTCTGGAAATTTCCAGGGGCAACAGCCTGGATGTCATTGAAATTGACGGCGCCAGCAATACCAGCGTCAACGATGTACGTGAAATAAAGGACGAGGTGCTCTTCGCCCCCAACAGCGGCCGCTACAAGGTGTACATAATTGACGAAGTGCACATGCTTTCCAACAGCGCTTTCAACGCTCTTCTGAAAACCATCGAGGAGCCGCCCCCCTATATTGTTTTTATATTTGCAACCACCGAAATACACAAGGTGCCTGCCACCATCAGAAGCCGTTGCCAGCAGTTCAACTTCCGCCTCATTCCCTCGGAACTGATCAAGCAGAAGCTGATGGAAGCGGCGGCGGAAATGAACATAGAGGCGGAAGAGGAAGCGCTCTTCTGGATCGCCAAAGAGGCGACGGGAAGTCTGCGGGATGCATATACCCTCTTCGACCAGGTGGCCTCGTTTTCCCGGGAAGGAATAAGCCTTGAAGAGATCCGCCAGAAGCTCGGCCTTGTCGGCCTCGAAAGAATAAACGGCGTGGCCGAGGCTCTGGCGGCGGAGGATGCCGGCAGCGTCATTACCCTGGCCGAAAGCATCCTGGGCGACGGCGTTGCAATCGAGCAGTTCATAATCGATCTGACCGAATATTTCCGGAACCTGCTTTTCATCCGCCATGGAATACGAAAAGAATCGGTCCTCGGATACATGCCCGAACGCTTCTCGCAGGCAGCCTGCTCCGCCTGGAGCGTCTCCCAGCTCGAGACCGCCATTGAACTGCTGCTTACCCTGTACCGTGAAATCCGTTACAGCCTCAACCAGCGATTCGAACTGGAGCTGCTGCTCAGCCGCCTGGCGGGCATGAAAAGCTACCTCTCACCCCGGGAGGTCCTTCAGGAAATCGGAAGCCTCCGCAACGAGCTTGTCCGCGGAGAACTCCCGGCAGCCGAAGCTCAGCCGGAGCCGCAGACGGAGCCCCCGCAGCCGACGGCGGGGCCGGAGCCTGCCCGCCCGGCGCCGGCGCCGGCTCACGTACCTGAACCCGAACCTCAGGCGAAGCACGAACCCGAAACAGAGCAGCCGTCCGCGGCAAAGCCCGCAGGTCCGCGCAATCTTGAAAAACGGGAGTACGAACAGGTAATCGATTCCCTCCGGAAAACAAAACCCGCCCTTGTCTCCGCCCTTGAGAAGGCCGTTGAATGGCATCTTGAAGGAAACACCCTTACGCTCGGGTTTGAGACCGGATTTACCATCAATTTTGTCAGGGGCGAGGTTCCGGTTATTGCCGAGACGATGCTTCCCCTGCTCGGCTTCCGGCCGACGGTCAAACTGAAAACCCGATCCCGGGACGAACAGACGGGCGGCGAGGAAGACCGGGAGGTAACTCTGGTACGCGAAGTATTCCGGGGCGAAGTGATAAACGACCACCAGTAAATTTGAAGGAGCCAGACGATGAATCCTATGGATATGTTTAAAAATATTCAGAACCTGCAGTCCGGTATGAAGGAGATGCAGGAAAAGCTGAAAGATATTATCGTAATCGGCACGGCCGGCGGCGGAATGGTCGCCATTGAAATGAACGGACAGATGCAGGTCCTCGGAGTAAGAATCGAGCGCGAAGTGGTGGATCCCGAAGAAACCGGCATGCTCGAAGATCTTGTACGGGCGGCCTTCAACGACGCCTTCGCGAAGGTGAAGGAGCAGATGCAGGGGGAACTCTCCGGCGGACTGGGAGGAATGAACATCCCCCCGGACCTTCTTAACAAGCTGGGAGGCTCCGGACTCTGATGAACCTCCTGGAACGGCTGATAAAGAGCCTCTCCCGTCTCCCGGGAGTCGGCCGCAAGAGCGCAGCACGGATTGCGCATTACCTCCTGAAAGCCGATCCAGCCTTTGTTGCAAAGCTTGCCCTTGAAATAGGCACGCTCAGGGAAAAAATACACCCCTGCCCGGTATGCGGCAATTTTACGGACGAAGAACTCTGCCCGGTCTGTTCGGATCCGAGACGCGACCAGAGCCAGATCTGCGTTATCGAAGAACCGCAGGATGTGGCGACCATAGAATCCACGGGTGAATACAACGGACTCTTTCATGTCCTGGGCGGCGCCATCAACCCGATGAACGGGGTCGGCCCCGGAGACCTTGCCATCTCCCAGCTTATAAAACGGGCTTCGGCGCCCGAGGTTCGGGAAATAATCATCGCCACAAACCCGACGGTGGAGGGCGATACCACCGCGCTCTACCTCCAGAACCTTCTCCGGGATCATCCTGTGGAAGTCAGCCGTCTTGCCTCGGGCCTTCCCGTAGGCGGAGACCTTGAATACGCCGACAAACTTACCCTTGCACGCTCCTTTCGGGGCCGCACAAAGCTCTGACAGCGAGAATCCGGCGAAAGCTTTTTCTTATTGACTCCAAAATATCCGATTGCTATACTATTTCCAATAATCACAGCCTCATTCTTCAGCAGGAGTGCATACATGTTCCTTCGACGCATTATTATTGCTGTTTCTGTTATCTGGATCTTTTCCGGAACGGTTCTTTCGGCCCAGGAGACCATTGCCGTCGCTCCTTTCCATGATAACTCCCGAGAGAGTGAAGCTTCATACATCGGGTTTCAGATCTCCGAATACCTCACCTCCGCCCTTGCGGCATTTCCCGAACTGTCCGTAATTGAACGCGGGGAGCTGAAGGCGGTCATGGAAGAGCAGAAGCTTGCCCTGTCGGGGCTGATCGACGACGCAACAGCCGTAAAAGTTGGAGCCATTGTCCAGGCGCAGCGGCTTCTTGTCGGATCCTATACTCTTTCCGGAACAAACCTGACCGTAAACGGAAGGATAGTAGATACCGAAAGCGGAAGAGTGCTCTCCTCGGCTGTCATTGAAGGGTACTACACGGGGAATATTACTCCGGTCCTCAAGCCGTTCTTCTACCGGATTATCGGAAAAGAACCTCCGGAGCGACTCTTTTCGGAAATGAGCGCCATCGAACAGCGCCTTGCCGCCCTGGAATCGCAATCGGGGAGTACGGAAAAAACCGGGGAGATTGCGGAGCTGCAAAAACGGATAGAGGAGAAGGAAGGCCGGCAGAACGAAATTGAAGGCGCCTTCGACTCCCTTAAACTATCCCTTGAGGTGGAAGCGAAGCTGTCCATTCTCGACGAAAACAGTGCAAGCACATCGATCGATTACGCAAAGGCCCTTGAAGCCTCCTTTTCCGGCGAAAAAAGTGCGGCCCTTGACTACCTCCGAACACTTGTCAGCGACCCCGCGGGCAACCTGATCAACTACAGCGACGCATCGGACGACTACTTCCAGCAATACAGCAGCCTGGAAGGTTCATCTTTCTACGCGATGCTTATAAAGCAGCAGCTCGATCTGAATGATGAACTGAGCCGGGAAGCAAAACTGATAAGCGAACACAGGGCTACCCTTAAACTCTTTGCCGACCGGATGCGGGCCATCATGAGTCCGAATATGTTTGAACTCTCGGTGGGAACAAAAGAAACGATGGAGCTGAACAGCTCCAGGGCTGCGGCTGCGATAAGTATACCTTCAAATATTACCGTTTCGGTTCGAAGCAGATACCGGGAACTTGTTACCAACCTTATCAAAAGCCAGGACACCATCGGAAAAAATACCAGGGGCCTGAGAATTTCACAGCCTCCACGGCTGATCAGACTGCTCCCCTACAGGGGTATCGGCAAGCTCTTCAACCTCTCCTTTTCCGCGGAAACAGGACACGCCATTCAGTTCATGGGGACAGACGGCACCGTTCTCTACGAGCTGGAATCCGAACACTATTCTCCCTTCATTCTTTCGGACAGCCAGGAAGAACGGTGGACATACAATTACACCAGCGACTACATTGTCGCCCTGGACCGTGAGGGCTGGACATACAAGGACGGCAAGGTAACGGTACAGGCCCGGGAGCTGAAAAACCTGGCAAGCATAAGGACCATTCTTAAAAAAGATGCATACGATTCCAGATACAGTTTTCCCGCCTACAGCGATACCCGCTGGAAATCGATCCTTATGCACGGCTTCCGGAAGGCCTACCTTAAACCGGGCATCGACGGAGACAACGATCCCATGCCTTCCGTCAAGGACATAGTTATAAGCCACAGTCTCTTTTCCATCGAGGGGTTCATGAATGACATCCCCCTTCTTATCGACCATCGCTACCTCTCTTCAGCCGCCGATCTTACGGCGGTCGTCTACTGGGGAGATGAAACAAGCGCGTCGGTCTCCGGAAGCTGGAGCGGTGTCCTTCCGGGAGAGAACGAGGCACAGGTGGGCAACTTTACCCCCAATACGGTTCTCTATTTTCCCATAAAGGCGGAAACCTTTATCCGGAACAACCGGGAGGTCCGGGCGAACGCGGGAAACGGCACCTTCACCGTTTCCACTCCCGATGCCGGCAAGAGCGCCGATTTCCGCCTTGCAGCCGGACGCAGCTGGCATTACGCGGGAGACAGCCCCGACGNNCGCTCAACCTCGACGGAGCGGTGCTCTACACCTCTCAGGACTCCAGCTCCGACGATTTCTACAGCCTTACGGCAGATGGAGCTTTCAGGTGGAAAACCCGCCCCCGGGACTCGGCAATTACCCTCGATGGATCCACCTCCTACCTTTACGGTCAACACATAAAGGTATCCGACGGAGCAGCCTACATGCTCTACCGAAACCACCTTGCACGGTTTGATCCCGAAAACGGAAAACCGATCTGGATCAACAAGGAAGCCAGAGTCTCTTCCGACACCCTCATAGACGCCGGGGGCATCCTTTTTGCCGGGGGATCGGATACTCTTTCGGTGGATGCAGCGACAGGGACTACGCTCTGGAAAAATGATACTGGCAGCAGCAGTATGGCGCTTGCGGGGGGAAGGCTGTTCATTGCCGCCGGCGGCAGAACATACAGCCTGGACGCCGCAACCGGAGAGACCATATGGGAAGAGCGCAGCTATGCCAGCGATCTCATCCTTAAGGACGGAAAGGTTATTACCACCAGCTACCGCAACCGGCGGCTGACCCAGTGTCTGGATCCGGAAACCGGCAGTGTTCTCTGGAAATCCGACGAAATCTATGGAAACAACATTACCTCCGCCGATGGGGGCATCTTTATTGCCTTATCCGGAACAACCTGGCGGATTGATCCCGCCACAGGCAAATCCATCTGGAAACACGGGGAGGACGGCGGCATTATTACCCCCTACCGGGGTCAGCTTATCCTCAACGGCAGAAACACCTCCGCTCTCGACCCGGAATCGGGAAGAAGGCTCTGGAAGAGCTCCTGGATCAACGGTTTTTATACAATCGGCCATGGATACCTGTTCAGGAGTTTCAGCGGAACAGCTGCGGTGGATCTGCGTACCCTTGAACCGTGGTTTCAGTATTCCGAAGAAGGTGATGCAGCCTATGACAACGATAACTACCGGGCCGCCGCGGAATCCTACCGTAAAGCCGTATTCGGAGAAGGCTGTGATGACGGTATTGTTCTCTACCGCCTGGCTTATTCCACCGAAAGACTGGAAGGAGCCACCGAAAGGACCACAGCCCTCTACCAGAGCGCAGCCCGTGCACTAAGCGCACAATACCCTGGTCACAGGTACATTGAACCGGCACAGGCGGGGGCAGGAAAGTTATAGCCCGCCGGGCATCCTGGAACAGGTTTTACAGTAACTCCGGTAATCGTCTCTGACAGCGAGAATCCGCCGCGTAATCCCCGAATCGGTTTGGCAGGACCGCCCCTGAAACGCTATCTTTAATGGATCAGGATAAGGGAGCATACAAAGTGAAGTTAAAAACCAGCAATCAGCCTGAGCTTGATCTGGGCTTCGGTGACTATACCTGCAATTGGGGCATCCATATTGCCGGACTCTATGAGACGGAAGAGGAAAGGGATGAAATTCTGCTCGGCTATCTTCATTCCGGCGCCCTTGCAAAAGACCTTCAGTTCTACTGCCCCGTCGAACAGAGCCTTGCGCAGTTCAAAGAGAGCTACCGCGGACGCTTCCGCGACCATGACGGACATCTTGAAGATACCGCGCTTTTTTCCTTCTCCACGGCCCGGGAACTCTACTATCCCGACGGCACCTTTTCGCCCCTGGATATGGATAAGGGGCTGAATGAATTCTACGCCGAAAGTCAGAAAAACGGACCCCGTAATGTCCGCGCTACCGCGGAAATGGTATGGGCTCTGGAAGCCATTCCGGGCAGGGAACACCTTATGGCTTATGAGTCCCGTCTCAACTATTTCATACCGGGGAAAACGTGGATAAGCATCTGTCTCTATAATGTGACAAAATTCGACGGAGCAACCATCATGAATGTGCTCCGTACCCACCCCTGGGTGATTAACCGCGGCGTTCTGACCGAAAATCCCTATTTTGAAGACCCGGATGTCTGGCTGAAGAAAAATGCTCCGGAGTTTCTCCCATGACCGACAAGGCTTCGGATCTCTTTTTACTTATGCTCAACCTGGTACAGCTCGAAAGCGGGCCCACCATAAAGCGCATTTTCTGCGAAGCGATGGGAGAATCCTTCCCCGGCTGCAGCTTTTCGATCCATCCTGAGTCCAGGGACGAAAATCATGATATTCCCCTGTCGACACATAAAAACAGTTTCGGACACCTCCTTCCCGAGGGCTGTGAAAAGATCCCCCCGGAAGAGCATTCCCATATCAGAAATGCCGCCAGAATGCTTGCCGTTATCCTGGAGAAACGTAAACAGGAGGAGCTTCTCAAGGAAGAGGCAATGCAGCACCGCTTTCTTGCCGAACAGATAATGAACCTGGCCCCCCTGCCCATTTACACCCTGGATATTGCAAAAAAGTGCTTAAGCTATGCAAACCCGGCCGTACACCGCCTGATGAAGGCCGGCCCCCGGGTCCCGGCAGTAACCGAGCCGGAAGTTTTTCCCAGGCATATACATCCCGACGATCTGGTCAGGGTTCAGGGGCAGCATGAAAAGCTCAAGGCATCTCCAGACGATACCGCATTTACCATCGATTACCGTCTTGTGGATTTTGAAGGCGGCGAGCACCACATGCGGAGCATAGAGGCCCCCTACCGGAGAGACCCCGTAAGCGGAGAAACGACGAGCATCGTGGGCTTTGCCGTTGACCTGACCGAGGAGCGCAGTTCCCGGACGGTTCTTGAAGAGAAAAACAGCCAGCTCGCCGATGCGCTGAAGGAGCGGGAGGTACTGCTCCGGGAAATCCACCACAGGGTTAAGAACAGCCTGCAGCTGGTAAGCAGCCTTCTGGAGCTGCAGAAAGGATCACTCGCGGCAGAAGAGGATGAAGTGCAGCTTGAGGAGTGCAAGCTGAGAATACGGTCGATAAGCAGAATTCACGAAGAACTCTACGGAAGGAGCGACCTTACTGCGGTTGAAATGAACAGCTTCATAAACAATCTTACGGCGGAAATCTCCGGAACCTTCGGGAACGGAGGATTTCCGTATAAGATTGAAGCGGAAAGCATCAGACTCCCCATTGACTCCGCCATCCCCTGTGCCCTTATCCTGAACGAACTGGTGACCAACGCCTTTAAATACGGCCTGGAGAGGAACAGCCGAGGAGAACTCCAGGGCCATATATCAATAAGACTCTTCAGAGACTCGGGGAGTTTTCTTCTGGAAGTAAGCGACCCGGGAGACGGCTTTGACCCCGAAGAGGTTGCGGGAAAGGGCAGTCTGGGGATGAGCCTGGTGACATCCCTGGCGGATCAGCTTGACGGCAGCTTATCCACCAGACAACGGGATGAACGTTTTGCCGTCGAACTGAGCTTTCCGGAACCGGACGCCCCTAGAGCTTATCGATGAGCATCGAGCACTTGCCCGAAGGAATCGGGAGTGTTTTCTTTTTCTTTTCGTCGAGAACGGTAATGGTAAAATAGTAGAGTTTTTCCGACTCAAGACGGATCTCCCAGCCCCTGGAACTCTTGTTGCTCAGAATGGTTATCATGTTCCGCTTAAGCGAAAGCCCCTCTATTCCCATAATTTCCAGGGTCGGCACAATCCAGTCCACCGTTTTTCTCGGCAGGCTTATCGTAAGCCCCAGGACATTCTCGATCATTAACGCGATGGTCGAAAGGGCAATCCCGGGCAGGTAGAGGGGACGGGGAAAATCCTCATTCTCCGGCCACTTTGCCGCTCCCTCCTTGTGAGGAAGGTACGCCTCCCAGAGGTTGCCCTTCTTGTCTCCCTCGGGATGAAAGGTATCCAGCATAAAATAGAGATGCCGTATGGAAGCCTCCCTGGCAAGCTCATAGCGGGCGTACTTTTCGAGTCCCTTTATCACCATGAAGTTGAAGGCGGGGTAGACCGAACCCCGGCAGCCCATGCCGTCGTCCTCAAAACTGGGAGAATCAGCCGAGAGGCTGGGAAAAGGGTGTTCCGTGCCGAAGGTTTCCGGGTTCTTCAGGTGGGCGATAATCGCCGAGGACTTGTCCTCATTGGGAATTTCCGCCAGAAGGGTCCAGTAGGCTCCGATCATCTTCTCACCGACACGCTTGCCGCTGCGGTCCAGATCGTAGTAAAAACCGCTCTCTTCATCCCACATCTGGGAGTTGATTCTGGTCTTGAGGGTAAAATAGTTCCGCTTGTAACGGAAGCTTATCTCTTTATCATTCAGAACATCGCCTATGGCGCTCATATAGAGAGCGTTTACGGCCTGCTGGGTATTAAAATCTATCAGATAGTATGCCTGGTCCCGCGGAGCATTCTCCATCATGGTAGCCTCGGCAGGCACAACATAGAGCCCGCTCTCATCGCGGAAGGTGGTCTCCAGCCAGTCCCAGTAGGCTTCGAGTATCGGCATTATTTCCTTGAGCCGTTTCTTGTTGCCCACCTTGTGGAAGAGATTGTACTCGGCAAGTGCAAAGAGGGGCGGTCCCACCCCGAGGGGATTCGCATCGGTCAGTACCGGATTTCCGTCATCAACGCGGTAGGTGCAGCGGATGGCGCCGTCGGACTCCTGCTTGCCGTAAAAATTGTCGAGATTCTGAAAGGCCGAGAAGATTCTGTTGCTGTAGACGAGGAAAAATGTGGAAAAACAGGCTTCAAACTGGTTAATCGTATCTCCACCAGGGTAACGGAAAAACTGATCGGTCAGTCCGTTTTTAGCCTCATTCTTATACCAGGCATCCTCGATCCATGCCCAGCTCTTGTCATAGATATCCACAAAGTCCTGATCGTAAAAATGTACGATCGGGAAGCCGCTGTTAGAAACAAGTGAATTATGCATATTCCCCTTTTACATTGAACAACAAAGAGGACAGACCTCTAGTTCGGAGATAGAATTAATTGAGTTTATAAACTACTACGTATAGCGTGGGAAGTCAAATTTACTTTTTCCCGGGCACCGTGTCAAGCGGGTCGGCTTCAGCAATTCCACAGGTGGATTAAAGAGTATTTTCATTCTCACGGCAGAAAAAATGATACCTCACTATAGTGCTTCGCAATGCCGTTCGGCATCATTTTTTCTGCCTGAATGAACAATTTACTCCCTCCACCTGTGGAATTGCCACATTATTTGGTTTTTTGATGACAAGCCGAAGATTCGGCTTGTCCATATTTTGAATTATTCTTGCTCGGGGGCAAAAGCGCGGCGGGGAAAGGCCCCCGCCGCAGAATGTCAACGCATATGGAAGTAACTGCTACTGCTCCTTTACCATACGCTCGACTTTTTCCATCATACCCTGCATATCGGTAATGTCCATAGGCACGATCACTTTGGTTCCCTTCTTCGCCATCCTGCTCATCTCTTCGATGTAGCCTTCGGCAACACGGAGGGCCAGCGCATCTTCGCCCCCGTTGGCGGCAACGGCCTCGGCAACAAGACGGATACCCTCGGCGGTGGAGCGGGAAAGGGAGAGGATTTCCTGGGCCTTTCCTTCGGCCTCGTTAATCATCTTCTCCTTTATACCCTCGGAACGGTTGACCGCTTCCTCCATCTCCGCCTGGCTGTAGTTTATCTTGGACTCCATCTCTCCAAGGCTCCGCGCAATGGAGGCACGCTTCTCGCGTTCGGCCTTCATCTGCACCTCCATTGCCTCGAGAATGCCTCCGGGAACATTGATATTCTGGATCTCGTAGCGGGACACCTTCACGCCCCAGGCGTCGGCGGCCTCATCAACGGCCTTTACGACTCCGGCGTTTATGGAATCACGCTCCTCGAAGGTCTTATCAAGTTCCAGCCGGCCGATAACCGACCGCATGGTGGTCTGGGCAAGCTGGATGGTGGCGTACTGGTAATTGGTAATACCGTAACTGGCACGCCGTGCATCCATCACCTTCATGTAAAGAACACCATCCACCCGGACCTTTACATTGTCCTGGGTAAAACAGTCCTGGGCGGGAACATCCACCGCCATCTCTTTGAGGCTGTGCTTGTAGCGAACCTTCTCAATGAAGGGAATAAGCACATGGAACCCCGCCTCGAGGGTCCGGCTGTATTTGCCCAGCCGTTCGACAACAAGGGCCTGCTTGCCCGGAACAATCCGGACACTCCGGAGAAGACTGATAACAACGACAATTCCGAGCAGACCCGCCAGTACAAACAAGGGAAATAATGGATTCATGCCTCACCTCCCCGGCTCACGCGCCGTGCAGCGGAAGCGGCCGAAGCCGCGGGTGCCGCCGGTCCGCCGGCAAGTCCCGGCGCAACCGTATCCAGAAGCGCCTTGAGCCGTGCAAGATCATCCGGGAGCACCGTCGTATCGGCAGCTTCAAGGATGTCTCCGAACTTGCTCAGGTACTGTTCGGCAAGACGCAGCCCCATGGCCGACTTGCCCTTGGGAAGCCTGAGAGCCCCCGCAATCATCTGCAGCCCCTCGGCGGTTGCGGCACTGGTTATCTCAATCGCTTTCGCCCGCCCCTCGGCCTCGTTTATCCGCTTCTGACGCTCTCCCATGGAGAGGTTTATCGCCGCCTGGCGGTCGCCCCTGGAAACATTTATCCGGCTGGTCTTGTCTCCCTCACTGGCCAGGATTTCCGCACGCTTCTCTCGCTCCGCCCGCATCTGCCCTTCCATGGCAAGTTCGATGGTATCGGTCGGGCGGATATCCTTGATCTCGTAGCGGGTAACCTTTATCCCCCAGGGATCGGAAGCCTCATCAACGGACTTTACAATGGCGTCGTTTATCTGATCACGCTCACTGAAGGAGCGGTCCAGATCAAGCTTGCCTATCTCCGAACGCATGGTGGTCTTTGCAAGCTGTGCAGTTCCATAGCGGTAGTGATCAATACCGTAGCTCGCCTTTTCGGGATCCATCACCCGGAGGTAAAGCAGCCCGTCCACCGTCACCTGCACATTGTCCGCCGTAATACATACCTGCGGCTCCACGTCGATAACCTCTTCCTTCAGCATCTGCTTGTAGGCAACTCTCTGAACAAAGGGAATAACAAGGTGCAGCCCCGCACCCAGACTCTTTTTGTACTTACCGAACTGTTCGATAATGTACACTTCCTGCTCCGGAACGATCCTGATCAGCTTGAAGAAAACCACGATCACCACGAATGCAAGGAAGTAGGAAAACACAACGTTCATACGACCTCCTGTCTATTTTTCCATATCTCTTCGCCGGTCCGCTCTTCGGCTCTTCCGGCGCGCTGTTCCCTCTTTCCGCGGCTCCGGGCGGTGCCCGGCCGCTGGTGCGCCCGGGGCGGGGCGCAATGCGCGGCCGCCGCCCTCCGGTATCCGTCCGGCACAGCCGGCCGGACACTGCGCTGCGCGCACCCCTCCAGCCGGGGCGCGGCGCTTACCTGGTCTCTTCCCCGCGCTCCTCCCGCGCCTGCTCCAGACGTTCGAGAAACTCGTCGCCCGAACGGTCCTCGTCAAAGGGAGCCGTCACCGTCAGGGTAAGCCCGGACGATTCGACAAGCTCCGCCCGGTCCCCGGGAGAAAAAGTCTCCGTAAGGCTCACGGCCTTCCAGCTGGTCCCGCGGTAGCGGACCCGACCAGGCTTTTCGGGGGTAATGGCCTCCAGCACCTCAACCATCTCGCCAAGACCCTCGTCGGTAATGCGGTTAAGCACGGTACCGCGGAAAATCTTTGCGAAACGTCTGCGGAGGAATACGAAGGAAAGAACCGAAGAAGCGGCCCAGAGCAGCACCTGTGCCGAAAGACTTCCGGCAAGCGGCGGCAGCACCGCGGCGACCAGGGCCGTAAACATGGCTCCGGCGCCGAAAAAGAAGATCGTAAAGCCGGGAATCACCATCTCGAAGGCAATCATCATCACCCCGATCAGACCCCAGACAAAAGGCGGACTGGTAAACATTTTTTTGCTCCTCGCTACGCATCAAAGCATAGCCCTGCGGCACCGGGAAGTCAACGAGGTCAATGCAGGGACTTTCAAAGACATAATAGTATGATACTTTTACAGCAGAGTCATTTCATCTGAGAGAAACAGGAGCCTGGGGTGATAAACGAAGAGATGTACAGCTTTTCTACTGTCCCCGAAAAGCTAGGTTAGCTGTCTCCAAGCCCTTATCACATATAGATAAAGGCCGGAACATAGTCCATGTAAACTTTTCCGGGGGTGAAGTACCCGTGCCCCCACGCCTTCCCGAGGTGCATATCGAGCTCAAGATGGCTGTAAAAAAAACGTCGACTGAGCCACTTAGCCATCACTTTTTTCAAATCTTTCTTATTGATCCCCGCAGCCTCCGCATGGGTCTCCCAGATACAGTCCACCGTGTTGATGCGGAACTTCTTGATACAGTTATGATGCACCCGGTAGATCTCCATCCGCTCAACCGAGTTGCTCACATTC
>NPIE01000234.1_pt1 | contig 60266 bp, 49 predicted proteins | sample 8637661 | NCBI WGS metagenome assembly NPIE01 (sample SAMN07420842, study PRJNA396082) | bioreactor metagenome | isolation source: sample BA12 brine-fed electro-methanogenic bioreactor BA | place: Japan: Kochi | collected 2016-12-09 | reverse complement strand
AAAAAGATCTACCTGTGAATTTCAGGAGCAAGTTCCTAGAGCGTGAAAACGTCCAGTCTTTTGTTGGTGTCGCAGTTCGCACAGCCGAGGAAATGACCCGGGGTGAGGTCGGGGTTCTATACCTAAACTTCCGCAGACAACATCGTTTTACAGAAGAGGAAACTCGTGTCATAGAAGTTTTTGCGAATCTAGCAGCAAGTGTTATCCGAAGCGCATGGTTATTGGATCGCACGAAAAATCTAGCTGAACAACAATCCGCCTTACGAGAAATAGCCAACACAATCAGTGCCGAGTTAAATCCTGAAACGGCCGCTAGCAAGATTCTAGACGAATTGAAGAATATGTTTGAGTACAAGATGGCCTCGATACAACGGATATATGGCGATGAACGTATACAACTGGATGGGCGAGGGTTTGAGTCAGATATGATTCCTGATTGGGCACTCCAGCCAATATCTGAAGATCGTTTAATCGCTCCTATTTTGAGTGCCAAGGAAACTTACATTCTAAGTGATCTGAACTCTATTCCAGAAAGTGTTCACTGGGAACGCCATACTGAGACCGAACACATTCAATCCTGGGCTTGCATTCCTCTCATTTATGGGGATGAGGTTATTGGACTGCTTACTCTAGACCATGATGAACCTGGATATTATCAACCTACACATAAAGAAATTCTTGATATCTATGGGTTACAAGCCGCTATTGCAATCAGAAATGCTGAGCTTGTGGCAGATCTTCGGAGACAAATCCAGGGGCGCAACATGCTGAGCCGCATAGGTATTGAATTAACCGGCTTATTCGATGAAGAAATCATTATAGACAAAGTAGCTTGTATAACCGCAGAGACTCTTTCCTGCAGCCATTGTACGGTCTTTCGCGTAGAAAATGACCAGCTAGTAACGCGTTCTTCATTTGGTAACAGAGATTGGAGTTTTCTGTTAGGACGTACGGTGCCGATTGACACAGGTGTGGCAGGTTGGACTGTTAAGAATAATAAGCCGGCGTTGATAACGGATAGTAGAACCGACCCCCGTTTTCAAGCTGGCTGGTCAGCCCCACAACCTGATCCATTATCCTTATTAAATGTCCCCATTAGCATAGATAACGAAATATATGGGGTCATTTCGGTTGAAGATGATGTACGTAATGCCTTTGATGAGCAAGACAAGCAGCTCTTAGAACTTCTGGCCTTCCAGGTCGGGCAAGCTATACAAAATGCACGTCTATTTCGTCAAGAGAAGAAACGCTCAGAAATCTTCGCTAAGCTACACAAATTCACTCAAACATTCGCGGAAAAATTAGATTTACAAGTATCTCTTGAGCGCATTGTACAAAGTGCGGTCGAGCTCACTCTCAGTGATGCAGGTGTAATCTATGTAATTGACCGAGAGCAAATCAAGATTGAAGCAATGTATGAATACCCGAAGAGTATTTCTCATCCAAAGCCGCGCTTTGCTGAGAGGAAAGGTTTGACTTGGCGAATCTACGAATCTGGCAATAGAGTAAAGATTTTGAATGTCCCTGATAATCCACAAGTCTCGCCCGAATTTGCACAAAGTGGGATCCAAGTGATGTTGGGGGTGCCTCTGAAGTTTCAAGGAGAGGTGAATGGTGTACTATTTCTAAATGCCCGTGATCAAGGCGGGTTTAATGAAGAGGTGATAAGCGTACTTAATATTCTAGCAGACCAAGGTGCAATAGCCATCCAGAACGCACGGTTGTATGGCCAGTCCAAAGATCGAGGGATGCGACTCACTCAGCTACAAGAGGTCACGAACTCCCTTCTAAGGGAGCCATCTCAGCTGAAGAGTGTAACGAACGCCATTGTTGCCGGCTTGAGAACTATCTTCCCAAATGTGTCTTGTGCGGTTAGGCTTTATAATCAAATAGATGGATTCGAGGATTTGGTGAGTTCCCAAGAATTGGCTATAGAAACATATTATCCTCCACGCTCAGATGGAATCAGCGCCTACATGGCAGGAACATTAGATCCCGTCTATATTGAAGATGTAACCGCACCACCCAGGGATGTTCCCAATGTTCGTCAGGAACGTATTGATGAAGGGGTACGCGCTGCTGCTTATTTACCCTTGATAAGCGAGGAGCAACTGGTGGGGCGGCTTTCTGTATACTGGAAAACAGCGTGGTATTTTTCTGATGATGATAAACTGATTCTAACATTGTTTGCTAATCAGTCTGCGGTGGCAATAAAAACGGCTCAGCTGTTTGAACAGCAAATCCGGGCAATACAGAGGATAGGAATTAGCCTTTCATCTGAAGCCGATTTGGACAATGTATTAAGTGAAATTCTGGTTGCTGCACTTGATTTGATGGGTTCCGCAAACATGGGAGAAATCCGTCTTTATGATCCTGAAAAAGAAGAGTTAGTGGTACATGCCCATAAGGGAGAGAATATAAATGAGGATTATAAAGTTAATAAGATAGATCAAGGCGTAACAGGTTGGGTCGCGCGGAAACGTAAACCTCGTGTAGAGCCAGATACAACTCAGTTGAGCGCAGACGAATATCTTCCCTTCTTGGAAGGCACACTTTCGGAAATTGCCGCTCCTTTATTGGGACAAAATGAGAGATTGATCGGGGTTTTGAATATTGAAAGCCCTCATAGGAATGCTTTTAGCGAGGCGGATATTCCCATGATTGAGGCTATTGCTGCGCAGGCAGTAGTGGCAATTGAGAGAGCGCAAACTTCAATTGAACGTGAAGTCATTTGGCGCCAAGCGCTCCAAGAAATCAATCAAGCAATTACATCACTTCCTCTGGATAAAGTTTTTGACTTGATTGCCTCAAAGGCTGTGAAATTAACTAAGGCCAGCTACAGTAGTTTATGGATTAGAGAAGGTGATAAACTTGTTTTAGGTACGATGTACAATCCCATGACACGAACGCGTGAAGATGCGCCAGAGAGGTTGGCTATTGATGATAATAGCATCAATGGCCGAGTAGCAAAGACTGGGCAAGCTTATCGCAGTGGAAATGTCAAAGAAGATCCCTATTACCGAAAATGGCTCGAGGATATTCGGTCTAGCATGGCTGTTCCGCTGAGAATTGGAGAACATTTAACAGGTACATTTAGCGTTGAGAGCACTGATCTTGAAGCGTTTACAGAGGAAGATGCGCGTTTGTTGCAATCGCTGGCAGATCAAGCGGCGATTGCAATGGAGAACGCACGCTTGTTTGAAGAAACACGCCAGGCACTGCAACGCACCCAAACATTGGGCGCATTGGGCGGCGGTCTTGCCGGTCTGGAGGTGGAGATTTGACCCCCAAAACAGCAACAGATGTTCATGAGCGTTTCCTGACATTCTATGAGCAACAGGGCCACGATCTGCTGCCCGCCGGCTCTTTGCTCGATCCTGCCACCCCCATGACCTTTGTGGGCAGCGCGGGCCTGACGCAAATCGAAACTGGCATCGAGCACAACACCGAGCGTCACGGGGAACGCTATGTGCTGCTCCAGCCCTGCTTTCGGCACTTCGACCTGGAGAAGGTCGGACAAAGTCCCGTTCACCTGAGCCTTTTCGAGATGGGCGGCGCCTTTGCCTTTGGCAGCGTGCCACGAATGGAGACGCTGGGGCGTATCTGGAATTTTCTAACGGGGGAATTGGGCTTTGCGCCGGCGCGATTGTGGGCCACGTGGTTCAGCGGCGGCGCAGTGGATGGGCGTAACTTCCCCGAAGATGCGGAAACCTTTCAGGCGTGGCAAATGCTCGGCGTCGCGCCGGAACGCCTGTTGGCGGTTGGTCCAGACATCGGCTTTTGGAAACAGGGCGCCGGCCTGGATGGCGTCGAGCGCTTCCGCAAGTGCGGCCCCACCACGGAGATTTTCTTCGATCGGGACCCCGAGCGCAGTTGCGGCTCAAATTGCTGCCCCGGCTGCGCCTGCGGGCGCTTCGTGGAGATCTCCAATATCCTCTTTATCCATTTCCTGCTGGATCAGGAGACACAGACCGTTGCGCCGCTGGCAACGCCCTTTGATGAGACCGTCATAGGTGTGGAACGTGTGGCGATGGCGCAACAGGGCAAAGTTTCCGTTTTTGAGCTGGAAGCCTTCGCCCCCATCATCGCATATATACGTTCTCAGCAGCAGGGCGCAGGGATGCCCGAGAGCGCCGCCGTGATCACCGATCATCTGCGAGCGCTTCTTTTTCTGACCGCGGATGGCGCGCCGCCGCCGGGCAAGGGCGGACGGGCGCGCATTATGCGGCTGCTGATCCGTGGGGTGCTGACGCATAAGAAAGTATTGAACATAGCAGATCCTGACTTTATCTCGCGCCTTGTGGATGTAGCCGTAGCCCATTATCGGATGCGTTACCCCGAGCTGGAACAGAGCCGCGCCCGGCTGTTGGGCTACTTCAAACGCGAGCGCCCCCGCTTTGAGCGCACATTGACTCGCGGCTACCGGGAACTTGATCGGCGCCTGACAAAAACCAATGCTTCTACGATGACAGGTCCCGCCGCACTCGCGCTGGTTAAAGAGCACGGGATGCCCTTGCCGTTGGTCGAGAAAGCATTGAATGAGCGCGGCGTGACGCTGGATCGCGCCGATTATCAGCAATCGTATGATCTGTGGCGGCAGGTCATCGTTGGCGCATGACGTACTGAGGGGGAGAGGACACATGGAAATCACCGAGACGCAGAGAAAAGAAATTCGCATCTTCGAACAAGTATTGGGACACGTCAATCAGATTATCCCTTCCGACCGTTTCTACGTCGCGCTCTACGACCGGCGAAACGCTTCCCTATACTTCCCGGTGGTGCAGCTTGAGGATGGGACGAAGCTGACATTATCTGAGCTCGAAGATGGCCCATGGTCCCCACGGCCCTTTATTCCAGATGAAAAATGGCCCGACTGCCTTTGGCGTTCGGACGTTGATGTGCCCAATGATAGTGGGCCTCAAACCTGGTTGGCAGATAACCAGATTGATTATCAACCAGCATCACCTCCGCGTTCATGGCTGATTGCCCCCCTCAAGGCGCGCGGCGGCGCGGTGATGGGCGTGCTGGTGGCGGAGGATTTGCACCGCGAGCGTGCGTATGGCGATGATCTGCGAACCTGGTTTGCGGCCGCCGCCAACCGCGTTGCGGGCACGCTCTCCAGCTTGCGCCTGGTCGAGAGCCTGCGCGCGGTCAACCGGGTGGGGCAACGCCTGACTGCTGGGCCGCGGCAAAGCGTCGCCGAGATCCTCGAGCTGATCCATACCGAAGCCGGGCAGTTGATGGATACCCGCGATATGTTTGTGGCCTTATTCGACGCTCCTACTGGCACACTAAGTTTCCCGCTCTTTTATATAGATGATGAGTCTGTGGAGTGGCCTTCCCGTAAAGTACATCTCGAAGACCCCGCGCAGCGAAAGCTAACCGAAGAAGTGCTTTACACAGGCGAAGTCTTGAACGTGCCCAACTTCAGCAAATGGTTTGAGGAACGGGACCGTCCTGTGCCAGCGCAGCCTCCCAAATCCTGGTTGGGCGTGCCGTTGAAGACAAGCAACCGGACCCTGGGCGTCATCGCCTTGCAGAACGATGAAGTGGAAGGGCTTTACAGCGCCGATGATCAGGAGATTCTCGAGGCCATGGCCAGCCAGGTCTCTGCGGCGCTGGCCAATGCGCAGCTGGTGGAGCGACTGCAAGCCGTCAACGAGGTGGGGCAGCGGTTGACCTCCGGCGCGCGGCTTGGCGAGAATGAGATCCTGCAATTGATCTATGAGCAGGCCGGGAAGCTGATGGATACCCGCAATATGTTTGTAGCCTTCTATGATGCCGCGAAACAAGAACTTAGCTTTCCTCTGGCTTATCATGACGGTGAAGCCGAAGAATGGCCCTCGAGAAAACTGTTGGAGTACGGCGTAACGGAAGAAGTTATACGCACCCGTGAACCGCTCAACCTGCGCGATTATCAAAAGTGGTATGCAGATAGAGAGCTAGAACCGCCTGTCAAGCCGGAGGACTCACCCACATCCTGGCTGGGCGTGCCGTTGATGATCGAGGATCGCGTGCTGGGCGTCATCTCGTTGCAAAACGATGAGATCGAGGGTCTCTACGGGCCGGACGATGTGGCTGTGTTGCAGGCTATGGCAAGTCAAGCCTCTTTTGCGGTGTTGGCGCTTGAGAATGCGCGGTTGTATAGACAACTCGCGTTGGCTTACGACGAGCTTAAGCAAGCCCAGGAGCAGAAACTTTGGGCTGAGCTTGGTAAAACGGCTGGCAGTCTAGCCCATCGTATTGGCAATAAAAGCGGGTTGATTCGTGTTAGTGTCACTGAATTAATAGAGCACCTCCAAGAATCTGGATCAAAGGACGAGTTACTCTATGAAAGGCTAGATATTATAGAACGTAGTAATCGTTATCTTCTAGAAATGTCCGATTTATTATTCAAACCAGTTGAAGCGGCTCAAAGAAATTTAGAGGAATTGAATGTTTCTCTACTTATTTCTGATGCAGTGAGATCGGCTAGCATCCCAGAGGATGTAAATGTTGAAGTAAAAGATAGCGTAAATACTCTACCCAAAGTACTCCTTAGTAAGGCCTTTGTTGAGGTGTTCGTAGAACTCATTAACAATGCCCTAGATGCAATGACATTATCCCACACAAAAAAAATAGTAATTAGTGGAAGAGAGATTGGAAATTCTGTAGAAATCAAGTTTACTGATACGGGACCTGGCATCGCACCAGATGAACAAGAAGTTCTTTTCGATTTATTCACTCGATTATCAGATAAGCAAACTACTGCCAAAAAACACAGAGGGTTTGGGTTATGGTGGGTCAAATCCTATCTGGCAAGTATTCAAGGTGACATTTCGTATGAGAGTGAACCTGGCAAGGGGGCAACATTCATAGTTAAGTTACCAATAAAGTAGGGGAAATATGAATCAGAAAACAGATAACCGACGGATTTTGTTGATTGATGGAGAGTTGGGGTGGTTAGAATTTGGTAAAAGAACACTTAGTGAAGCTGGTTATGTTGTAGAAATAGCTGAAAAGGCAACGTATGCCTGGAAGTTACTGAAAGAAGGACGTTTTGACTTAATTTTAATTGACTTAAATGTGGTCGAACAAGAAGAGGATATTATCTGTCAGTTGACAATTAATCAACGTGGCAGAGGCACCCACAGTGTCATATTGTTTCCAGTGGACTTGACTCCTGCGAAAATGAGAAAGCTATTCAAAATGGGGGTATACGATTGCGTTGACAAGCAATATGATGCTGCAGGACTTATCGGACTTGTCGTCACGCAATTTGCCGAAATCCGTTCAAATAAGCCTGTGTCATTGGAGGTACACAAAAATGAGCAGAGTTAGTATCCTAATCGTTGAGGATGATGCTGATTGGCGGTATATGTTGAAGTCCTATATCAAAGGGGAACATGATCTGGTAACTGTGGAGGATTACTCATCTGCTCTGCAAACTATTAAGCAAAGACGATTTGATGTTGTAATTCTGGATTTACGCCTTGAAGATCGAGACGACGAGAATTTTCAGGGAATGGAGTTGCTAACTTTTTTACGGTCGCAGGAAGAAGGCAACCAGACTACGAGAGTAATCATAATATCTGCTTACGGTACAGAACAACTGATTAGGGAGAGTTTTAAATCCTACACTCTGTTTGATTACATACCCAAACAGGCATTCAATAGGAGAGAATATCAGAAAATCGTGGGCCAAGCTATGACTCCGCTGAAAAAGGGTGAGGGTGCCAAAATTACCCGCTAGATGTTGTGATTGAGGAACAGAAAATCGGCGTATATAGGACATTGATTTGCTCACTTTACGTTTTTGACTTTTTTCAGCAGAGTCAAGCTATATTCGGCAACTTTAGAAAACAGCCTGATTGACTTGTAAGCAGCTACTTTGATTTAATTCAATATATCGAATGAAAGGTCGTTCTGTGAAATCCTGTATTAACTCATATGAATCACTATACTCAATTCTTATTATTGATAATGATCCTGATTGGTTGGATATTATCGAGAATGCTTTGAATAGAGAGCGGATCTATCGAATAAATCGAGCGAAAGATAGGAAATCGGCACTTCAACTTCTCGGGAAGCACACTTATGATTTGGTGATCACCAACTTCCTACTCAGGGAGTCATTCTCTGGTTCATGGATAGCAGATATTACTTCAGTATTGGATGAAATCGCTGAAAAGCAAAATAGGGTGATTCTGATTACAGGGGCGCATGAGTTAGACATTAGTGCCGCAAATACCATATTTCACTTACGGAAGAAATACAACGAGATAATTCATGTGCTGTCCAAAACAGGAACACCCACTTATGAGATACGAGATGTAGTAAAAAAAGCACTTAAGCGAGATGTTGAAAATGGCGGTAATGGTGGTAGCCTAAGAGAAGAGCTCGCAGAGTTAGATAGTAGCTTCGGTGAAGACTGGAGACTTGACTTTGATAGTGTACCTTATAACCTGGATGAAGGAGTTCATCGTGATATTTACAGCGGCATAGTGGAGCATCTTAACGAGATTTTCTCTGGAATTGACAGCTATAAGGGAAAACTATGGGCTGTTTTGAGCAAGCCACAAGATGATACATCATATTCTTACGCCGCTGATCTCTGGATAAATCTGTGGAATCAAGAGAATGGCCTACCGTCTTTTGATATGATTCATTTGTTAGCAAAAAAGGAATATGGTGGAGACCTATATAAAGGTTACCGGGACCATGTCGTCCATTCATTGCTGATTTACTTATTGGGTTTGTACATATACTTTTCCAATCAAAAAATACAACAAGCTATGAAAACAATAGGAACAGAGGGCGAATTTCTCAAAGCTTGGAAGATCGCTGCACTGTTTCACGACATCGGCTATCACTTAAGTGGGAGTGGTCAGCCTACCACTGAAGTCCAAGAGTTACTTATAGATCAGTTGAATCTGTTCATGAGGAATCCGCTTACCAGTTACGGAATTGCTCACCAAATCTTCAATATCAATGAAACCGATGAAGCTCAGAGCCGAAGAGTGGCTGGAAATTTGCCCTCTTGGGAACTCAGAAACTTTCAGGACTTGCGTAAACCATTCGCCCCATTAGTCGATGGGCATATTCTTGATCAACTTGATGATCTTGTCGAAGATGCTAACCTTGCAGATCATAATAAACGTTGCTATTGTTCAAGATACGATAACTATGCACGAAACGTTGATCAAGCCAGCTACAGTAGAAGTGATGATCACGGCATGATTAGTGCAATGATTTTGCTGGGTCAGCACACTTATTTTCAGCGTTATGTTGATGTAATTTGCAAAACCGACATTTTGAAATCCATAACTGGCTTACCAGATAAAGAGCGTGGTCTTATGGAGCAGCTACCAGCTAGGGTTAAAGAATACGCTCATGTCGTTCGTCAAGCCGCAGCCGCTATTGCTCTACATAATGTCCATGTCACCGGCTGGGACAAATATGATCGAGGGTGGTCAATAGCTAAAAGTGATCCTTACTTTCTAACTCTTGATCGCTACAAACTTTCTTTGGAGAAAACGCCTTTGGCTTGGCTACTTGCTTTGACCGACGTTTTACAGTGTTGGGATAGGCCTAATCGCACAGAGGCCCCTTTGGCATTGCGGGAATGTACGATGAAGCATCAGCAAATTCAAATAAAAGTTTCAGCTACTAAAATTGTCCTGACCTTTACAACGGATGAGTTCAAAGGGTTATCAAGCTCACGCTTCCGTAAATTAGTAGATGAAATTGGGAAGTACTTGGGTGACCTCGATATTCTTGAAGAAGGTTCTCTATGACGAGGCAAGACACATATGAGATGCAACAAGACCACATCAAAACCCTCCTCGACCGCCGGCAATCCACCACCACCTTCTACCTCTCCGTGAACACCGGCATCCTGGCCGTCATCGGGCTGCTGGTCAAAGACGCCCAGATGCAGGCCCCGTGGCTGGTGGTGTCCATCGTCCTGCTGCTCATCGCCGGCCTCATCGCCTGCTGGATCTGGCGCTCGCTGCTTCACCAGTACGAGATCCTCCTCGACTGGTGGTACGCCCGTCTTCGCGAACTCGAAGCAGACCTGCCCGAACCGCAGCGCCTCATCACCCGCGAATACCGCGACCTCTACCTCACCGCCGACCAGCGTCCCCCCATGCGCCGCCTCGGCATGACCCAGCGCGAGCTTGCCCTTAACGCCGTCTTCATGGTCCTCTACGCCCTCTTCGCCGCCGGGCTGATCGTCAACGCCTTGCTTTCTTGACAATCCCCCTCGCCGGGCTATACTCCAAATGCGTCCTTTCACGCACAAATGGAGTACCTATGAGCATCGAAGCCCTACTACAAGAAAAGCGCACCGAGATTCTGCGGCTCGCGGCGCAGCATGGCGCCAGCGATGTGCGCGTCTTCGGCTCGGTTGCGCGCCGCGAAGCCGATGCTGAAAGCGATGTGGATTTTCTGGTCACATTGCAACCAGAACGCAGTTTATTGGACTTGGGCGCGCTGCTCATGGATTTGCAAGACCTGCTGCGTCGCGAAGTGGATGTCGTGACAGAAGCCGGATTGCGCGCTCGTATCCGGCAGCGTGTGCTACAAGAAGCGAGGCCGCTATGAGAGACGTGCGGGAACGACTGTTGGATATCCAAGAGGCCATCGAGCACAGTAAACATTATCTCACGACAAGTCAAAAATTTTAAGATTTGCCATTCACCATTCGCCATTTTATAAGGAGGCCCCCATGCCCCGCAGAAGTACCAGCGAGAAAGTCCCCGCCGCGATGCAGGAGATCTTCGACGCCATCACCGCCCTGACCGACGCCTTCTGCTCCGAGCATCTCAACGACGAGTACGCCCAGCTCTGCCGCCAGATGACGGCGACGCTGGCCCGCAAGCGCCCCTCCCCCCTGCAATCCGGCTACGTCGATACCTGGGCCGCCGCCATCGTCCACACCATCGGCAGCGTCAACTTCCTCTTCGACAAAACGCAGACACCCCACATCCGCGCCGACGAGCTGGCGGAGGCCTTCGGGCGCAGCAAGAGCACCGTCGGCAACAAGTCCGGGCAGATCAAAGACCTGCTCAACATCGGCGTCATGGATCCGGATTGGACCCTGCCCGGCAGGATGGACAGCAACCCCATGGCCTGGATGATCTCCGTCAACGGCTTCATCTTGGATGCCCGCCACCTGCCCCGGGAGATTCAGGAGGAAGCCTACCGCAAGGGGCTGATCCCCTACCTTCCAGAAGACAAGTAAGCCGTGGGATGAAGATGATGGGTGACGGATGACGGGCCCTTTATTCGCCTTTCGCCACTCGCCATTCGCCATTTGCAGATTTTCCCAGTGCCCCCAAGCCCGAAATTGACGATCCGACCAAGCGACCGATGACCGAACTATCTGAGCTCCACGCCCGCCTCTCCTGGAAGCACTTCTTCCGGGGGCAGCTCCAGCATCTCCTGCTGGCCCTCGTGCTCGTGCCCGGCGCGCTCGCCCTCGTCCATCCGCACCTTACCGGGCAGCGCCTCGGCCCCCTCACCGACCGCGAGGCCGCCCACCTCCTCATCGCCCTCGTCGTCGCCCACCAGGTCGTCGTCTGGCTGGTGTGGCGGATGCAGCTCTGCTTCGGCGTGCTGAGCCGCCTCTTCGGCAGGGCCGACCTCGCCGTCTGGGGCGTGATCTTCTTCCCCTTCCTCGGCGCCCGCGTCCTTCTGCTGGCGCTGGTGGGGCTGATGGACCGCGGTTCGTTGGGCTGGCCCCGCCCCCTCGAAGTCGGCCTGGGCCTTCCGCTGCTCCTGCTGGCCCTCTACACCTTCTGGTCGGTGATCCGCGATTTCGGGCTGATGCGGGCGCTGGGCGCCGACCACTTCCGCGCGGAGTACCGGGAGCTGCCCCTGGTGCGAGAGGGGATCTTCCGCTACAGCGACAACGCCATGTACACCTTCGGCTTCGCCGGTCTCTGGGGCCTCGCCCTGCTGCTCGGTTCGCGGGCGGCGCTGGCGCTGGCCCTCTTCCAGCACGCCTACATCTGGGTCCACATGTACTGCACCGAAGGTCCCGATCTCGAAGTGCTGTACGGCAACCGCTGAGGACTTCACGTCCGAGCCCTTCGTAAGCGGAAAAACCGCCCAATCCCCGAAATCCCCCATCCATGGTAGAATGCAAGGGGTAGCAAGCCCGCCTGTGACGCAGCTGGCATACTCCTGCGACCCGGACCGGGAATAAGGTGCTACCCCTTGAGCGTAGAGACTTTGGACATGTGACTTTCGACCTTTGACTCTTTTTTCGGGGAGATACCTATGCATAAAGAAGACCAGGACAAAAGCATTCTGGTCGCTTACACCACCAACAGCGGCTCCACGGCGGAGGTAGCGGAGGCCATCTGCGAGAGTCTCAATGCGGCGGGCCTGCCGGCGGAGGTGCGCCGGCTGGAGGAGGTGTCCCGCCCGGAGGCCTACGCCGCTGCCGTCATCGGCGCGCCGCTGATCCTGGGCTGGCACCGGGCCGCCGTCCGGTTCGTGAAGCGCCATCGCCAGACGTTGAGCACCCTACCGGTGGCACTCTTCTTCACCGCAATGAGCCTGACCGAGGCGGAAGAGACCCTTCCCATCGCCACCTACGTGGATCCGGAGCTGATCAAGCCCCCCGCCCGGGCCGGCCGCCTGACCTTCAAGGAGCGTTACGCCACCCGGTCCAACTACCTGCGCCCGGTCTTCAAAGCCGCGCCGCAGCTGGCCCCGGTGAGCGCCGCCTTCTTCGGCGGCAAGCTGGAGCTCTACCGGCTCAACCCCCTGCAGATGCTCTTCGTCATGCTCGTCATCGGGAGCGCGCCGGGCGACCGGCGCAACTGGACCGCCATCCGGGAGTGGGCCGCCGGGTTGCCCCCGCTCCTCCTCGACGACTGACTATCAGTATGAAAACGTGTCCACGCAAGGTGCGTAGTGAGCAGAGGGCGGTGAGTAGTAAAGAAAGATGATCTTCTCACTGTTCACTAGTCACCATTCACGCTTTTCGGAGGAAAAATGACCAGTAAAGCCGCAGTAGAAACATTCCTGGCCCAGAAGAATCTGGCCGTGGTGGGCGTCTCCCGCAACAAATCGAAGTTCGGGACCATGGCCTACACCGCGCTGAAGAACAAGGGCTACCGGGTCTTCGCCGTCAACCCCCACGCGACGGAGATCGAGGGCGATCCCTGTTACCCCAGTCTGAAGGCGCTGCCCGAGCCGGTGGGTGGCGCGCTCATCGTGCTTCCGGCGCAGGCGACGGAGGCGGTGGTCCGCGACGCGGCGGAAGCCGGCATCCCGCACCTGTGGATCCAGCAGGGCTCGGAATCGACGGCGGCCCTGCACTTCTGCGAGGAGCAGGGACTGGAGACCATCCACGGCGAGTGCATCCTCATGTTCGCCGAACCGGTGGGCTTCGGGCACCGGCTGCACCGCTGGGTGTGGGGGCTGCTGGGCAAACTGCCCCAATGATCGTTTACCAGGAGACGCTGGAAAACGTCACGCCCGCGCAGCTCACCGGCTTCTTCGTCGGGTGGCCCCAGCCCCCCTCCCCGGAGACCCACTACCGCCTCCTGGAGGGCAGCCAGCACGTCGTCCTGGCACGCGATACGGAGACGGAGCAGGTCGTCGGCTTCGTCACCGCCATCAGCGATGGGGTGCTCTGCGCCTACATCCCCCTGCTGGAGGTGCTGCCCGCCTACCAGGGCCGTGGCATCGGGAGCGCCCTCGTCCGGCGGCTGCTCGCGCAGCTGGAGGGCCTCTACATGATCGACCTGCTCTGCGACGCCGAGGTGCAGCCCTTCTACGAGCGGCTGGGATTGCAGCCGGCGACGGGCATGATGCTGCGCGACTACGCTGCCCTGGAACGACAATGATGGAACCACCCATCTTGTGGCGATTCTTGTCCCTGACGTGAGAGCGGCTCTTCTTTACCACGGAAAACACGGAGGTCTTTGATGTTAAACTTCACAAAACGGAGCTTTCGGTTTAACTTTCCTAAGCATCCTCATGATTTTCTCGGTGTCCTCTGTGCCTCTGTGGTGAAAAGGCAGTTCTTTCAGTAGAATCAACTATGGACATGGAACAGGCTGCGTTGCGAGGAAATCCCTCCTTCGTCTGGCGGGCCGGACAGGAGCGCCGGCTGCGGATGATCCGCGAGCACGCGCCCCTGGAAAACCGGCGGGTGCTCGACGTGGGCTGCGGCGTGGGGATGTACCCCGCCGCCTTCCGCCGCTATACGCCCGACGTCTTCGCCGTCGAGATCGAGCTGCCCCGGGCCCGGGAGGCGGTGGAGCACGCCGGCGTGGCCCAGGCCGCCGCCGAGCGGCTGCCCTTCCCCGACGCTGCCTTCGACCTCGTCCACTCCAACGAGGTACTGGAGCACGTCGCCGACGACCATCTGGCGGCGGTGGAGATGGTGCGCGTCACCCGTCCCCGGGGGCGGATAGTGGTCTTCGTCCCCAACCGGCGCTACTTCTTCGAGACCCACGGTGTTTACTGGCGGGGGCGCTACCACTTCGGCAACGTCCCCCTGGTCAACTGGCTGCCCGACCCCCTGCGCGACCGACTGGCGCCCCATGTGCGCGCCTACACCCGCCAGGGATTGCTGGCGCTCTTCGCCGGGCTGCCCGTCCGCACGGTGGCCTACGACTGCATCTTCCCCGGCTACGACAACATTGTCGCGCGCAAGCCCCGGCTGGGCCGCCTCTTGCAGCGCCTCACCTACGCTGTTGAAGGCACCCCGCTGGCCGGCTTCGGCCTCTCCCACTTCTTGGTGCTGGAGCGCAGCGTCCCTACCCGGTCAGATAGGAAACGCGCCTGAGGCCTCGAGAGCCTGAAAGGAGAGGAGGATGACCCTCAAAAGCCGCCGTCCCTTCGACCGCACTCCGGAGCGCGTGGGGCCGCCCCTCGTCCTCGTGGCCGTGCGCGATGCACGCGACCTCCCCCTCATCCGGATGGGCTGCCAGCTGGCCGCCGCTCGGGAGGGGAACGTCGAGGTGCTGACCGTCTCGCCCTCCGGCGACCGTCCCCCCTGGCTGAGCCTGCCTGAACCCTGTGCGGATGGCCCGGAGGTGGAACTGGTAGTACGGGAAGGGCGAGATATCAGCGCGCAGATCCTCGAAGAGGTCCGCAAAAGCCACACGGACACCCTCATCCTCGGATGGAAGGGTGAGCTGAGCCGAGGCCGCTATTGGTTAGGCCGTACCCTCGACCCCCTGATCCAGGGCGCCCCCAGCCAGGTGGTGCTCGTCAACAGCGAGGGATTGGGGCAGATCAACCGCATCCTCATCCCGGTGGCGGGCGGACCGAACGCCCCCCAAGCCTTCGAGCTGGCCCGGGCCATCGCGCCTGATGCGAACATCACGGCCCTCTACGTGACCCGTCCCCACGCGGGCCGGGCGGAGCTTCTGGCAGGGCAAGATCACGCCGAAAGCGTCCTCGAGCTACTGTCCGACCGGAGCCATATCTCGACGCGCATTGTGCGGGCCGAGGACCCCGTCACGGGCATTTTGGAAGAGGCCAAGAGGGGATATGACCTCCTCCTGCTGGGTGCGGGGGGAGAGGACGTGATGGATCGCTTCCTCTTCGGCAACATCTCCCAGGGGGTCCTCGCCGGAAGCCCCATCCCCACCGCCGTCGTCCGGCGGCCCCTCACCTCCCTGAGCTCCTTTCAACGCCAGATCTGGATGCGCATTTTCCGCTTCGGGCCCACACTGACGCTACAGGAGCAAGCCCAGGTCTATAAAGGCGTCCGGCGGGGGGTGCGCCCCACAACCGACTTCTGGATGATGATCGCGCTGGCCTCGGCGCTGGCCTCGCTGGGCTTGCTGCTCAACAGCCCGGCGATCATCATCGGCGCCATGCTCGTCGCGCCCCTGATGACGGCCATTCTGGGGATGGGATTGAGCATCGTCGTGGGCGATCCCAAGTTCTTCTGGCGCGCCCTCACCACCACCATTGGGGGTGCAGCCCTCGCCGTCTTTGTAGGCTTCCTCGTCACCCTCGCCGTGCCGGGTTCCGTGGTGACGCCGGAAGTCCTTGCCCGTACCACGCCCACACTACTGGATCTGGCCGTGGCCCTCGCAGCCGGCTCCGCAGCCGCCTACGCCATGTGCCGGCGCGACGTCTCGGCGGCCCTCGCCGGGGTTGCCATCGCCGCCGCCCTGGCACCACCGCTCACCGTCATCGGTATCGGTCTGGCGCTGCAAGAGTTCCGGGTCGCCGGCGGCGCCACTCTCCTCTTCGTCACCAACATCATCGGCATCGTCGCAGCGGGCGGTATCTTCTTCCTCTGGCTGGGCTTCCATCCTCAGCCGGGAGATCTGGATCGAGCCGTTGTGCTGCGGCGGGGCTTCTGGAGCGTGGGGGTGCTCCTCCTGTTGCTCTCCATCCCCCTTGGCCTGCTCACCGCCACCTCGACGCGCCGCGCTCGCCTGGAAAACGCCATTCAATCCGCCCTGGTAAGCGGACTGCGCGGTCGCCCTGGCGCCGACCTCGTCGCGTGGGCCATCATCGAAGATGAGACGCCGGACGACACCCTCCGCCTCGACGTGACGCTGCGCGTGGTCGTCCCTCTCACCTACGAGGAGGCCCGAGGCTTACAGGAGAACGTTGCGGCTCGCCTGGAGCGCTCCGTGGCCCTCTCGCTGAGCATGGTTCCCACTACCCGCCTGCGCGCCTACACCCCGCCCACACCCACCCCCACGCCGCCCCCCACACCCACCGGGGCCCTGTCCCCCACACCGACAGCCTCCCCCACGGCGACCGCCACGCCCAGCCTGCCGCCCACCGCTACCCCCACCCTCTCCCCCTCGCCCACGGCCACCCTCCCGCCCTCGCCCACCCCGTGGATGCTCACCGTCACCAACGCCGGTGCGCGCGGCGTCCACGTCCGCTACTCGCCCAACGGCCTCATCCTGACGACGCTCTCCGAGGGGACGCCCGTGCGGGTGCTGGAGGGACCGGTCGTCTTCGGCGGCGCCAGCTGGTATCGCATCTACGTTGAAGACGCCCGCCTCGAAGGGTGGATGGCGGCGGACTACCTCGGCCCGGCGCCGTAATCGCTTTATGATACAATGCGTATAGGCCACACTGGATACCATTTAGCCTCTACAGAGAACTCACTGAATCGACCCTCTTAATCTATGGCATACATATTTTATAGCCTTGTAGAGTAAAGGAGTAGTTGTGAGCATTTATGATCGAGTCTTGTCTGAAATCTTCCAGCGTCATGCAGGGTCAGAGCAAGATGAATTTGAGTTTGAACGCGAAGAGATGGAGGAGATTCTCCGTACCTGGAAGAAAAGAGTCAAGAATTTGGGAGACGTCATCTACTCCTATCGTAGTGGAAGACGTCCGCTTCCAAAGAGTATTACTGCAACGGGCGATTGGTTGATCAGCGGACGGGGAAAGGGTCGTTATGCTTTCATTCGCCTCAAGAGAAGCCCACACATCTCAATTCCCACCGATTTACAAGTTATCAATATCCTGGACGCTACTCCCGACATCATACTTAGATATCGCAGTAGCGATGAACAGGGTATACTTACCCGCATTGCCTACAATCGGCTCATTGATACCTTTCTAAGGATCACTACTTATCGATTACAAGGACATCTTCGGGCGTTCGTGTCCGATCATGGACAGATCGAAATTGACGATTTGTATCTAGGTGTAGATAAAGATGGCTGTCAGTATGCTATTCCCGTAGAGGCCAAAACCGTTGAGGAGCCTTTGGGTGTAGTCCAAATCATCAGTCAAAACGCTTTTGTTACTGAGCGTTTTCCTGATCTACAACTTCGCTCTATCGCGGTAAAAGCCTGGCACGACAACACGTTTTTCTTTGTGGAATTCAACTCGACGGTCGATCCCAACCAGGTAGAAGTCATCGAGTATCGCCGGTATCGTCTGGTGCACGAAAATGGAGTACAAGATGGTTGATTCCACTCTTTTCCAGATTGGCCGGGAGATACAAGAATTAGAAGATTCAACGGTACATCGTTGGTATCGCTTTGTTTTAGCTTATCCCGATCATCTAATTACGGATCTGCTTCAACGGTTCGGGGTTGATGATGACGACATAGTTCTGGACCCCTTTTGTGGAACTGGCACTACCCTCGTCGAATGCAAGAAGGCGGGTATCCATTCTGTTGGCATAGATGCAAACCCGTCCGCCATTATGGCAACTCAAGTCAAGGTTAGATGGGAAATTGATCCCGAATTGGTCCAAGAATTATGCAATAGGGTTGTGGCATCAATCCAACCCATCTCGGAACGTTTCTTATTAAGTGATAAGCCCCTTTTCACATTCAAATCTGGTACTGAGATTGAGCCGCTGAAGCAGCAGATCCTCACCGCATCTCGTGAGGGCCAATATATCATAGAATCAGGGATGTTGAAACGCGGCTGGATTGACGAAATCCCTTTCTACATTTCTATTGCCCTGCTCACGCATATCAAAGCCCTTGAAGTAGATTCTCGATACAAGCAGCTATTGAGATTGGCTTTGGCATCTTGTATGGTTGAAAGTGTAGCCAATGTACGTTTTGGTCCCGAAATCTACGTTGTCAGCGGCAGTGGGCACTATGATGTCTTATCCGAATTCCAGGCAAAGGTCAGCGACATGCTGGAGGATCTACAGACTGTCCAGAAGATCATCCGACCGGGCAAGGCCACTGTTATCACAGGTGACTCACGGAAGTGTGCTCCACTATTGGAAAAACATGGCGTTGTGCGCGTGAATTTTGTGATAACCTCCCCCCCATACCCCACCGAGAAAGACTATACCAGGAACACACGTCTAGAACTGGTCTACTTAGGCTTTGTTCACGATAGACAAAGTTTGCGCAGTATCAAGAAACAGATGGTACGCTCTCATAGTAAAGGGGTTTACAAGGCCGATAAGGATGGTAGATTCGTGGCACAAATCCCTGAGATCCGAGCCATTGCAGATGAATTGCGGGAGAAGATCCAAGATAAGACATATGGATTTGCCAAACTCTACCCGCGCATTATTGAGGAATATTTTGGTGGTATGTATTTGCATCTGCGCTCTCTCTCACAGATATTGGAACCCGGTGGCAAAGCGGCCTACGTGGTGGGAGAGCAGAGAACGTATCTCCAGACTTACACGCCGACTGGCAAGCTTTTAGGATTGTTGGCCGAGCGACCAGAAATAGGATTCAGGATTGAAGACATCCCGGTCTGGAGAGTGCGACGAGGCACGACGGGGTCCGGAGATGCACTGAAGGAAGAGATCGTTATCTTGAAGAAGGTAGGATAGCTAATGCCCAGTTTCGAAATTGTCTCCAATCTCCAACCCACCGGCGACCAGCCCGGGGCCATCGCGCAGCTGGTCGAAGGATTGGGCGGCGGATACCGCCATCAGGTGCTCAAGGGCGCCACGGGCACGGGCAAGACCTTCACCATCGCGAATGTGATTAAGCAGGTGGAGAAGCCTACCTTAATCCTGGCCCACAACAAGACGTTGGGCGCCCAACTCTACTCCGAGTTCAAGGAGCTCTTTCCCAAGAACGCCGTCGAATACTTCGTCTCTTACTACGACTACTACCAGCCCGAGGCCTACATCCCCCAGCAAGATCTCTACATCGAGAAGGACGCCGACATCAACGACGAGATCGAGCGGCTGCGGCTGGCGGCGACCGCCGCCGTCCTCACCCGGCGGGATACCATCATCGTGGCCTCCGTCTCCGCCATCTACGCCCTGGGCAGCCCCGAGGAATGGGGCAAGGTGATCCTGCCGCTGCAGACGGGGCAGACCATCCGCCGCGAGACGGTGATGCGCCATCTGGTGAGCATCTTCTACGACCGCAACGACATCGACTTCAAGCGCGGCACCTTCCGCGCCCGGGGGGACGTGCTGGAGATCCGCCCCGCCTACACGGAGACCGCCTATCGCCTCTCCTTCTGGGGCGACGAGATCGAGAGCATCACGGAGATCCAGCCCCTCACCGGCGAGGTGCTCGAACGGCCCCAGGAGATCCGGGTCTTTCCGGCGCGGCACTACGTCACCTCGGAGGATAAGCTGCAACAGGCCCTCGTCGATATCGAAAAGGAGCTGGAGGCGCACCTGACCCACCTCCGCGCCAAGGGCAAGGAGCTGGAGGCGCAGCGGCTGGAGCAGCGCACGAACTACGATCTGGAGATGATCCGCGAGATCGGTTACTGCTCCGGCATCGAGAACTACTCGCGCCACATGGACCAGCGCCCTACCGGCACCCCGCCGTGGACGCTGATCGATTACTTCCCCGACGACTTCCTCCTCGTCGTGGACGAGTCGCACATGACCATCCCTCAGGTCCGGGGGATGTATCTGGGCGACCGCAGCCGCAAGCTGACGCTGGTCGATTACGGCTTCCGGCTCCCCTCCGCCCTGGACAACCGCCCCCTCACCTTCGACGAGTTCGAGGCCCGGCTGAACCAGGTCATCTACACCACCGCTACCCCCGGCGTCTACGAGCTGGCCCGCGTGGAGCAAGAGGCGCGCGCCGAGGAGGAGCCCCGCATCATCGAACAGGTCATCCGCCCCACGGGCATTCTCGATCCCGCGATCGAGATCCTGCCCACCGAAGGGCAGGTGGACGATCTGGTGGGCCGGGTCAACGAGCGGGTCAAGCGGGGGCAGCGGGTCCTCGTCACCACGCTGACGAAGAAGATGGCGGAGGATCTCTCGGAGTACCTGCGGGCGCTCAACATCAAGGTCACCTACCTCCACAGCGAGATCCAGACCATCGAGCGGGTGGAGATTCTGCGGGATCTGCGCCGGGGCCAGTACGACGTCGTCGTGGGCATCAACCTGCTGCGGGAGGGGCTGGATCTGCCGGAGGTGAGCCTCGTCGCCATCCTCGATGCCGACAAGCAGGGCTTCCTGCGCAGCGCCACAGCCCTCATCCAGACGATGGGGCGGGCGGCACGCCACACCGAGGGCACCGTGGTCATGTACGCGGACAAAGTCACCGATGCCATGCGGGCGGCCATTGACGAGACGACGGCCCGCCGCGAGCAACAGCAGGCCTACAACGAGGAGCACGGCATTGAGCCGGCAGCCATCGTCAAAGAGATTCGCGATCTGACGGACCGGGTGCGGCGGCAGGCTGACGAGGGCAGCGCCCTCGATCTGGTGCCGGAAGAGATGGAACCGGCGGCGCTGGAGAAGCTCATCCGGGCGCTGGAGAAGGAGATGCGCACGGCAGCCGACAACTGGGAGTTCGAGAAAGCCGCCGCCCTGCGAGATCAAGTCTTCGAGCTGCGCGGGGTGCTGGAGCGCAAAGCCCCCCTCTGGAAGCGGGACAAGGGCTGAGGATTCGTAGAAGTATAACTTCCCGTTTTCTCGCGCTCTCAGCCCCCGTCCCCGGGGGCGGTCCACGAAAACTGATTTCCTAACAGACGCTAAGTCTGGACTTCGGATCAACAAACGGCCCTCAACCGTCGCGCTGACGGCTGAGGGCCGATGGCTGAAGGCTCGGGGCTACCAGCTAGTCCTGCGCGTGGACGTAGAGATCGAGGTGGGCGTACTCCACCAGGCCCGCCGCGAGGAGCCGCTGGGCTGTCTCCACCTCGGCGCCTGCCGGGACGCTCACCGTCCACACCTCGCTCAGGAGGGTTCGCTCCGGCTCCACCTGGAGGGCGCGCAGGTAAGAGGAAGCAGCGCTCACGCCGGGACGGAAGCGCACAATGAGCCGCCCGGGGACGTAGGCTCCCGCCGGTGGGGTGGTGAGCGGAACGACCTCTGCCGCCGCAACCCCCGGACCCGCCAGCGCGTGGGGGCGGCACTGCGAGACGGCGTGCGCCGTCCCTGCCAGCACCGCGTTCCCTGCGTTGATGCGCCCGCAGCCGAATTGGGAGACGTCGCCCAGATCGACGGCGTTGTCGAGGATCGCCGCCGCCACCTGATCGGGCGTGTAGTGGGGATACTCCGCCCGGACCAGCGCCGCCAGCCCGGAGACGAAGGGCGTCGCCATGGAGGTCCCACCGATGGACGCGTACGGTGAGGGCCAGTAGGTGCTCTCGATGCTCACCCCCGGCGCCGCCACGTCGATGACGCTTCCGACGTTGGAGAAGGAGGCTCGCTGGTCGGCGCTGTCGGTCGCCCCCACCGTGAGCACGTAGGGGCAGTTCGCCGGCACGACCTTGCCCGCGTCGTAGTTGTCGTTGCCCGCCGCCACCACGGTGAGCACGCCACGGTGGTAGGCGTCTTGGAGGGCCTCGATGAGCGCTGGATAGTTGGTGCAGTAGAAATCTCCCGCACTCCGGCGAGTAGAGAGGCTCAGGTTGATAACCTCGGCGCCGTTATCAGTAGCGCGATAGATGGCTTCGATGAGGGGGAGAAAACTTCCATTACCCTCGTCGTCCAGAATCTTCAGCGGCACCACCTGCGCGTTCCACCCCAGCCCCGCGACGCCCTGCCCGTTGTCCGTCGCCGCCGCCGCGATACCCGTGACGTGGGTGCCGTGTCCATTGTCGTCCTGCGCCACGCTGTCGTTGTTCACGTAGTCCCAGGCGATGTCGGTCCGCAGCTTGCCCATCAGGTCGGGATGAGCGTAGTCGGCGCCTGAATCGAGCACGGCGATGAGCACCCCGTCGCCCAGAGAGCGCCCCCAGGCCAGCGGCGCGTCCACCTTCACCAGCCCCCACTGCGAGATGTACCGGGGATCGTTGGGATAGCGAAGGACAGGCGGCGGCGTGTAGTTGCGCAGGACCAGGGGGAGATAGACGCGCTCCGGCCCATGATTGACCACACGCAGCGTGAGATCCATCTCGTGAGGTGATCCCTCCGTCCCCGCAGGTTCGGTGATGGTGACGGTAACGCGGCCCGTGTACGTACCCGGCGTGGTCGCATCGTAGGAGCCCACCATCACGTCAAAGCTCTGGGGCGTCGACCCGCTGGTGCGGCTGAGGCTGAACCAGCTGCCCGTCTTGCTCGCCGTCCAGCTGAGGGTGTGATCAGAGCCGGTGTTCTGCGGTGTGAAAGTGCGAGCGGAGGGCAACAGCAGATCGTCGGGAATGTAGTGGGTAAAGGTCACGGCGTCGGGCAGCCCGCCCAGCCGGGGCGCGCGGACCGCCACGCTCAGCTCGATGCGCTGGGGGCTGTTCAGCGTGTCCGCGGGGGAAGTGACGGTCACGGTTACGGCGCCGGTGTAGGTCCCAGCGGGCAGCGCTGCCAGCACGGCAGTATCCGGCGTGATGTAGAAGGCCTGGGGCGTAGTTCCCGTCGTGCGGCTGAGGGTGAACCAATCCCCCTCCTGGATCACCGTCCACTCCAGGGGGATGCTGTTGGTCTCGTTGGTGGGGATGATGCCCTGAGCGGTGGGAGAGAGCGTGCCCTCTACCTTGTCGTAGGTGAAGGCGAGGGGGCCGGGCAGCGGGGCCAACGAGGGCTGGGTAAGCCGGATGGTATCGCTGCTCGTCGTTGTAGTGCCGCCAGAGCGCAACTCCACCTCGACGGTGCGCACGCCCGGCACGGGGGCCAGCTCCCAGGTCACGTCCGTCGCAAAGGGCTGCCAGCTTCCCCACGCTCCGCCGTCGTTGCGCAGGCGCATCTCCGACCAGGTCCCGGCGCCATAGAGGTAGAGTTCCACTGTGGTGTTGTCCGTCGTCGCCGCCTCGCGGTCGATGATGAGGGGATAGATGTCGTACCGCCGCCCGAAGTTCTGGACCCAGTAGCGGAAATAGTGTCCGCTCCCCTGGTAGTAACCCACGCCCAGCTCCCAGTAGTTGGTACTGAGGATGTTGTTGCGGTGGCCCGTGCTCCCCATCCAGCCGTTCATCACCGCCGCCGGGGTGCTGTACCCCGCCGCAATGTTTTCACCGATCCAACTGCGATCGGGATAGAAACTATCCACGCGGGTGCTGAAGGCACAAATCTCCACCAACTCTCCATTGACGCGGTCGTGGGTCTTGTGGTCGAAGTAATCGTCCACGCCCATGTCGGTAGCGTGGTAGCGGGCCGCGTCGTCGAGGGGGGCGACCCGCTTGAGGGGCGGCAGGCCCGCGTTGGCCCGCTCGGCATTGACCCGCTCCACCACCTCTTGCTCGTAGGCCTCATTACTGGAGGGGACGCCGAGGACACCCCCACAGCCGTCGAAGCAGAGCCCCGGCTGCGCCGGCCCTGCGATGGAGAGCGGCTCACCGATGGCAGGCGGGGGCGGCACCGCGCCCGCCGAGGGTTGAACCCCTAATCCTACCGCCAACACCAACATCAAACCAACAAGCCAGAGCTCTCTTCTCATCTTACCCTCCTCATATATGCTGGTGGGATGCCTCGTGAGGCGTCCCAGAAAGACGATCCCATGCTCACGGAACGCAGAAATAGAGGGGGAGTTCCAGAAGCGGCCCGTCAGAGGATCAAGGTCGCGTCCCCCAGGGAGAAGAAGCGGTAACGCTCGCGAATGGCCTCCACGTAGGCCCGCCGGATGAGCTCTTTGCCGGCAAAGGCCATAACCAGGGCCAGCAACGTGCTCTGAGGTAGGTGAAAATTGGTAATCAGGGCATCGACGGCGCGAAACTCGAAGCCGGGCGTGATGTAGAGATCGGTGAAGCCCTCGAAGGGGGCGACGGTCCGCCAGGGACAGGTTCCCTCCGCCGGCTGGAGCAGCCCCTGCCGCGCCGCCGTCTCCAGCACCCTCATGCTCGTCGTGCCCACGGCAATGACCCGCCCGCCGTGCAGCTTCGTCCGGTTCACCTGCTCGGCGACCCCGGCTTCCAGCTGCACCCATTCCCGGTGAATCTCGTGCTCCTCCACCCGCCCCTCCGTGATGGGCCGGAAAGTATCCAGCCCTACGTGGAGGGTGACGAAGGCGAACTGCACGCCTCGCTCCCGCAGCGCCAGCATCAGCTCCGGGGTGAAGTGCAGCCCGGCGGTGGGGGCGGCGGCACTGCCCGGCGTGCGCGAGTAGACCGTCTGATAGCGCTCGGAATCCTCGAGCTCACGGTGGATGTAGGGCGGGAGCGGCACGGCCCCGATCTCGTCGAGGTGGGGCTCCAGCGGCTCGGAGAAGATCAGCGTGCGCTCGCCTCGCTCGCCCATCTCCACCACCTCCGCCTCGATCTCGGTGGGGTGGTCGCCGGCCCAGATCCGCAGGCGCGTCCCCTCCCGGGTGCGCGCCCCGCCCACCAGCGCCCGCCAGCGGCTCTCCCCCAGCGAGCGCAGGAGCAGCAGCTCCACCTGGCCCCCGGTCGGCTCCTTGCGCCCGTAGAGCCGGGCCGGGATGACGCGGCTCTCGTTCGCCACCAGCAGGTCACCGGGGCGCAGATACTCTCCGATTTCGCGGAAGATGCGGTGTTCCAGCGTGCCGTCCTCCCGGTGGATGACCAGCAGCCGGGAAGCGTCGCGGGGCTCCACCGCCTCTTGGGCGATGAGCTCCGGGGGCAGATCGTAGTCGAGTTCTGATGTCTTCATGAATCTTTCCCAGGTAGGGACGCCTCGCCGAGGCGTCCGAAAAAAGCCGTGGCGCTCTATACACCCTATTCCGGCAGCAGCGTCTCCCGCGCCTGAGGGGCGTAGGCACTGATCAGCTCCGGGGTGATGGCGTTCCCTCGCGCCACTGCCGCGTAGAGATCGGCGCTGGGACGGCGGCTGCGCTGGCCCGTCTCCGGGTCCATCTCGATCAGACCGAAGCGCAGGCTCCAGCCCTCGGCCCATTCGAAGTTATCCGTCAGCGTCCAGTGGTAGTACCCCTTGAGCGGAAGGTTGTTCTGGAGCGCGCGCCACATCTGATGGAGGTGAAGCAACAGGGCGCGAGGGCGCTGATCGTCATCGGCGTCGGGGATGCCGTTTTCGGTGACGTAGAGAGGCAGCCCCAGCTTGCCCAGCCGCCGCAGCGCGCGCGCCAGCCCCTCGGGATAGAGCTCTCCGTAGCCGCCGTCGAGGAGTTCGGCGCCGGGAGCGTGGGTGGCGCGCCCGAAGCCCGAATCGCGCGCCGCGCTGTCGAAAGCCACGAGATCCCGCGTGTAGTAGTTCAAGCCCACCCAATCCAGTGTCCGCCGCAGCGACCAGACCGGTCCGAAGCCCAGAGGAGGGATCCACCAGCCCTTCCAGGCGGCGCGGAGGGTACTCTCGTTGAACATGAGATCCTGCCCCTTGGCCGCCAGCCGATCCAGCAGCGAGCGGGGGTTGGCGGGATCGAAGATGCGAAGATTGTGGGCCAACCCCACTCGCGCGTCCGACTGAAGGCGGTGGATGGCCCGGTAAGCAGCGCCGTGAGCCCGCAACATCGTCTTGAGGACGAGACCCGTCGTCTTGAAGTCCTGCTTCCCCGGCGGAAAGACCCCCTGGAGATACCCCATCACGGAGTAGACGTTGGGCTCGTTGATGGTGCACCAGAGCGTGGTCAGATCGCCCAGCACCCGCACCACCCGCTCGACGAAGCGGGTGAAGTACGCGATGGTCCCCTCGTTCTCCCAGCCGCCCTGTTGTTCCAGCCAGAGGGGATTGGAGAAATGGTGCAGGGTGACCATGGGCTCCATCCCCCGGGCCAACAACCCCTGGAGGAGCTCGCGATAGCGGGCCAGCGCGGCGTCGTCGAAGACGCCTGGCTGGGGCTCCACGCGGCTCCACTCGATGGATAGCCGCAGACTGTTCAACCCCAGCGCCTCGGCGCGGTCAAAATCGGCCTCGGCGTTCTCCCACCAGTCACAGGCCCGCCCGGAGACGTGCCCCTGCTTGATCCGTCCGGGCTGCTGCTCCCAGGCCCACCACTGGTTGTTGGTGCTTTCGCCCTCCACCTGGTGGGCCGCCGTCGCCACACCCCACTTGAAATCGGGCGGGAAATGATAGGTTGCCTCTGGCATCGTTGTCAAATCTCCAATCTGCGTAGTTCTGCCACCGCCTCTTCGACGGTGGGCACGAGAATGGGGTAGGCCAGCACACTGCTCCCCACCTCCGAATGCGCCCCGATGGCCCGCACAATGGGGGGCCAATGGGGACCGACGAACAGCAGGGGCTTGAAGGCCTGCCCCTTGTAGGCCGCAATCTGGGCCACGTTCCAGGTCACGAAGACCTCGGCCAGCGTGCCGATCCCGCCCCAGAGGGCAATGAAGGCCGCAGCCTCGTCGATCATCAACTCGATGCGCCGGTGAAGATCGGGGGTGCGGCGCTCCTCGTGCATCCACATGGTAGGCACCGCATCGGGGAGTTCATCGGTCGTGTAGCCGATAGCGTGCCCCCCCTTATCGTAAGCACCCTTGCTCGTCGCGTCCATCACGGCGGCGTACCCCCCGGTGCCCACGGCGTACCCCGCCTGCGCCAGCAAACTACCCAGGCGCTCCGCCTCTTCCAGATAACGCGCTTCCGTCGCTCGAGAGCTGCCGAATACCATAACGATAGGTTGCCCCATACATTTCTCCTCACGGCTCTCTACTCACCACTCTCTACTGCCCATTCCTCAAGGGGACAGACCGCCAATCCCACGAACCCGGGGCCGACGTGGGCACCGATCACCGGCCCCGTCTCGTTGATGAAGAACTCGGCGCAGTTGAAGGTGGCGCGCACCTTCTCTCCCAGCCTCTCGGCTTCCTCCGGGCAGCGGATATGGGTGACGCCAGCGATGACCGGCTCGCCGCCCGGCACCCGCTGCTCCACCTCGGCCAGAATCTGTTGGAGGCCCCGCTTACGGGTCCGGCTCACCGTCAGGCCGTCGATCTTGCCCTCGTGCAGGTGCAGGATGGGGCGCAAGTGCAGCACGTTGCCCAGGAACTTGGCCGCGCCGTTGATCCGCCCGCCCTTTGCCAGATAGTCGAGACTTTCAACGAGAAAAGCGCTGGCGAAGCGCTCGCTCATCCGCTGTACGCGCGCCGCAGCCTCCTCCCGGCCGGCATCGGCTTCGAGGGCCTGAGCCGCCGCGAGCAACATGGCGGAGAGGGCACAGGTGGTCGCCCGCGAATCGAGAACAGTGATGCGATCGGGCGCCACCTCCTGCGCCGCCATCTGCGCCACGCGAGCCGTCCCGCTCAATCCTTCGGAGATGTGGATGGAAAGCACCTCATTGTCCTCCTTCTCCGTCAGCCGCTGATAGAGCCGCATGAAGTCTCCCGGAGGGGGCTGGCTGGTCGTGGGGGTGGTCGCCACGTCCTCAAGACTGGCGAAGAAAGCGTCCAGATCGACCTCGTTCTCGTCCACTGTCGTGGTCCCCATATTGAGCTTGAGGGGGACCGTGTGAATATGCCAGCGCTCCGCGAGGAACGGTGGCAGGTACGCCGTCGTATCGGTCACCAGGTGAATCATGAGTCCTCCCATCGAATAACGAACCGTAAGATAAAGAAACCCGAGGGCCATCGACAAGGCTGGCCCAAATAGAAAGTTGTCTCATTGGCAACATCATAAAAAAGAAACCCATGTTTCGATTATAACCCACTTGAAGCTCCTGACAAAGAATGAAGGGGGCCCACCCTACCTTTGATGCAGGGCCAATGCTCTCAATACGATCCGGTCCTCGGGAGAGCCGGTCGGGAGGCGCACGCCAGTGGCGGGTAGGTACCAGCCCACAGCAACCCGATAGTCACCCGGCGGCACTCCGGTGAGCTCCAGGTGGACCGTCTCGCTCACTACCTCGCCCGCCCGCCACCAGGAGGTGGGATAGGACCAGGCGCGGGGCATGGCGTCCTCCTGCACGACGACCGCACCCGTTCCCTCGGCATAGAGGTGGACGAAGCGCTTGTAGTCCTCCGTCGGGGCCTGCTCCGCCTGCCACCAGAGGGTCACCGAGAGCTGCTCCTCGCCGTGCGCGTACTCGTAGCCTAGCAGGGCCAGCACCTCGCCGAAGGTCGCAGCCTGGGGGTAGGGAAGGTCCGGCACCTCAAAGCTACGGGGGCGGCGCGCCACAGCGATCTCCGACTCCAGCTCGCAGCTGGCGACACGCTCCCCGCCGGCGAGCAGGGTCACCCGCAGCCGAAGGGGCCCTGCTTCGAGCAGCGGCGGCAGCGCCAGCGAGACCGGGCTGCGCACCCAGGTATGGCGGGGCCACGCCGAGGTGCGCGATCCCGCCGCCACCGGCCCCTCGGCGCCGGCAAGCACCTCGCCTGCAAGCGTGCGCGCCTCCCAGCGGACGTTGAAGTCGTGCTCCGGGCGCTCCAGCGCGTGCCACTCGGCGGTGAAGGAGAGCCCCTCGCCCTCGCGCAACGCTTCGGGCAGGGAGAGGTCCGTCAGGGCCAACCCGCCGGCCTGACAGAGCGTTTGCGTCTCGCGGCGCTCCCACTCGCAGCAGGTATCGTGGGGATCGCGCAGCGTCACGCCGGTGAGGGTGAGCGGCAGGTCCGCCTCCCCGCCTGTCTCCATCGTCGCCTCCAGGTAGGGGATGACGCGCAGGGTATAGCCGCCGGGGGCCAATCCCTCCGGTAGGGGCAAGAGGGGATAGTCGGTGACCAGCTCGCCGGGCCGCCAGAGCGTGGTGGGCAGATACCCGTAGCCCGGCTGGAGGTCGATCTGGCTGAGCTGACGTCCGTCGGCGGCGAGGAGGCGCAGGGAGAGGCTCCAGTTGCGCGGCGTTCCTGGCGTCGACCAGCCCAGCTTCAGCCGCAGGGTGGTCGGGTCGGGCTGCTCCGCCTCGATGACGTGCAGCGTGAGATCACGGAACTGCGCCAGCACAGGCGCGTCGGGGGCAGGGCCCGCTTCCACGCGCACCGCGCCAGCGTAGAGGGGCCCCATCCCCGCGCCCTGCGGCGTGCGCCCGAAGTGCTCACCGGTGGCGCCGTGCACCCGCACCTCCAGCAGATAGAGGCCCCGGGCCAGATCGGCGGGGAGAGCAAGGCTCAGAGATTGAGCGGGAGCGAGGGGCGCGTTCGTCTCCGCCAGGGTGTAGGAGACACCGTGGCGGGGAGCCGCGGGCGAGACGAGGCGCAGCGTGACGGTCAGCGGTTCGGCGGTCAGGAGCTGCCAATCGAGGGAGACGCTGAGCGTCTCGCCGAGCGCGGCGCTCGTAGGGGCGTCCACGCGCACCAGCCGGGCGCGTTCGGCAAACTCCACCGGACCGCGGTGCGGATAGGGCAGCTGATTGAAATCGAAGAAGGTAGCGGGAGCGGCGGGGGGCGAGGCAGAGAGCGCCGTCACCAGCGCCGGAAGCAGAAGGGAGAGCGCCAGCGCCAGCCCGATGATAGCGCCGGAGGTGGACAACCCGGCGCCGAAGGGACCGCCCTCCCACCACAGCAGAAGAGCCAGCGCCAGCACCGTCATCGCCGAGAGCGCCGTCGCCGCCGTGCGCAGGGGCGTGTTCCACAGCCGCAGCACCACCTCGTGCTCACCCGCCCCCAGCTCCACCGCCAGCCGCCCGGAGCCGGTCAGCGGATAAGCCGCCGTCGGTGCACCATCCACCTTCACCTGCCAGCCGGGCCACCAGTGCAGGGGGAAGACGACGGACACGGGTTCTGTCAACGTCACCCGCCACACCTGGCGCGTGGGGCGGCGCTCCAGCAGCACGGCGGTAAGAGGCGCGCCGCCCTCGGCGATGGGGAGCGCGGCGCTAACCCCGTCCACCACCGCCTCGGAGATGTAAAGGCGGGGCACCACCTCGCGGGGCAGGTACTCGTAGCGGATGGTCGTGCCGATGTTGCCCGTGAAGGACTCGTAGAGCAGCAGCCGGTCCCACGTCACATCGCCGGCGGTGATGAACAGCCGGTCGGGATGCAGAGCGCCCATAGCGGCGAGCACGATGATCAGACAGAGAAAAACCACCGCGAGATTTTGGATTTTGGGTTTTGGATTTTGGGATTGGGGATTGGCCGATTTGGGGATTGGCCGATTCGCGATGGCGCCCGTCACCGCCGCCGTGAAGAGCGCCTGGACGGAGAGGAAGCGCCAGGGGAATTGAGTGGTCGCTAAGAGGGGCAGGTGCGCCCACAGTAGCCGGGAGAGGGGCGTAATCATGAAGGTGGAAAGCAACAGGCCGAAGAGAAGAAAGATCTTGGATTCTAGATTTTGAATTCTGGACGTGCCGAGTTGCCACACGAGGACGCCCGCGCCCAGCAGTGCCAGGACCGCCTGCACCAGCCCCATGGCGAAGGGACCGGCTTCCCCCACCTCCGGAGCGATGCCGTAATCGAAGCGCAGCGTCGATTGGACGAGGTCGATGCCCCGGAAGTGGTTCTCGTAGTGGAAATAGCCCTCGGTAAACTCCGGGCCCAGCTGCCCGTACCCCGTCTCGCCGATGGCGGGAATCCAGAACCAGGCGGTGAGTAGAAAAGCGAGGAGAAAGGGGAAGAGGATGGATTTTAGATTTTGGATTTTGGATTTTGGGGCGGCCTGCTGCCCCACCTCTTGCGCGCTCACCTTCTTGCTTTGTTGCCGAATCGGCGAATCGGCGAATCGGCGAATCCCAACGTAGAGCAACGCAAAGGGCGCGAAGATGAGGGCCGAGACGTTGTGGGTGAGGACGAGGGCGCCGTAGGCCAGCGCAGCCACCGCCACACGGCGCCAAGTGGCGCGCTCGGCGGCGCGATCCAACGCCCAGAGGATGAGGGGATACCAGACAAAAGCGTAGAACTCGGAGAGCGAGTCGCCCCGCACGTAGACGTTGACCAGATGAAAGGGGGCGAAGCTGTACGCCGCCACCGCCAGCAGCACGGCGGGACGGCTGCGATAGATCCGTCCCATCCAGAGGGCCATGGTCAGCGCCGCGAGGACGAAGCCCAGCGTCTGCGTCGCCTGGATAGCCAGGAGAGGCGAAAGGCCCAGCGCCGTCAGCCCCCCGCTCAGGTAGAAGGGGAGCGCCGCGTAGTGATTGAAGAAGGGGTAACCGAGATCGTAGGCGGCGTGGGCCATCCAGCGGGGCGGAACGTGGCCCTGTCGCAGATTCTCCGCCAGCTCTAAGGTACGCCAGAGCAGGAAGGGGCTGTCGCCCCCGCCCCGCGTGTTGACCATCCCCGGTCCCCAGAGGGGAAAGGCCGCCAGCAAGGGCAGCGCGAAGAGGAGGACGTGAAACGCGAAACGGAACGCATTTTGTGTATGACGCGATCGGTCGACTGTTGACATCATTCCCATTTTGGTTATACTTCTAGCAGATTAGACTAACGATATGGAGGATAGTAAGATGTTTACGACAAAAGTATCCTCAAAAGGCTCAATCGTTATACCAAAAGAGATCCGTGAAGCCGAGGGACTGCACCCGGGTACGGAAGTCGCTTTTGTGAGATACGGGGGCCGGGTGAATATTGTCCCCGTGCCCGATAACCCTATCGAAGCCTCCTACGGATTTCTCCGTGAGCATACCCCTCTCTATGAGGGGCCATCCATACGTCAGGAACTTGTAATGGAACACCAACGCGAAGTCGAACAGGAAACCCCCTCTCTCAAACATCAGGATGCGTCCCATGAATGAGTACGTTTTAGATGCAAATGCCCTCCTAGCATATTTTCTCGCCGAACAGGGCGCGAAGCGGGTTGGCCGTTACCTCCAGCAAGCCAGCGCCGGTCAAACGAAACTCCACATGTCGCTCATCAACTATGGAGAATGTGTCTATAATATCGAACGTCGATATGGACTGACCGCTGTGACCCGCTTGCAGATGTTTCTGGAGAACTATCCCATCAGCTATTACGAAGTTGATCATCCCCGCGTTCTATCCGCTGCCCATTTCAAAGCCCGGTATCCCATCTCCTACGCCGATGCTTTCGCCGCCGCGCTGGCCCAAGAGCTGGATGCGACGCTCGTCACCGGAGATCCGGAATTCCGCACCGTGGAGCACGTCATCTCCGTCGCATGGCTCACGGACGAGGCCTGAGAGGTAGCTCCACCCAGTGGCCCGCCGGATTCCCCGCCTCGTCCAACACCGAGAGGCCCGCTCCCGTCCCCGCGTGATAGAGCCCCACCCGCAGTAGATCCTCTGCCGCGTTCACCGTCACCGCACCCAGAGCGTGTTCATCAAGGATGATCTCCCCCGGCAGCCAGGTCGTCGTCGGCAGATAGCCCCGGGCCGGGCCGCCGTCGTGTTGCGCGAGGCGCTCCTCCCCCCGCAGGTAGTGGACGAAGACGACGTAGCTCTCCCCGAGAGCCTCCGTGGCGTGCCACCGCAGGGTGACCCGCAGCTCCCCCTCCTGCTCCTCCAGCGCGAAGCCCTGGAGCGCGATCCCCTGCTCGAAGCGGGCCAGCGGCGGCGGCAGGGTCTCGGGCAGCGGATCGGCCCGCAGGATCAGGGCCACGGGATAGGGGGTCGGATCCTTGTCCCCCTGCACCGCCGGCCCCTGAGTGATGTGGAGCAACGCGGGCCGGGGGAGGCGGGCCAGCGCCTGCTCGGGCCCCTCCGCGTAGGGCCAGACGGCGAAGACCACACCGGCGCCCAGGGGCGGGCTCCCCTCGATGGGCAACGGGGTCACCGCCGATTCGGGCAGCAGGAAGGGCACCGCCTCCCACTCGGCGCCGAAGAGGGGATCGACGTAGAGGGTGCGGCCCGTCTCCGGCCCATGGAGCATCCGCGCGCCGTCCCAGCCGCTCCCGCGCAGGGCGTTGAGCTCCCCGGCGAGCTGCACAGCGCCCCCCTCGAACCAGTGGTGGGCCAGGGGCGCTCGAGCGTAGATAACGAAGTAGTCGTGGGTGGTGAAGGCGAGCGCGACAAGCACCAAAATAGTAGGGATATTGCGTGATGCGTGAAACACGAAACGTGAGACGTGATGCAGCATTTGCCCTTCGCCCTTCGCCCCTCGCCCTTCGCCCATTTGCCCTTCAATCCATGCCAGTCCCAGCGCCGGGAAGAGGGCCGCCGTCGGCAGCACCCCGACGCCGCGCAGAAAGTGGGGCGCGTCCTCGGCGAGCAGCGTAGGCAGCGCCATCACCCCCGTCCACAGCAAAATGACCGCAAAGGGCAGCACATTTTCCCGCTCGCCCCCTCCTCCTCTCGCTCCCTCTTCCTGGCGCCTTTGCGCCTTTGCGTTAAAAACACCCCCTAGCGCCACCCCCAGCCCCATTACAAACGCTAATCCCAGCGCCGGCTTCCACACCGGTCGCCAGGCCAGATTGTGCCGCCAGATGCGGTCGCCCCGCAGGAAGAACATCCCCAGTGTCCTCCAGGTGTGCCGGACCAGCGCGCCCCAGGGATCGCCGCCGCTGATCTCCGGGCTGAAGACGGTCACCTGGCCCGCCCGCTGCAGGACCACTTCGGGATAGCGCAGGGTGTAAACGCCCAAGGGCAGCAGCACGAGCAGCGCCGCCGCCCCGAAGAGCAGTGCACCCTGCCGGTGCGCCAGCGTCTCGCGGCGATGGGCCAGCAGCGCGTAGAGCAGCACCGCGCCCAGCGCCACGGGCGTAAAGCGCGCCGCCATGTAGGTGTACCACATCCCCCCATAGAGCGCACCCGCCGCCATCCAGTGATAGGCGCGCGAGGTGCGCACACCCCGGGCGGCCTGCGCCAGAAAGAGGGCGGTGAAGAGAGGCAGGAGCACGGCACGGAAGCCCACCCGGCTGAGATGGACGGGCCAGAGGGTGACTGCCATCACGCCCAGCGCCCAGAGGCCCACCCGCCGATTCCAGAGCACGCGGGCCAGGTCGTAGGTCGCCGCCAGCGTGAGGAAACCGGCGAAGAAGGCGGGCAGCCGCACCGCCAGGGGGGTGCGTCCCAGCACTGCTACCGCTGCCGTCACCAAATAGATGTAGAGGGGTTCCCTACCGTTGTTCGCGGCGAAGTAGATGGGGAGCTCGCCGCTCTCCAGGACCGCCAGGGCGTCAAGACCGTGCTGGGCCTCGTCGTGATAGAGGCCGGGCGGGACCTCCCCCGGCGCCGCCAGCCGCAACCCCGCCCCGATGAGGAGCAGGAGCAGCAGAGCAAGCCGGTGGCTTTTGCTCATCTATCTCCATCTCGTCCCGGAGCGCGTTCTCGCCACGCCCAATATTCATCAAGAGTGCGAAAAGGTACGGCAGACTCAATGCGTTGCGCCATATCCTGTGTCAGATAGTTTGTCCAATAGTCATCGAAGACTGCTTCATTATACTGCGAAAAAGGGCCTTGCCCCTCAATCAGCGCATCAATCTCGCGGATGGAACCAATATTCTTGGTATTACCGCTTCCAGGTACAAAGTGGGCGATACGCCATTTTTCTTGGAGAAGGAACTCAAACTCTCTCACGACGGAGACGATATCGGTGAGATCCACCAGCTCGTAGATGCGTTGATCATCAACGATCTTACTATTTCGAGTGTAGATAACACCCAGCACATAATGAGCAACATAAGAACCGTAAGGAAAGGTAACATTCTTGGCAGAGGTTCGATCCCGAAAATACCCGGTGAAGGCACCTAACGTAAACCCATTCACCCTTCGTTCGTTGATCCGATAGGTGCTCTTCAGATCGAGGGCAACTCTCACCCCTCTTGGCGTCACAAAACTGATATCTGGATAATGATTCTGGTGTTCACTGAGTATGAACCTGTAATCAAGCTCCTGAGCAAGCTGCACAATGATGGGGATGAGCATAAGTTCAATGAGCTTCGAGATCACCTTGGTATCCACAGAGATCGTGTATATCTTCCGGTAGACGTCTATGAAGCCTTTGATCACCCATTCCCCATCCTCTGTAGCCAGAGCGTTCTCAAAACGACGAAACCGCTCCATTAGAGCCTGACAAAACAAGTCCCCGTCCCACATATCGTTCATGCTGATCCTTTCAGTAGGCGATAAAGAGCAGTTCTTCGGAGCGTCGATTTGTGGAGAGGACGTATTTATAGTGGCCATACCGTTTTACTTCGACATGAGCTTTGTGCTTGCTCAACAGCTCATATAGCTGTTCCTCACCAGGAATTCCATCGCTGCGGTAAGAAACCACCAGCACGCTGTTCTGAAAATGCTCAAACAGCCGTTCGAAAGCCTGGTGAATACGATCCTTGTCAGCCCAAGGGTTCCGCTTGCGTTTCAGCCGACGATGCTTGGATTTATAATCGATGTGTTCGCCCCAACTGTCATACATCGTCAGGCCTTCGAGAAAGTGATAGAAGTCTCGATAATCCACCGCGGTGCCCCGATTCGAAATATATGGAGGGTCAATGTAAACTAAATCGTGGGCTTCGTCTATACTGAATACATCCTGATTCAAGGCTCGATTGTTCCGCCCATTGTCAAAGATGGCCCGATTAGCTTCCGTCACAATATCCAGAAACCATTCCTCAAAGGGACGGTCCCAGGACGTTTTGTTACCAAAAGAGCGCTCCACATCCGCCAGTCGGACGTACAGATTCTTGCGATGGAAAAGGTTGTAAGGACGCTTGACAATCGCAGCTTGAGCCAGAGCAAAGAAAGCCAATGCTCGCTTATAACGATGGGGGATTTTCTGAATGTTAGTGTAGGTCTGATCAATCCACGCATTCTCTTCGTCAGTAAAATAGATGTCCGAGAAAGTGTCCTGAACAAATCTGGGATAAGTAATATCTGGATGAGGCGAGAGAATACCTTCGATGTCTTCTGGAGACAAACAAACCTGGCTATTCTCGATCAGGGCCACGCCAAAATAATAATTGAAGCGCAATAGATCGTTGTAGGTAATCTCTTTGCCTGCCTGTTTCAGCCGGTAAGCCACCGCTCCAGTCCCGCCGAAAGCATCCAGACATGTAGAAAATTCCAAATTGGCGATCTGTTCCCATATCCACTCCACTAGTTTAGACTTGCTACCCTGATAGCGGGTGGTGGGAAACTGAGCAGTCCATGCGTTGTCCTCAAACAACGACGTCTGCTGAGCATATTTCAACTCCATGCACAACACCTCCCCTAACACACGGAACAGTTATACAACTATCTCATCTACTATTTTAGCCGAGAAACGGCAAAGAGACGATTCTAACGTCAGAGGCTATCACAACGCTGGCGAGATTCAATGATAGCGCAAAGATGCCTTCTTCTACGCGGAAGATATCATGCGTGGATGGCGGTGCCGAACAGCGCCTCGGGATCGAGGAGGGCGCGGCGGAGTTGACCTGGTTCCCGCCCGGTGAAGATGCGGACGTGCAAGCCGGGCACCCGCTGGACCAGGGCGACCATCTGCTCCACCTTATCGAGCATCCCGCCGGTCACATCGACGTAGCGGGAGCCCTGCAGAAAGGCCGCCATGCGCGGCAGGCTCTCCGGCGTGATCTCCGGAATCACCGCCCGGGCGTCGTCGAGGACGCCGGGCGCGTTGCCCACCAACAACATCCGCGCCGGGCCCAACTCGCGGGCCAGGTAGGTGAAGAGGGTCTCTGTCGAGAGGATGGTCCCGCCGCGCGCGGCGTCGAAGGCCACGTCGCCGAAGACGAGGGGGACCAAGCCCACCTCCAGGGCGCGCCGCAGGGGGGCTAGCGCCATCCGCTCCAACGTCCCGTCTACGGCCCAGGCGGAGGCCGAGGGTTGCAGGCTCAGGATGGGCACCCCCGCATCCAGAAAGGTATCGACGACGAGACGGTTGAGTCGAGCCGCCGCTGCGCCCACCCGGGCGAAACCCTCCCACTCCTCAGGGGTGGAGATGCCAGCCTGGGTACCATAGCGGCTGGCCTCCCAGTGCCCGAAGGAGCCGGAGCCGTGTCCCAGAAGCAGACGCATACCGGCGGAGGCATCGAGCGCCGACCGCACCTCTCCGGCCAGGGCTTGCAGTACTTCGAGCCGAGGGGTGGCCTCCTGCCGCTTGTCGGTGATCAGCGAGCCGCCCAATTTGACGAAGATCAGGGGTTCGCTCACGCCTCGCTCTCTTCCACCGCCGCGCGCAGCCAGGCCAGGTAGTCGGGACTGCCGGCTGCCACCGGCACGGCGAGGATCTCCGGCGTTTCGTAGCTGTGGGCAGCCTTGATAGCACGCTCCACCTCCAGGTAGCGCGCCTGCGTCGTCTTGACCAGGCAGAGCCACTCCTCGGCCTCCTCGACGGTGCCCTCCCAGCGGTAGATGCTGGTCATAGGACCGATGAGCTGCACGCAGGCCGCGAGCCGGCGCTCCACCAGCAGGCGCCCGATGCGCTGCGCCGCCTCCCGGCTATCCGTGGTCGTCATCACCTGAATACATGCTTCCATCGGAACCCCCTTCACTCCTGCGGGCGGATGGTGATCGCCCACACCCTCGCGGACTCCCGTGCCAGCGCGGCGCTCACCGTCTCCAGCTGCGCCGGCGGCACGAGGGCCACGACGTTGCCGCCGCCGCCGCCGCCGGTCAGTTTGGCTCCCAGGGCGCCGGACCGGCGGGCCAGATCCACCAGCGAATCCAACTGGGGGAGGGAGACGCCGAGCTCGACCAGCAGCGCGTGATTGGCGTCCAGCAGCCGGCCCACGGTCTCCAGATCCCCCTCTGCGAGGGCGGTCCGCGCCTCTTCGGTGATGGCGCCTATCGCGTCGAAGAACGCCTCGTAACGCATGGGCTCATCGAGCCAGCGGGCGCGGACCCCGAGAACACTCTCTCGCGTGGAACTGGGAAGACCGCTGTCGGCGATCACCAGTTGGAAGGTCTCTTTGATGGCGAAAGGCGCCGGCTCCTGACCGCGCACGAAGAAGACCGGCTGCTCGAAGGCGACGACAGTGTTGTCGATCCCACTGGGCGTGCCGTGATAGAGCTTCTCTACTTCAAAGGCGAGGGCGCTAAGGATCTCCGGGGGCAGGGACTCCTCACACGCCGCCGCCACGGCCCGCGCCACGGCGACGGAGACGGCGGCTCCACTACCCAGGCCCGCCGCGATGGGCAGGTCGGAACGGACCGTCAGGAGCGCATCGGGTTCGGGGGCTTCCAGATAGGCCAGCGTGCCCTGCACGCTGGCAGCGAGGGGATGGCCCTCGGGCGCGTTGCGCATTCGGAACTGCTCCTCGACGTCCGGGGCCACGACCCGCAAGCCACTGCCCGCGACCAGTCGCTCCAGCCGGGCCCGCGCCCGCAGCTCACTCAGGGGCAGGGCTAGCGCAGGGCGCCCGTAGACGACGGCGTGCTCCCCACAGAGGATGACCTTGCCCGGCGCACTCGCCTCAACAACCGCCTGTTTCATGATACACCTCCCAAGAGTCCGGTAATCTTCAGTTGTGTTCTTTACGGGAACGCCATTGCGTCCCGATGCCTCTTCTTCCGCCGCCCGAATCTCACCCGGTTCCTACCCCAGATAGAGGATTAGAGCCGCCGTCATTCCCCACAACAGCAGATCGATCTGCAAAGGGCGGTCGGTGAGGAGGACCTCGTCAGGCGCCAGCGTTGTGCCCTCGGCGTGGACCAGGTAGAGGTAACGGAAGAGACCGTAGATCACCGGGGGGATGGTGAGCATCATGGCGTGATTTTCGGGAAGGTTGGGGGCCGAGAAGGTGTAGAGGGCGTAGGCGACGATGGTCGAGGAGGTCACCAGACTGATCAACTGGTCAAGCAGCGGCAAGGTGTAGTGGTTGAGGCTCTCCCGATGGTTGCCCGCCTCGCTGCCCAGCAGCACCATCTCGCCCCGGCGCTTACCCAGCGCAAGGAAGAGCGCCAGCAGCGTCGTGCAGATGTAGAGCCAGGGGGAGAAGCGCTCGGCCTTCACCAGCACCACGCCCCCCGCCACCCGCAACACGAAGCCGCTGGCGATGACCAGGACATCGAGAAGCACCACGTGCTTCAGATGAAAGGAATAGGCGATTTGTAGCAGGAGGTATGCGCCGAGAACCAGGGCGAATCCCGGGGCGAGCCAGAAGGCCAGCATCAGCGACGCCACGGCGATGAACAGAGCACCCCCCAGGGCCGATCGCGGCGAAAGAGCCCCGGAAGCCAGCGGGCGGGTGCGCTTGCGCGGGTGCGCCCGGTCCTTCTCCAGATCGGCGAGGTCGTTTAACGTGTAGACCACCCCGGAGACGAGACTGAAGAGCAGGAACCCGGCCAGCGTCGGTCCCAGATAGGGCAGCTGAAAGATCTTCTGATCGAAGACGAGAGCCGCAAAGATGAAGGCATTCTTCGTCCACTGTTTGGGCCGCATCGTGCGAAGCAGGGCACTGACGAATCGCATAGTATCATTTCCTCCGGTGAGGGAATGATACCAGATTCACGAGGGCGGGCAACTACACGCACACGATCACGACCGCCCGCCGGACACCGGCGAGCGGCCGTGACAGGTGGCAGGAGGCTACCGGAGCACCAACGGGAGGTAGACGTCGAGGTTCTCGACGTAAAGATAGAAGGTGACCGGACTCGATACCTTATTGTAGATAACTAACCCCAGCCAATCATTTACGGAGCCAGTCGGTTGCATGTACGAGAGCCGCTCGCTCGCCGGCCCGGTGCCATAGGCGTCGGCCCGTCTGACGCCCTGCCCTCGGCCTCGGGTCCAGGTGGAGGAGACACTCGAGCTGGAGCGGAAGAGCTCCAAGGCCAGATCCGCACTGCTCCCCACGGGAAGCGCCGTAATCTGCCTGCCCCGGCTGCCATAGAAGCGCACGTCAAAGACCTTGAGCACCTGCGCCGAAGAGAGCGTGTAGGGGCCGTAGATACCCGGAGAGATGATAGCCACCCCGGGGTTAGACCAGCCCACGTTGTACCCCCCGGAACCGCTGAACCGGTTGACGCGGTAGTGCTCCGGCAGGCTTGAGGAACGGTGGTTCCCATCCACGAGAATGTAATCGACGGCACTGGAATAGTAGGAGCCTGTCAGAGAATTCCGGGTGCTCGGATCGTCGAACCAGGAAGCCGTGCTCAGCACCAGATCATGATCGGAGCTGTTCGAGCGAATCCCCATGGCCCGCCAGTAGTTGGTGGGCGACCAGCTGGTGGGATAGACGGAGAGATGGGTGCCCAATGGGGAAGCCATGGGATCGCTGTATCCGGCCTCGGGAGAGATACGATAGGTACCCCGCCACCAGCCCACACCCAGATAGGTTCCACTGCCCGCCCAACTCCCAAAGCGGCTAATGGTGAATCGGTAGACCTCGGTGGCCGGCGCGATGAAATCCACAATCTCGAAGCTATTAGCACTACTAAGAGAGGTCTGGATCAGGGTCGTGCCATCGGCCCGATAGGCGCGCAGATCCAGATCCGCAGGAAGGGGGTCGCTGGTGTAATCGACGGTAGGATTGGAGGACCAGGTGATGACAAAGCGCACCCGTTCCCCCGCGTAGGCGTGCTGTGAGTAGTTCAGGGGAAAGGTGGTGGCGCTATCGACAAAGCGGCTGTCCCAGTGCCCGCGCTCCACGCTGGCCAACGCCGCGGAAGCGTTGATGGCCCCCACACCATCCACGTCACTCAACCGGGCACTCCCTTCAATGTTGTGCAGTGCTGTGGCCATGATCACCGCCTTCACGGCCTCGGGGGCCGTCCTCAAGCCGGTATTGGCCTGCATCATGTCGGCGGCGAGCGCCGCCACCATGGGAGAGGCATAACTGGTCCCGCTGCCGATGGGGCCAATAGCCGTCGCGGGATCGGTGGAGATGACAGTGCTATCGATGGTGGTGCCCACCGCCGCGACCTCCGGCTTCTCCCGGGTGGGCGTGGCGCTGTCACTGCCGGGATTACCGAAACTACTACAGATATTCATGACATCGTCGGTCCAGGTGAGCGTGTTCTGATCGTTGTAGTTGCCCACGGACATGACATTGTAGCCCTTGGCCGGCGAGACGACGTAGCTGGAGAAGTTGCCGCCACAGCCATTGCCAAAGTTGCCCGAGGCCACCGCGACAAAATCCGCATTGTAACGGACGATGTAATCCAAATGCCGATCGGCAGCCCAGAAGACGGCACTGTTGGAAGCATCCCAGTACCAGCTGTTGTTGAGAATGTGAGCCTGGGTGGACCCCCAATCGATGGCATTCGACATCACCCCCCAATTGCCGTAATCGCCGTTGGCACTGTAGACAGAGGACCCCGGCGCCAATCCCCGATCTGAGCTGTGGGTGCTGCGGATGATCCCCGCCACGCCGGTGGGATGCGTGGCGTAGGGCCGAGAGCCATCAAAGGCAGCGACCAACGTGAGGAAAGGATTGGCGAAGAAGGCCCGTTCGCCTTCCACCACCGCAACGTTGGAGCCCGCACCGTCATAGCCCACGTTCTCGATCAGGTTGGCGTTCTGCGTGGGACGGGCGTTGGAGAGCGAGGGGCCAGCCCTCTCCGGCACCACGTAAACGGCGTCGATTTCGGGCCAACGGGCCAGCATCTCGGCCTGCGCGCGCGTCACACCGGGGAGATAGACCAGCGGCGCATCAAAGGAGAAAATCGCGTCCGGCAGGCCCAGCTCCGCAACGCGCCCACGCACGCTCTCCACCACGGGCGCCAGCTGTGTCTGGAGATGCGCGCGGCTCTCAGCCTGGTAGACCTCGTATTCCGCTTCCGAGATTCCCTCGACGGGCGGAATCGGTGCAGAATCGCCCCCCCGAGCTTCGGCCTCCGATTTGCTCTGGCCCGGGAGCGCGGCGGCTACCTCCAAAGCTTCATTCCGAAGTTGAGGCAGCAGTCCCTCAGGAATATCCTCTGGCGAGAGGGGGACCGCAGGTGGCTTGTCATCGATTCCGGGCACCACAGTGGACCCGGGCGGAGCAAGGGGGCTGCTCTGGAAGGTCTCCCCCGCTTCCCTCCCGGGCGCAACCTCAGGGCGTGGGAGTTCGGTGAGGTCCACGGCGAGCCAGAGCGCCAGATCGACCTGCCCCTCCGGCGGCAGCCCCGAAAGGTAGATCGCGGTCTCCGGCGTCAGGGCTCCATGTTCGGCGCGCCATTGGACACCCGCAACAGCCCGCAACGCAGCCTCATCAACCAGCCGATCCCCTTCGAAGACCCCGCCCAAGATCTCTCCGGTCTCACGATCCACCGCTTTGACCCGCATGAGCGCCCGACCATCCAGCAACGTGAAGGGAGCAATCTCGATATCCCCCAGAGCCAGCTCACTGCGCCCAGAATGCGCCGCCAGACGCCCTCGCCACAGATCCTCTTCAGCATCCGACTGAGCCGACGTGCGTTCTGTAGGGACGGGAGAGACGAAGCAGAGAGCCAGGACAAATAGCAACCACCACCAGCGACTGACTTTTCCTTTCTGCCTATGGATACCCATCTTTTCCTCTCCTTGGTAGGTCGTTAATCGGAGACAGTTACTGATCTAAGTGTACATCCGTTTTGCCTTGCTGTCAATGAGTAGTGCAAGGCAAAGGTTTGTTTTCAGTTAGCATTGCATAGAGCGGGCGCCAGAACCCTGCAACAGGCGCTAATTTTTTGGTGAATCAGGCCGTTTTCCCATCACGTTCTCCCTAGACCACCTCCCTGTTCAACCATTGACCGCAAGACAAGAGGTTGCTCTCGCCGCTGATACGCCTATAATCTCAGCAATCGAGTCACGGAAAGGTTGAATGGCGAAACACACGCTCTACTATGAACTCCAGGAGGCACTGAACATCCCGGGCTGTGCGATCTGCCAGATGGGAGAAAAAGCGGGAGCCCGTTACCTGCAGAGCCTCGTCTACGAGCGGGCCAACGACTATGAGACCCGCGCCGAGGTCAAACGTGCGCGAGGATTCTGCAATCTCCACGCTTGGCAGCTGCGCGATCTGCACGGCGCCGGCCTGGACGTGGCCATCCTGAGCGGGGATATTCTGAAGACCTGGCTGCAAGCCATGGAGGAGTTCACCTCGTCCTCCTCCGCGCCCCAGGGATGGGACAAGGTGCGCGCAAGCCTGCGACTGAGCAGCGGCGTGCCCGACGCCCGCGCGCTCGCCGAGCAGCTGGCCCCTGAACGCCTCTGCCTCGCCTGCGAGATCCGCGACACGACCGAGCGTGCCTATCTCCACGAGCTACTGGCCCACATCCACAATCCGGAGATAGAAGCGCGGTACGTGAAAGCTGGTGGGCTCTGCTTGCTCCATTTCCGCCAGGCCCTGGAGGCAGCCGCGAAAGAGCGACAGGCTCAACAACTGGTAGAACTGCAAACCCGGGCGCTGGGACCCCTTCTGGAGGAACTCCATTCTTTCATTAACAAGCACGATTATCGCTTTGAGGGGCAGATGACCTCGCAGGAGGGGGAGTCGTGGCTCAAGGCTCTCGCCCTGCTCTCCGGACGGCGTGGGACCCGTTAAGGCCGTTCCAAGAGAAAGAGCCATCGAGACTCTGCCGTTTTCCCAGGAATTTGCTCACGATGTGGCGCATTTTAAACCTTGGAACTATCTAGGACCGCGCCGTGAGGTTGCCCCATCCGCTAGATATGCTATAACTACACGGAATGAGGTAGCCAGGGAACGCGGGTCCGACCTCGCGCTGGCTTCTTCAGAATCCTCACAGCAGGCGGGGAAACTTCAGCGCGGCTGTCGAAACCAGACGTTGGGTAATACCCACACCAGCACGAAGACTTCTCAAATCAAACAGGAGGCGCCTTGACCATGGAAAATCAGGCTTCGAAACTCAAACTCGACTACAAGAAAACCCTACTCATCGGCTTCGGCTTCTTCGGCACCAGCGTGATGTGGAAGCTCTATAACGACTACGTACCCATCTTCCTGCAAGCGGGCAACCCTATCTTCGACGCCGGGCTCGCGACCCGTGCTAATGGCTTCGGCCTGGGGCCCGGCATTACCGGCTTCATCATGACGGTGGACAACATCGTGGCGCTCTTTCTGCTGCCGATCATCGGCTTCTTGAGCGATCGCGTGTGGTGGCCCAAGCTGGGTGGGCGTCGCAAGCCCTTTATCATCACGCTTGCGCCCATCTCCATCCTGGCCTTCCTCCTCATCCCCTTTATCGTGCGCATGATCCCTCCGGAGCTGAGCGGGATGACGGATCAACTACGGCAACCGCTCTCGCTCTTTATCATCGCCGTCGGGATCTTCATCACCGCGATGGCGGGCTTCCGCACCCCGGTGATCTCCCTTATGCCCGATCTCACCCCTTCCGTGCTGCGCAGCCAGGCCAACGGCGTCATCAACTTGATGGGCGGTCTGGGCGGGGTTATTATCACGCTGGTCGGCGCTTTCCTCTACGACGTCAATATCGCTCTCCCCTTTATCGTAAGCGGGGTTTTGATGGCACTGGCCGTCATCATGCTCTTCTTCTTCGTCAAGGAGCCCCGGTACCTAAACGAGGCGGCTGAGGTACGCGAAGAGGAGGAGGCACTGAGCGCTCTCAAGAAGGTTCGAGCGATGGAAAACTCCGTGATTGTAAGCCTCGTGCTGCTCATGCTCTCTATCTTCCTGTGGTTCGTCGGCTACAACGCCATCGAGACCTTCTTCACCTCTTACGGCGTCAATGTTCTGGGCATCCGCGAGAACCAGGCGGCGCTGCTCTCCAGCATCTCGTATGTGACCTTCATTCTCTTCTCCATCCCGAGCGGATACATCGCGGGACGGCTGGGGCGCCGCCGGACCATCACCATTGGGCTGCTCATCTTCGCCGCGCTGTTGCTGGTAGGCTATCTCTTTCCTGGGCTTTACGTCATCGGGGCCGCCCTGGCCCTGGGAGGCTGTGCCTGGGCCATGGTCAACATCAATTCCCTGCCCATGATCATCGATAGCGCCCCCAGCGATGCGAGCATCGGCACCTACACCGGCTTCTACTACATCGCCTCCCAGGGGGCTGCGATTCTCGGCCCCGTCTTGAGCGGGCAGATCATCGAACAGACCGCGAACTACGGCTTCGTATTGCTGATGCCGGTGATCTTCTTCGCTCTGGCAGCCCTCACCATGAGCGGGGTGAGACGCGGGGAAGCGCGCTAGTCCCGCCGCCGGACCCCAGCGCAGAGCGACGCCCCCGGTGATGCAAGTCATCGGGGGCGTTGTGGATCTTCGATAGCCTCACGGCACGCGTTTGACGGCGTGTCCTCCGAACTGATTACGCAAGGCCGCCAGCAGCTTTGCCGCATACGATGCCTCCTGCCGGCTGACGAAGCGCATCTGGAGCGCCGCCGTGATGACCGGCGCGGGCACGTCGAGGTCGATGGCTTCGAAGACCGTCCACCGCCCCTCCCCGCTATCCGCCACCCACCCCTCAACCTCACCCAAGGTCGGATCCTCCGCCAGCGCGTCCGCCGCCAGATCCAACAGCCAGGAGCGAATGACGCTGCCGGAGCGCCAGATTTGGGCGATCTGGTGCAGGTCGAGGACGAACTCCTCCTTGGCGTGGAGCAACTCGAAGCCCTCGGCGTAGGCCTGCATCAGGCCGTACTCGATGCCATTGTGGATCATCTTGACGAAGTGCCCGGCGCCCGGGGGCCCCACGTGCCCCCAGCCTCGATCAGGTGCGGGGGCCAACGCCTCGAAAATGGGCCGCAGGTACGCCACCGCCTCATCCTTACCGCCGACCATCAAACTGTATCCTTCGGAGAGCCCCCAGATCCCGCCGCTGGTGCCCACGTCCACCAGCTGGATCCCCCGTGTGTGGAGGGTCACGGCGCGGCGCAGGGTATCCTTGTAATTGCTGTTGCCCCCGTCAATGAGCACATCGCCGGGATCGAGGCTCTCAGCCAGAGCGGTGAGGGTTTCCTCGGTAGGAGCGCCCGCTGGTACCATAACCCAGATGATGCGGCGCGGTGCCAACTGCTCCACGACCTCCGGCAGCGTGGACGCGGGAATAAGTCCCGCCCCCTCCGTCAACGCCCGCACCACGTCGGGGTCCCGATCGTAGCCCACCACACGGTGCCCCGCCCGCAGCAATCGTCGCGCCATATTGCCGCCCATCTTGCCCAGACCGATTATGGCGATTTCCATCGGTTTCCTTTCCTCAAAACCCGTCCAATTCAAAGGTCAAAAGTCGTTACGCTCACACGTGTGTGTATCCGCAACTAAAACTGCACGTGATCCCGACCGATGTGATCGAAGAACTCGTTCCGGGAGGCCTGATTCTCCTTAAAGGTGCCCAGCATCGCGCTGGTAACCATGCGCGCGTTGGCCTTGCGCACGCCCCGCATGGCAGCGCACATGTGCAACCCCTCGGCCACGACCGCCACCCCCAACGGCTGCAATCGCTCGTCCAGAAATTCGGCGATCTCCTGTGTCATGCGCTCCTGCACCTGTAAGCGGCGCGCGAACATCTCGACGATGCGGGGGATCTTACTCAGGCCGATGACCTTGCCCCGGGGGATGTAGGCGACGTGGACCTTTCCGAGGAAGGGCAGCATGTGATGCTCACACAGGCTATAGTAGTCGATATCGCGGACGATGACCATCTGATCGTATTCCACATCGAAAATGGCGTTGTTGATCAGTCGCACCGGATCCACGTGATAGCCGGCGGTCAGCTCAGCGTACATCCGTGAGACCCGCTCCGGCGTGCGGAGCAGGCCCTCTCGCCCCACGTCCTCGCCGATGGCTTTCAGGATCTCCCGCACCGCGCACTCGATATCTCCGCTGCAGGGCTGCTCCTGCACGTCCTCCAGGTCGTCACGAAAAACATCGTAGTCAGCCGGTCTTACATCTAAAGGCTTATTCATGGAACACTCCTTGAAAATAGTCCAAAGTCTAATGTCGCAGATCAAAAGTCAAGCAACGTCACGTCGCCGCGCAGTTTCAGCTCCGTCTGTGGCAGAGTTCGGGCGATCTCCTGGAGGGTCTCCCCCGTCTGCGGATGGCGGAGGTTCGGGGCAAGATCGGCCAGGGGAACCGCCAGATGCGGGTGCTGCCATATCTCGGGATCGACAATCCGCTGCGGACTGTCCCCCCTTTCCGCTTCTCCGAAGAGCACGATGTCCAGGTCAATGGACCGAGGCGCGTACTTGTCGACGGTGCGGACCCGCCCCAGCACTTGTTCAATCTCTCGCAGCTCCTCCTTCAACGCTTGGGGGGAGAGCTGTGTCTCGATAAGCACCGCAGCGTTGAGAAAATTCGGTTGATCGGTCCTTCCCACAGGCGCGGTCTCGTAGACGGGTGAAACTGCCAGCAGCCGAAAGCGCGAGGCCAACCGGCGCGCCGCCTCGGGCAGGTTGCGCTCGGGCTCGATATTGGAGCCCAAAGACACGAAAACGTGGGTCATACCCCCTCAAATTGGGACCGGGCGCGATGGATTTCCACGCCCACAGAACGGGCAAAGCGCAATGCGCCGGGTTTCTCCACCCGCACATCCACCGCCTCCACGCGGGAATCCTCCAGGCAGAGGGCAGCGATCTCCGCCGCCAGCTTTTCGACCAGGTAGAATTGCGATTCTTCCACAAGATGGATGACTTTCTTAGTCAGCGTCCGGTAGTTGACGGCGTCGGCGATGTCGTCGGAGGCTCCGGCGGCGCGGGTATCAGCATAAAGCACCAGATTGAGCAGCACGTCCTGACGATTGCGGCGCTCCTCGTCGTTGATGCCGATGATGGCCCGGAGCAAAAGATCTTTGATGTGGATTTGGTCGAGCATTCCCCCCTCCTGAACATGACAACTCTGCAAAGGGCAGGTGGCAAGCGGGTTGCCCGTTGCCGATCGCCCTTCACCGAACCCCTCTGGTGTTCCCACTGCCAAATCCCAGTATACGTACAAGCTCGGGAATTGTAAAATGGCGCTTGTTACCTGCGGCCTTTGTGGTAGATTGGGGGCTGACGTAGGTACGGTGCAGTCTCAGCGAGGAAGAGATAGTGATTAGCAATGAGTGAACGGTGAGCAACAACGATTCCGGACTGCTTGCGACTTACCGCTCGCTACTCACCTGGTTCTCAAAGGAGCAGCCATGAACATTGTCGTGACAGGGTCCATCGCTTTCGATTACCTGATGTCCTTTCCGGGCAACTTCCTGGAGCACATCAAGCCCGAAGAACTCCAGAAACTGAGCCTCAGCTTTCTGGTGGACGAGATGCGCCGGGAGCGGGGCGGCTGCGCGGCCAATATCGCCTTCAGTCTGGGGCTGTTGGGAGAGCACCCCATCTTGATGGCGACAGCGGGCCAGGATTTCACCGCCTACGGCGAGTGGCTGGCCTCCCACGGCGTGGACCTCTCCGGCGTCGTGGTCGTGCCTGACGTCTTCACCGCCTCCTTCTTCGCCAACACCGACCGCGAGCAGAACCAGATCGCCAGCTTCTACACCGGCGCCATGGCCTACGCCCGCAATCTCTCCTTCCGCGATCTGAGACGGGAGATCGATCTCGCCCTCATCTCTCCCAACGATCCGGTGGCGATGGTGACCTACCCGGAGGAGTGCCGGGCGCTCGGTATCCCCTACATGTACGATCCCAGCCAGCAGATCCCCCGCCTTGACGCTGCCGCCCTCCGCGCGGGCGTCGAAGGAGCCGATATTCTCATCGTCAATGATTACGAGTACGTGCTGCTCAAAGAACACACTGGCCTGAGCGACGCCGACCTCTATGCCGCCGTCGAGCGTGCCGTCATCGTCACGCGGGGCGCCGAGGGCTCCACGATCTGGGCCGAAGGCAAAATCTACCACGTGCCCATCGTCCCCCCGCACCAGATTATGGATCCGACGGGTGTGGGTGACGGCTTCCGCGCCGGGTTGCTCAAGGGCTTGGCTCTGGGCCTGCCGTGGGACGTAGCCGGGCGCATCGGCAGCCTCGCCGCCACCTACGTATTGGAGACCACTGGCCCTCAGGCTCACAGCTACACGCCGGAGACCTTCGCCCGACGTTACGCCGATATTTTCGGCACTGACGCCTTCACCGAAGCCGCCGGCGTATAACAAGCCACAGGAGTTGAGCCGGAGGTCTGACCTTTGACCTTCAACTTTGGACTATTTTTTACACAAGGAGCTAGAGAATGGATTTTCACGTCAAGGACCTTGATCTCGCCCCCTCCGGGCGATTGCGGCTGGAGTGGGCGGAGCGAGAGATGCCCGTGCTGCGCCAAATTCGGGAGCGCTTCGAAGCCGAGAAGCCCCTCAAGGGCGTGCGGATGTCTGCCTGCCTCCACGTTACCACGGAGACGGCGAACCTCGCCTGCACCCTCCAGGCTGGCGGCGCCGACCTCGTGCTCGTCGCCAGCAACCCGCTCAGCACGCAGGACGACGTGGCGGCAGCGCTGGTCTCCTACTACGAGATCCCCGTCTATGCCGTCAAGGGCGAGGATAATGAGACCTACTACGAACACCTTCACGCCGCGCTCGACCACCGGCCCCACCTGACCATGGACGACGGCGCCGACCTGGTGAGCACCCTTCACAAGAACCGGCGCGAGGTGTTGGGCGACGTCATCGGTGGCACGGAGGAGACGACCACCGGTGTCATCCGCCTGCGGGCCATGGCGTCCCAGGGCGCGTTGGAGTACCCCATCGTCGCCGTGAACGACGCCCTGACCAAGCACCTCTTCGATAACCGCTACGGCACCGGCCAATCGACCATGGACGGCGTCATCCGCGCCACCAACGTCCTCATCGCCGGCAAGACCGTCGTCATTGCGGGCTACGGCTGGTGCAGCCGGGGCATCGCCATGCGGGCCAAGGGTATGGGCGCCAACGTCATCGTCACGGAGATCGACCCGCTCAAGGCGCTGGAGGCGGTGATGGACGGCTTCCGCGTCATGCCCATGCTCGATGCCGCGCCTCTGGGCGATATCTTCATCACCTCCACGGGCGACATCAACGTGATCGACCGGCACCACTTCGAAGTCATGAAGGGCGGAGCCATCGTCTGCAACTCCGGGCACTTCAACGTCGAGTTAAATATTCCCGCCTTGGCGGAGATGGCGGTGAGCGAGCCCCGACGCGTGCGTCCCTTCGTCCAGGAGTACACCCTGCCCGACGGACGCCGGATCCACATCCTGGCGGAGGGCCGGCTTGTTAACCTCGCCGCCGCCGAGGGGCACCCCAGCGCCGTGATGGACATGTCCTTCGCCAACCAGGCGCTGAGTGCCGAGTACATGCTTGCCCACGCCGATGATCTGGAGCAGCGAGTCTACGCTGTGCCCGAGGAGATCGATCAAGCTATCGCCAAGCTCAAGCTGGAAGCCATGGGCGTGACCATCGACGTGCTCACCGAGGAACAGAAACGTTACCTCGCTTCCTGGGAGGAAGGAACGTAAACAGCGTCGCTTTCGTAGCCCGCTCTTTCCGGAGAGCGGGCTTTTGTTTGCGCCCTCTACTCTCCGGTGTATAATTCATTCAAACATTGGAATACTGTGGGCAATAGATAAGGATCGAAAACTCAAACTTCCTGAACTGGTCGGATTGCAACGTTTGTTTTCGGCTCATTGACGGTAAGTGATAGGTTTACAGATCCGGAAAGAGCAACGGCAGAGATGACACATCACCGGCAGATTATTGTGGATGGCTCCCCGGTGGGTTTGCAGGGCCTGGACGAGGCCCTGGAGGCATTGCGCGCCGAAGGGCGTACTCCCGGAGAAGCAGGACTGGGAGAAGTGCTCGTCAAGCAGCTGAGCCAGGATAATTACATCCCGCCCAGTGCAAGGTCGCGCTTTGCTGCTGCGCTGGAACGGGAATATGCGGCCCACGTGGCGCGCGGCGAGAGCGGAACCCCTGTAGGCCCGAAGGATCGCGGCACCTGGCGCGGACATCCCCGCGAGACCATCCCCTGGTTCCCCACCGTCAACGACGAGCTCTGCGACGGCTGCGGCATCTGCCTCAAGCTGTGTAGCACCCACTCTCTGGCCCCCACCGAGGAGGGCAAGGTCTGGGTCGCCGAGCCCTTCGCCTGCGTGGTGGGGTGCAGCTCCTGCGCCAATGTGTGCCAGCCGGACGCCATCACCTTCCCGCCCCGCTCAATGCTGGATGCGTACAAGCCCCGCTAGTCTCGAACGATAGGTAGAGAGACCTCACCGCAGGCTTGCCACAGATTTTCGGAGGATATTCATGTCGAAACCCAAAACCCACTCCGCGCCTGCTATCCGGAAGCAGACCCAAACCCCGGCACTGAAACCCTGGCAGATAGGCGTGTTGCTGGGCATCATCGCGCTGGTGATCGGCGTGATATGGTTCGAACAGCGCCCGGTGACCCGTACCGTGGAGACCGACGCCGGAGCCATAGAGGATCAGGCCACGCTGGCCCCTCTTCCGGAAGAGTCGCCGGAAGCCCACTTCGACCGGCTACGAGATGCCGGTATGCCCATCTTCGCCTTCTTCCATTCCGACGGCTGTTATCAATGCGCTGCCATGTCCGACATCGTCGCAGAGGTCTACCCGGACTTTGCCGCAAGCGTGGCCCTGGTCGACGTGGATATCCACGCTCCCGCAAACCGCAGCCTGGTAGGTCGGGTCGGCATCCGCGCCATTCCGACAATGATCTTCTTCGACCGCAGCGGCACAGGCGAGGGCGCCATGGGCGTCATCTCCGCCGAGGAGCTGCGTGCTGCGCTGGAGAAATTGAACTCGCAGCCGTGAGGCTAACCCTTTTCGAATGGCCCCAGGATAAGGAGCTGTGCGGGAAGATTGGGGTCTGTGAATCTACAACTCACTGTCAGCAAGCCGAAAACGAATGTTGCAAGCCGACTGAATCGGAAAATTATTAAGTTTTCGGCCCTTAGCCCCCCTCTCCTGCTGCGGGGATGCCGGTCTCGGAAGCGCTGCGCAGAAAGTGCCACAGCGCGCCGTTGACCTCGTCTGGGGCTTCATTCTGCACCCAGTGGCCGCAGTTTAGCACGTAGGTCAAGCGCAGCTTTGGAACCCAACCCGTCAAGTCGTAGGTGAGATCCCGGGAGAGCGCCGGATCGTCCTCGGCCCAGATCAAGAGTGTCGGCGTCGCGATCACCCCCGAGGGACGCGACGCAAAGCGGCGCAGGGCCGCGCGATACCAGTTGAGCATGGCCCGCAGCGCCCCGGGCTGCGCCAGCGCCGTCGCCATGTAGACCAGATCCCGGTCGGTAAAGGCCCCCTCGCGCTCCACCATGTGGCGAAAGAAGAGCGTCGCCGTGGCGTGAGGGGAGAAGCCTAGCAGCAGCTCGGGGAGCACCGGCAGTTGGAAGAAGAGTGCATACCACGACTTCAGCCGTTGTTGCCAACTCGACCGCAGCTCTCGAGCGAAAGCCGCCGGATGGGGGGCGTTCAAGATAACGAGGCGCTCGACCCGCTGCGGGAAATCCAGAGCAAAACGCCAGGCCACCACGCCGCCCCAGTCGTGACCGACGATGACGGCCCGTTCGTAACCCAGAACCTCCAACAGATCCCGCACATCTCCTACCAGGCGTTCGATGGCATAGGAAGTCACGCCCAGAGGCTTCTCGCTGAGATTGTAACCGCGCTGGTCGACGATGACTACATGATAGCCCATCTCGACCAGCAAGGGGAGCTGCTGGCGCCAGCTGTACCAGTTTTCCGGGAAGCCGTGCAGCAACAGGGCCAACGGCCCTCCCTCCGGTCCGGCGTGGACGACGTGCAGACGCACGTTGCCGGCGGTAAGAAACTCGGAGCGGGCCGCTACGGGCAGCGATCTGAGCGCGTTTCCCGTCTCGCGGTGGATATGTCGGGCCAGCACCTCGCGCCGGTGGCGGGCCTCGGACAGCAGCCGCGAGACTGCGCCTACAACCACACCGGTGGCGATCCCATAGATCAGCCAACGCCGCGTTCGCTCTTTCATGATTACCCTCCTCGTGATTGGTTTGTGGATTCCCCCAGGTCTGTCGCAGCCGGAACGTTATGTTACAGGGCCACCTTCCCTTCATTATACGGTGCCCAGCAGGGCTCCACAAGCAGCGACCCCCAAGGGTCTGTAAGGAAATAAGTTCCCGTCGAATGCCCCCGTTCCCGGGAGCAGAGAGCGAAAAACTGGAAGGTATACGCTTACAACCCCCAAGAGGGCCTGCAATCGGCTGGCCGTCTTCGAGATAGCGGCGGGCAGAAATGAGGGCGTAAAATGAGGACGTAATTGGTGAACTTTATTCCCGTCTCCGGGGTAAATTATGTAGGCTGTTAAAGCAAACGAGAGAGCCTGTCATCCGAAGATGAACCAGCGCAGGCTCGTGAAGGGAGCCCGATGAATTCAAAGCAGCATCTCCGAAGTTGGCTTGTGCCGCTCTTTGTCCTCCTGATCGTAGCCGGGGGAATCTTACTTCTGATCCGCCCCTGGACCCAAGCGATAGCTCCGCCCCCCGCCCTGCCCACGGAGACCCGCCCCCCCCAAGTCACCCCCACAGCGGAGGAGCCGGTAGCAGAGGAAACGGTGATACCTCCCGCCACCCAACCAGCTCTTGCTTACGAAGCGCTGGCGCTGGGTTTTGACGTCGAAGAGGCCCTGGAGCACCTGGCCCAGCTCGCCTCCGACGCCTTTGGGGGGCGACAGCCGGGAACAGAAGGCGGACGGCTGGCGGGGGAGTACATTGCCGCGCAATTCGAGGCCTATGGCCTGGAACCTGCCGGTGAGGACGGCACCTACTTCCAGACTTTCACCGTCCCTTACGGGAGGATTACCGAGTTGCCGGAACTGGTCATCTCCACGAGTGGGGGTGCGCTCGTCGCAGAGGATTACCAATATCGCCGCGAGTATCGGGCCCTCACGGGGGGTTATAGCGGCGGCGGAAGTGGAGAGGGCCCCGTCGTCTGGCTCCACCGCTGCCGCGCGGAGAGCTTCGAGAGTTACGACGTGACGGGCCAGATCGTCTTTTGCCTCTTCGACCGCAACCCCGAGGTGCCCCGTAGGGCCTATGAGGAAGGCGCCGCCGGTCTGCTGCTGCTGGACCGGGAGAGCGACTATTTCCGGCGCGGCGGGTGGTGGGCCACCACAGGCGCCCCGGATACGATCCCGACCTATCTCATCTCCAACGCCGTGGCCGAGGACTTGCTCGCGGAGAGCGGCTACGCGCCGCATCGGCTCCCCTCTTCCCGAGAGGCGGTCCCGCTTGCAGCCCGGGTGCGGATGTCCGTCGAGATCGAAGAGGTGCAGCGCGTCGAGGCCCGAAACGTGCTGGGCCTGATCCCCGGCAGCGATCCCGAACTCGCCGACGAGATCGTGGTTCTGGGCGCGCATTACGATCACCTGGGCGTGGAACCCGACGGGGAGATCATGAACGGCGCCAACGACAACGCCTCCGGAACCGCCGTGGTCATCGAGATCGCGCGGAGCTGGCAGGCGGCGGGGTATCGCCCCCCTCGCTCCGTCCTCTTCGCCGCCTGGGATGCCGAAGAGCAGGGGCTTGTCGGCTCTACCCGCTACCTCCAGGATCAGGTTCGCCCTCGGCGGCGCTTTGTGGGCAACATCAACCTGGACATGGTGGGCGCCGGTGAGGAACTCTATGTGGATGGTGCGGGAGCCGTAGTCACGCTCATGAGCGAGAGCGCAGATTTCTACGGGCTCAACTCGGCAGGAACCCGAAACATCGGTGGCAGCGATCACCTCGCCTTTACGCAGAAGGGTATTTCGGCGGCCAACTATATCTACTGGCCCGACCTACACTATCATACCCCCGAGGACGAGTTCGCCGTCATCGATCCGGGCAAGCTGCGGGACGTAGGGGTTGCCGCCTCACACGCCCTCGCAAGAATGGCGGAGGAGGGCCTGCCCCAGTAGCCAGACGGACGCCTGGGATAGGGCGGGCTCGACGAGCGAGCCCGCCAGAAACATCTGGACAGCCCCCGGACAAGGAAGAGCAGTCCGCCGGTGGTGTCTTCTTCTCTCTTGCGCGAGCCAGAAACATCGGGACAGCTGCCGGACAAGGAAGAGGGACGCGAAGCTGAGCCCTGGAGCCGGGAACCGCGCGAGGAGACGGATCAGAGAGGATCCGGCAACGCCCTCCGGGCGCGGGCTTCGTGCTCTCTGGGAAGGGCACAGCAGGCATCGAAACGCGCGACCTCGTAGCCCCGGTTGCGGGCGAAAGCGAGGGTAGAGCGGGCGGGCACCGCCACGCGGGTGACGCCCGCCTCCAGCGCGGCGTGCTCCAACGCCCTCCGCAGACCCGCGCTGCGGGGGCGCATACAGCCCAACGCCAGTTCTGCCTGAGGAAAGAGCGCCCGCACGCGCCGGATCACGCCAGCGACCGTCTCCGGCGAGGGCGGCTCCACCGCCGCCAGCGGTGTCCCCCGCGTGGGCACGAAGACGATAATCACCACCGTCTCCGGGGGCGCCAGCCCTTCGAGCAGCCGATCCTCGTCGCCTGCGTAGACCGCAACGTGGGGCACGACGGGGATCCCCACGGCCCGCAGCCGGTCGTAAGTGGCGCGGTAGTCCGCCTCCGTCGCATCGAGGCCAAAGACCTCCTGAATCGTCTCCCGGGCAGGCAGCTCCAGCGAGGCGAAATCTATCGCCGGGGCCAGCGCTCGCGCCGTCTCGTCGTCAAGCAGCCCAGGATGGAGATTGAGGAGCAGCCCCGTCTCCTCCTTCAAGCGCCGGATGGTCTCCACCATCGGCTGGAGGTTGAGCAGACGCCCGTCCCGCGCGGAGCCCCCGCTGAGCAGTACGCCGACAGCATCCCGCAGGGCGAGCCGCCGTCCCACCCGCAACAGATCCGCCGGCGTGGTCACCGGCATCATCCCCGCCAGATAGGAAGCGGTGCAGTGCTTGCAGTGCAGCTCGCAGCCCGCCCCCGAGAGGGAGAGCGGGGGAAAGCGAGGCTGCGGGGTGTAAACCTTGAGGCGCTTTTCGCCCACCGGCCTACTCCCCGGCAGCGCGCAACAGCAGCTGCACGATATCCTCCGCGCTGGCCCCGATGACCTGCACCTCTCCGGCAAAGAAGGTTCCGGCGCGCTCCCGCAGCGCTTGGGCCTCCAACGGCGCGCCGACGAGCGCTGCCTCCAGCGTCTCCAGCGCCTCCTCGGGGTGCATGAAGAAGTCGCCGGTGATGGTCAGGGCCGCGATGGTGGGCGGGCCGTCCTCACCGGGGAGCACTTCCAGGCGGGCCCGCAGGAGCTTGCCACCGGGCACCTTGTAATCAGCGCTTAAACGTCCAGGCTTCGGTTGCATAGCGTTCCGCCTTTATCTGTTCAGCATGGGCCAGCTCGGCATCACTGAGAACACCGAGGGTCAAATCGAGATCGAGCGCCTCCGCAAAACCGCCGATGAGGGCTTGCGTCACCGCCTCGCGATCCACCCGCCCCAACTCCCGCTGGATGGAGGTCACCCGCTCCTCGACGTGCTGCACCAACTTATCGCGCATCTTCTCATCGGGCACCCGCAGCAGCGAAAACATCAGCTGAGGATTGACGTCGCAGAGCAGCGTCCCGTGCTGAAGGATCCCGCCGAAGCGGCGCGTCTGGGCGTTCCCCGAGATCTTGCGTCCGTTCACCAGAATATCGTTGATGGGAGCGAAAGTCGCCGGCAGCCCCAGCCGCCGCAAGCCCAGGACCAGCCCCTCACAGAGCAGACCGTAGGATTCCAGTACGTTGGAGGGAATGCCGGGATACCCTGATTTGAGGGCCAGGGAGTAGGTGATCTCCCCCTCGCGGTCGTGGTAGACGGCGCCCCCGCCCGTGAGCCGCCGGATCACGTCCACCCCCTCGCGCCGGCAGACCTCCAGATCGACCTCCTGCTCGATGCCCTGGAAGTAGCCGATGGAGACGGCAGAGGGCTCCCAGGTGTAGAAGCGCAGGGTGCTGGGGGATTCACCGGCAACAACGGCGCGCAGGATGGCCTCGTCGAGGGCCATATTGTCGAAGGCGCTGCGCGCTCCGTGAAACAGTAAACGCCAGGATTGACTCATAACCGAACCTCCTTGTGAGCAGTCAGCAATCAGCCTTCAGCGCTCAGCCTTCAGCGCTCAGCGGTCGCCGAGCGGATGACGTCTTTCTTCTCTCGATTATCCTCTCTCTACTAAAGTGAGATATTGCGCCAGTTCTGCCCGGACCATCGCCTTCTCCGCCTCGGTGAGGGGGGCGGGAAAATTATACATCACGCCGCCGGGGCGCTCGTTGTAGAGGGGACGGTTGCAATCGGGGCAGCCGCTGGTACGGAAGGCCGTCCCCGAGGCCAGCGCCCGCTCGACCACCGCCGGCTCCACGTTGATGGCGACGAGCCGTCCACCCTCAAAGCGCAGCTGCGCCACTGTGGCCCGCCCCGTCACGATGAGCTGGCGAGCCAGCTGGAGGGCGCGATACCGCCCGACGATGGGCGGGGGCACTTGCAGCCGGGCGCCGCGCACCGGCGTGAAGGCAAAGAGGGCCACAGAACAGTTCTGATCGTGGAAATCCTGGACTTTGCGCAGCAGTGCCTCGTCGTCATCGGCCTCATCCAGCCCAACGATGAGATGGACTGAACCCCTACCGAAGAGTTCTACGACCTCATCAATGAAACGATGATAGCGCTCCCAGCTGAAGCCCGGCTTGATCCCGGCGAAGGTCTCGGGCGTGGCACAATCCAGCCCGGCCCCCACCCGCTCCACCCCGGCTTCCTTGAGGCGGAGCAGGTCGTCCCGCGAGACGGGGTTCAGGCAGACGGAAATGGGGAGGGAGGAGACCTCGCGCACGCGCGTCACCGCTTCGAGCAGCGCTGGCATCAACTCCGGCGCCTGCAAAGTCTGGAAACAGACCCGGCGCAGTCGGGTGGCACGCCTTAGCCCCTCCAGCACCTCAGTGAGGGGGTAGGAGGGCCAGGCGATGCGCGAGAGGAACTTCGGGTCGGCGTGGCTATCACGGGCCTGCGCGCAGAAGCGACAGGCGCCCAGACAGCGCTCACCGATCATGGCATAGAGCGTCGTGGGCAGGGCCTCCATGCGGGCCTCTTCCAGACCCAGAAGCACCGCCGAACCGGTACTGATGCGAATATCCATGGGAGAAGTGTAACGCTTCCGGCGGCCCTGTCAATCGCAGTCCCGGCTTAGGCCAGCCCCTCGACCAACTCCTCGGGATCGGTGACCGGGGGACGGCAGGTCTGCTCCCGGCAGACGTAGGCCGTGGCCTGGCCCGCCACCGCCTCCCTTGCGGCGAGCAGGGCAGGCGGCGGTTGCCTTCCGGCGGCGATGAGGCGTCGGGGCGTGTATCCCGCTTGCGCCGCTACGATGAGCGCCCGCCCCTCCGGCGATTGCGGATCACCGACGACAGCGACCTCCATCGCGGGGCGCAGCGCCGCGTCCAGCGCAATCAACCACTGTCCGAAGCCCAGGGGATAGCGTTCGAGCAGGGGGCGCAGGGCCCGCAGTCCCTCGCGAGCCAGATCTCCATAGCGAGCGTCGAGACTGAGCCGCTCCAGCTGCAACAGCACCAGCGTCGCCATCGCATTTCCCGAGGGGACGGCGTTGTCCTGGAGCTCCTTGGGGCGCACGATGAGATCCTCGGCGTCGTCGGCGGTATCGTAGAAGCCCGTCCCGGCATCGAAGTGGGCCAGCACCTCCTGCGCCAGCTCGTGAGCCGCGGAGTAGTAGCGGGGAGCGAAGGTGGTCTGGTAGAGAGCCAGGAGCCCCCGGATGAGATGGGTGTAGTCATCGAGAAAGCCCGCGACCTTGGCCTCACCATCTTTCCAGACGTGCCAGAGGCGCCCATCCGGCGTGCGGAGCTCCTCAAGGAGGAAGACGGCATTGCGCTCCGCTGCCTGACGATAGTCATCGCGTTCCAGTGCCCGTGCCGCCTCGGCGAAGGCGGTCAACATCAGCCCGTTCCACGAGACGAGCACCTTCTCATCCCGCCCCGGCTGGACGCGCTCCTGCCGCGCCGCGAAGAGCTTGCGTCGCGCATCCGCCAGCGCCTTCCGCTCGGCGAAGGAGCCTTCGAAGGTCAGGATGTTTCGCCCTTCGAAGTTACCCGTCTCAGTCACGGGATAGTGCGCCATGAAGGGTTCCGCTTCATCGCCCAGCACCTCCCGGATCTCCTGCGGCGTCCAGACGTAGAACTTGCCCTCTTCTCCTTCAGTGTCGGCGTCCTGCGTAGCGTAGAAGCCCCCCTCGGGAGCAGTCATCTCGCGGAGCACGTAGTCCAGCGTCTCCTCGACGACGGCCCGGAAGAGAGGCTCGCCCGTCACCTGCCAGGCGTGGAGATAGACGGGGACCAGGAGCGCCGAATCATAAAGCATCTTCTCGAAATGAGGCACGAGCCAGCGGGCATCGACGGAGTAGCGATGGAAACCGCCGCCCAGCTGGTCGTAGAGACCACCGCGGGCCATGGCTTCCAGCGTTTGGGTGACCATATGCAGGGCTTCCCCGTTGCCGGTGGCGTGGTGATAGCGCAGCAGGAACTCCAATATCATGGGCTGCGGGAACTTGGGCGCGTCGCCCCAACCGCCGTGGGTCGCGTCGAATTGCCGCCGCAACGCCTCCACCGCCGCGTCCAACGACGCCGGGTCCAAGGCCCCGCCACCCGCTTCCGCCACACCCTCCCGGTGTTCCAAGGCTGCCGTCACCTGCGCGGCGCTGTCGAGCAGCTCCTCTCGACGCTGCCCCCACGCCTCCGCGATGGCGCTGAGCACCTGCCGGAAGGAAGGGCGTCCATAGCGCGGCTCTGGGGGAAAGTAAGTGCCGCCGTAGAAGGGCTCCCCCTCCGGCGTGAGGAAGACGGACATTGGCCAGCCCCCCTGCCCCGTCAGCGCCTGCACCGCGCTCATGTAGATGCGGTCGAGATCCGGGCGCTCCTCGCGATCTACTTTGATGCTGACGAAGTGCGCGTTGAGCAGCGCGGCGGTCGCCTCGTCCTCGAAGGACTCGTGGGCCATCACGTGGCACCAG
>NPIE01002485.1_pt1 | contig 60320 bp, 50 predicted proteins | sample 8637661 | NCBI WGS metagenome assembly NPIE01 (sample SAMN07420842, study PRJNA396082) | bioreactor metagenome | isolation source: sample BA12 brine-fed electro-methanogenic bioreactor BA | place: Japan: Kochi | collected 2016-12-09 | reverse complement strand
GCGTTTGTTTCATTTAGATGGTTTCATGGTCGATTATGGTTTTTTGCTGATTCGAGGGTGAAAAAATCCTCAATTATGCTTTTATTCATGCTTATACATAATCAATGACTGACGGGTTATTAGAAAGCATTGTTTCTTCTTCTTTTTTTTATTATTCGCGAAATGACAAATAATCCGTCATTTTTTTCAGATTATCTGAGAAACAAAGGATTGGTCCCGGATTTTATTATTCATGTATTGAAAGATAGTTGGCCGGGAAGTCACGATGAGAATTATGTCAGGCATATGATTGTAGACACAATTTCTCTTTGCATTTTTCCGATTGCGGCTAAACCGGTATTAAAGGAAATGCTTTTCGAAGGAAATGAAAGCAGATGGGAAGAATTTATACAGAACCGTAAAACTTCGATCAGGGAGACGATTTACAATGCATACAATCTTTAAGAAGTCGGAGAAAATCATTAAAACCGCCTTTGTGCTGAGTATCATACTCTTAGCATCAGCCTGTTCAGATCAAATTGACAGGCCGGATGCCCGGGGTAATTTTGAAACGGATGAAATTCGCATTTCTGCACAGGAAAGCGGAATGCTCATTCATTTTATTATCAAAGAAGGTGAATCATACAGGAAATCTGAAATAGTGGGTTTACAGGATATAACACTGTATCACCTGAATAAAGAACAAATCATGGCTCAAATAGAGCTTGTTGACTTTAAAAAGGAAACTTATCGGTCCGAATTGTCTGTTCTGGAAGCCCAATTAGCCCCGCTGTTAAAAGATCTTGAGCGATTGGAAACATTGTTCAGATCGGACGCAATAAGCCGCCAGGAGCTGGATCATCATGAAGGAAGGATTAATGTGATCAGGAAACAGAAGGAAGCAGTCCGTCTGAAAGAAAAAAGCATACAGCTTGAAAAGAGTGTTCTGGAAAAACAGATCCTTCAAATTCGTGACAGAATTAACAGATGTTCAATCGTTAATCCGGTGAATGGAACAGTCTTGACCCGTTTTGTTCAACAGGGCGAATTGGTTCCCGCAGGCAGAATCTTGTATACAATATCATCCATGGATACATTGATTCTGAGAGCATATATCAGCGGCAATCAGTTAAGTTCGTTACAATTAGGAGATACGGTAACGGTTTTGACAGACGGATTGGAAAAACAACAAAAGCACAGGGGTATCATCCGGTGGATTTCATCCGAAGCAGAATTCACACCCAAGCAGATACAAACCCGGGAAGAGCGGGTTAATCTTGTTTATTGGTAAAAATTTATGTTCCAAATCCTGACGGCATCCTGAAAATTGGCATGCCGGCAGATATTTATTTTCAGTAATCATGATAACGATCGACAGCATATCCAGACAATTTCCCGGTGTTCAGGCACTGAAATCCGTATCACTTCATGTTAAAGAAGGAGAATTGCACGGGCTGATCGGTCCGGACGGCTCAGGAAAAACCACGCTTTTCCGAATACTGACAACCCTGATACTGCCGGATCAGGGAAGGGCAAGTATCGGAAAATGGGATGTAGTCAAAGATTATAAAAAAATTCGAACGGTAATTGGATATATGCCCGGTCGGTTTTCTCTCTATCAAGATCTGACTGTTGAAGAGAACCTGAATTTCTTTGCTGCCGTTTTTCAGGTTCGGGTTAAGGACAATTATGATTTGATCAAGCCGATATATTCCAGGATTGAACCTTTTAAAAACCGTAAAGCCGGTGCATTATCCGGCGGGATGAAACAAAAACTTGCTTTATCCTGTGCCCTGATCCATAAACCCGGCGTGCTGCTGCTTGATGAACCCACAACCGGAGTTGACGCTGTTTCACGGCGTGAATTCTGGGATATGCTCTACAGGCTTATTGATATTGGGCTTACAATTCTGGTATCCACACCTTATATGGATGAAGCGGCCCGGTGTCATCGCATTTCACTTATTCACAAGGGAAATATTTTTAAAACCGATACGCCTGAAGAAGCGGTGGGTGATTTTGAGGGAGAACTTTTCAGTCTAAGAGCTGAGGACCGATTAAAAATTTTAACGACTCTGCGTTCATTTTCCTGTGTTACCCATGCCTATCCAAATGGTCAGGATATCCATATCAGAACGATAAGGAATACATCTCTTCAGCAGTTGGAAAACCACTTGTCTAAAACGCAAGTTCCATATCATGCACTGCAACATAAACATCCTGCTATTGAAGATTATTTTATGCAAAGGCTGGGCAGCGATGAAAACTGAAGCGATTATATCTGTTCGTAACCTTGTTAAGAAGTTTGGGACGTTTATTGCCAACGATGATTTGAATTTTGATGTTTATCCTGGAGAAATTTTTGGATTTCTTGGAGCAAACGGAGCCGGAAAAACCACAGCCATCAGAATACTGTGCGGATTATCCCGGCCTACATCCGGAACAGCTTATGTCAGCGGGTATAATGTTTTACGATCGCCGGAATCGGTAAAAAAAAGAATCGGTTACATGAGTCAGAAATTCTCCTTGTATGATGATCTGACCGTAGAAGAAAATATTCGGTTTTACGGGGGTATTTATGGATTGCGAAAGAAAACGCTCAATGAAAGAAGTCATGAGTTGTTTGAACGGCTGAATATTTCCGGCATAAAAAATCAGATTATCCGTTCAATTCCTACAGGCTGGCGGCAGAAACTTGCTTTTTCCATCGCTATTTTACACCGGCCTGCTATCGTTTTTCTGGATGAACCCACCGGTGGCGTGGATCCGTCAGCCAGACGTCAGTTCTGGGAGCTGATTTATGAGACAGCGGCTGCAGGCATAACGGTTTTTGTTACAACCCATTACATGGATGAAGCAGAATATTGTGACCGTGTTTCCATTATGACGGAAGGGAAAATTGTTGCCCTTGATACCCCGGATAACCTAAAAAAAAGGTATGCATCAGGAAGCATTGAAGACGTCTTTTTAAAACTGGCAAGAAACAGGGAAGACATGTAATAATGCGTCGGTTTTTTGGATTCCTGAAAAAAGAATTCTTGCACATATTCCGGGATAAACGGACTCTCATCGTTTTGTTCGGCATTCCGGTTGCACAGCTTTTAATTTTTGGATTTGTGATAGTGAATGAAATAAATGCCATTGATATTCTTGTTGTGGATAGATCCAATAATGAAATAAGCCGGTCAGTAATTGACAGGCTGAACGGAAATCCGCTTTTCAATGTGATGACAGATCCCGGTTTAAATGTATATGATAAGGCTTTTCGTGAAGGACGTGTTCATGAAATAATTGTTTTTGAAAATAATTTCGGGGAAAAGCTGATTCGGGACGGAACGGTTTCCATTCAGATACTGGCAGACGGTTCCGAACCTAATACTGCTCATCTGATCGTAAATTATACACAGGCGGTTTTGCAGGATTTTTTGTCGGATTTCCGCGAGAACCGCTTTAATTCAACTGTTCAGCCCTCCATCAGGACCCGTATGTTGTTTAATGAAGAACTCCGGAGTCCCCATGTATTTGTGCCCGGGACTATGGCTTTGATTTTAATGCTCATTTCTGCTATGATGACTTCCATTTCCATTACACGGGAAAAAGAAATGGGGTCTATGGAAATACTTTTGGCTTCTCCCATGAAACCATACCAAATCGTTGCGGGCAAAGTTCTGCCTTATCTTTTATTGTCCATTATCAATGCCTGTGTGATCATTATGCTTGGTTACTATGTTTTCAGAGTTCCAATTCAGGGAAGTCTTATTCTTCTGCTTGGCGAATCAATTTTGTTTATTGCTATGGCTCTGGCATTGGGAATTCTGATATCAACAATTTCACCGAACCAGCAGTTTGCCATGATGATCTCAATGTTTGCCCTTATGATGCCGACCATGCTTTTATCCGGTTTTGTTTTTCCCATAGACAGTATGCCGAAAACTCTTCAATGGTTCAGCGTTATAATGCCTCCCCGGTGGTTTATTGTTATTCTGAAACGGATTATGCTGAAAGGGACAGATTTTACTCATGTGTGGAAAGAAACTGCCATCATTTTCGGCATGTTTATGTTCTTTATGGGTTTGAGCATAAAAAAATTCAAGATCAGACTGGAATAAGTATGCTGTATCAGCTATTGACACTTGTGCGTAAAGAGATGATCCAGATTTTCAGGAATAAATTTATGCTTCCTGTAATTTTTTTAATGCCGGTTATTCAAATGGCAATTCTGGTTTTTGCAGCAACATTCGATCTAAAACATATTGATCTTGCCGTTGTGGATCCCCGGCCTTCACCATCATCCCTTAAAATTAAATCTGCATTTACAGGAAATCCGTTGTATTCGGTTACAGAATATGAAAGTTTAAAAGAAGCAGAAATTACATTCAACAGAGAGAAAAATGATCTTATTCTGGTCTTTCCCGCTCAGTTTGAAAAAGACATTCAACAGGATAACTTTACGGTTCAGGTTCTGGTTGATGCCGTTGACAGCCGGAATGCACAACTGGCATCAGCTTATGTGCAAAACACAATCATGCAGTATTATCCTGAAATTATGCTGAAATACTCCGAAACGCAGGACATGTCAGCCCGTCAATCCGGTTTTAAAATTCAGCCGCGTTATTTTTTCAATCCTGAACTTGATTATAAAAAATACATGCTTCCCGGGCTCCTTGTAATCCTTACATCCGCAGTGGGAATTTTTCTCTCCGCTTTTAATATTGTTCGTGAGAAAGAAACAGGTACTATTGAACAATTAAACGTATCACCCATACGCAAACCGGTTTTCATTATCGGCAAACTGATTCCATTCTGGATTATTGCCATGTTTGAAATGTCTTTGGGGCTTTTTATCGGTTATCTGTTTTATGGCGTAACGGTAGCCGGTCCCCTTGGTGATCTTTATCTTTTCACCGGTGCATATCTTATTCTGGCGCTGGGATTGGGATTGCTGCTGAGCACGTTTGCCCATACACAACAACAAGTCATGTTTCTCAGTTGGTTTTTTATGATGGTGTTTATTTTAATGAGCGGAATATTTACGTCTGTGGAAAATATGCCGGTTTGGGCACAACGTATCAATATAATCAATCCCCTTGCTCATTTTATGAAGGTTATCCGCATGATTATGCTGAAAGGATCTGCACTCCGGGACGTTATGGATGATTTTCTTTTTATTGTTGTTTCGGCAGTTGCGGTAATTCTTGCCGCAATCATAAGATACAGAAAGAATGAACTGTGATGTTCAGATGTAAAATTTTCATCAAAATTTAATAGTTATCATCTGTCAGCGCTTTTCGCTTAATATTAAAATTCTAAGACAAAACCTCAGAACATATCTTAACGGCTTTTTCCGTCATGTCATCATTAATATGAAGATGGAACACGGCACGGAGGCGTTTGGAGGAAATGGCAAGAATATCCAAACCGTGTTCATGCAGTTTATGCTGCAATTCACCGGCAGGAATTTTTTCCACATCAATCATCACAATATTGGTCTGAACAGGAGGGACCGGGATTGATAAACCGGGAATTTTATTTAATTCACGTGTAAAATAAGCGGCTCTTTTGTGATCTTCTTTTAACCGCTCAATATTGTTTTCGAATGCATATTCTGCAGCGGCCGCCAAGTATCCGGATTGTCGCATTCCGCCGCCAAAGACTTTCCGCCACCGTTTGGCTTTTTCAATAAATTTCTCGGTTCCCAACAGCATACTGCCAACTGGGGCTCCCAATCCTTTGCTGAAACAGACAGAAACAGATTCAAAGAAAGATGCATATTCATGGAGCGGAATACCGGTTGCTGTATGGGCATTCCAAATCCGGGCACCGTCCAGATGCATGGGAATTCCATATTTTTCTGCAATTGTCCGGATATCCTGAATATTTTCAATGGGAATGACAGTCCCGCCGCCGCGGTTGTGAGTATTTTCAACTTCGATTAAAGCAGTGGGGGCATGATGAACATTTCCCTCAAAGCGCAGATTTTCTTCAACAGAAACGGGGTCCATGATTCCATCTTTCGTTATGACAGGTCTGATCTGAACACCGGATAATACAGATGGTCCGCCGCCTTCAAAGTTGTATATATGGGCTCCGATATCACAAATAACTTCCTGTCCCGGCGTTGTATGTGTTTTGATGGCAATCTGATTGCTCATGGTGCCGCTCGGGACAAACAATCCTGCTTCTTTTCCAAATTTATCGGCTACTTTTTTCTGTAAACGGATAACGGTTGGATCATCACCTAATACATCATCGCCAACCTGTGCGTTTATCATTGCTTCAAGCATGGCTTTTGACGGTATTGTAACCGTGTCACTTCTCAAATCAATACGTTCCATTATAACTCCGTTAATTGTGCAAACTGTTCTTCATTCATATCCCGAATTACTTTCAACGAGGGAGGTTTACCCGCGTCATACCAGTGAGTTAACTCATGTTCGAAACCAAAAATATTATGATCTTTTGAAAGGTGTAACAGCCAAGGAATGACCGAAAAAACATCATCTTCCGGGGACTCTTTTATCATATTGGTATTGATAATATACACACCGCTAAAAGCATATGATTTCAAAGACCGTGCTTCACCTTGTGTAACGAGTTGTTCACCAGTTTTCCTGTTTTCCCATCCACAGAGTCTCATACTGTTATCAAACATAAGATATCTGTCTGTTTCCCGGTTGGAAACACAAAGCGTGACATCATTTTTTTTCCGGATATGTTCACGAATCAGCGACGGAATATTCAAATCAGAAAAAATATCTACATTATGAACCAAAATATGTGAAAATCCTTCAAAGAAATGTCCGGCAAATTTTAGGGCTCCGCCTGAATCCAGCAGTTTTTCTTTTTCCCATGAAATATGAAGATTTAAATCTCTGTTGTGAGATTGATACGAACTTAGCCATGTTATCATTGTATCGGCGTGGTGATGAACGTTCACAACCTGGCTGGTTATTCCGCAAGATTTCAACTTATTCATAATCCAGTAAATCATAGGATTCCCGTGAATATTCAAAAGTGCTTTGGGACGATGCCGGGTTTCTTGATGAAGCCGTGTCCCCAATCCTGCAGCAGGAATAAATGCTATGAGTTTCACTGGTTCCACGATGCCTGTTCCCGGTGATTCAGAATTACATTCAAATCATATTTATCCAAAAGATGGCGCGCCAGAGCTTCGGCACAGTAGACAGACCGATGCCGGCCGCCGGTGCAGCCGAAATTCACCTGAAGGTTTTTAAAACGGCGTTCGATATATGCTTCAACGGTCTGATCAACGATTTGATAAACATTCATGAGGAATTCTTCCATATCGCTCTCTTTTTTAAGAAAACGAATCACGGGTTCGTCTTTACCGGTAAAATGTTTGTATTCATCATAACGGCCAGGATTATGAATACCCCGGCAGTCAAATACAAAACCGCCACCGTGTCCGTTGGGATCCTGTGGCAATCCTTTGTGATACGAAAAACTGTTAACAACAATCGTCAGATCAGATTTTTCATTATGTCGTGAAAATTTTTTCAGTGTTTTGGAATTGATCATATCCTGTAAAACGTAAAGGAGGGTGGGAATTTTTACAGAAAAAGAAACATTTTTAAGGATCCATTCCACGTTTTTCAGAGCGAACGGGATACTTTGCAGGAAATGACGTTTTCGTTCATAAAATCCCCGGTATCCGTATGATCCCATTGCCTGCATAATACGGATCAAGACATATCCGTAGTAATATTCAATAAACGAATTTCTGTCTACCGGGATAAATTTTTCCAGCTGTTCCAGATAATAGTCCAGAAGATAAGTCCTGATATCATAAGGAATATCTGCTTTCCCATCCCAGAGGAGGGAAGCCAGATCGTATTGAAGCGCTCCTTTGCGTCCGCCCTGATAATCAATAAACCAGGGTTCGAGAGAATCACCCCTCAGCATAATATTTCTGGATTGAAAATCACGATAGAGAAAATAATCACAATCCACCTGCAGCAGAAAACCGGACAATCTGTTGAAATCATCCTCCAGTAACTGTTCATCAAATGGAATATGTGCTAATTTTAAAAAGTAGTATTTGAAATAGGACATATCCCACATCATGGATTGTTTATCGAAGCTGTCACGCGGATAACAAACGCCGAAATCAAGCCCGTCATATCCTTCGATTTGAAATTTTGGCAGGATTTCGAGTATTGATTTATACACATTGATGAGTGTCCGTGGAAATATCCCTGAAGTACGTACTTTTTGGGAATAGGAGAAAAGTGTTAAATCTCCCAAGTCCTCAAGGAGATAACTGTTGTTTTCTTTATCTTCAAAATAGAGTTGTGGAACCGGAAAACCTTTGTTCCGAAAATGTCTGGTAAACGATAAAAAAGCTTCATTCTCTTTTTTATCCGGATTGGTTGCAGCTATAAAGGATTTTCCTTTATGATTTTCAAGGCGGAAATAGTGACGATCCGAGCCGGACAGGGGAAGGGGAACAACTGACGCCGGTTTTTCACCCGAAAACGTTTTAAACAGTTCCGATACACGATCCAGTTCATTCATAGAAATCCCTTTAACGATTGGTTCATAAATTTACATAAAAGACCCGGAATATAAAAGCTCCGGCTGAAATGGACAGGAATCTGAAATCAGTAGCCGGTAGCCGGTAGNNTAGCCGGTAGCCAGTCCGGTAGCCAGTCCGGTAGCCGGTAGTTATAGAATAAGCATGGCATCGCCGTAACTGAAAAACCGGTATTTTTCATGAACGGCTTCTCTATAGGCATTCCTGATATTATCATAACCGGCAAACGCGGATACAAGCATCAGCAGGGTTGATTTCGGCATATGAAAATTGGTAATGAGTCCGTTTATAATTTGAACAGGCCGGCCGCCGGGATGAATAAATATATCCGTAAAATGGCCGCCTGATCTGATTCTGCCGTTTTCTGCAAAACTTTCCAAAGTTCGGGTGGATGTTGTGCCGACGGCAATGACGCGTCTGTTTTCATCCAAAGCTTTGTTAACGGCTGTTGCTGTATCTTCCGGGATTTCACAATATTCACGGTGCATGGCATGATCGTCTATCCGTTCAGTTTTGACCGGTCTGAAAGTTCCAAGCCCAACCCGAAGGTTCACATAAGCAAATTCAATGCCCATTTTTTTTATCGCTTCGAGTATATCGCGGGTAAAATGGAGTCCGGCTGTATGAGCGGCAACCGATCCGTGTTTTCGTGCGTAAACGGTTTGATAGGATTCTTTGTCGCTGATATCAGGCAGCCTGTGAATGTAGGGCGGAAGAGGAATCGTGCCATACTGATCCAAAACATGCCAAAAATCGCCTTCCCATGCAAATTCCACCAATCGGCCCCCCTCGTCCAGAACATCAACGATCGTGGCGCTGAACGTCTCTGAGAACCGTATAATAGCCCCCGGACGCAGACGTCGTCCCGGTTTGACAAGGCACTCCCAATGATTTTCATCTCGCTGGTTCAAAAGGAAAATCTCTACTTTTCCGCCGGAATCCTTATATCCGTTCAATCTGGCAGAGATGACCTTTGTCTCATTAAAAACCAAAAGATCACCTTTATTCAGATAATCAAGGATATCTGTGAAGTGTTTGTGATACACAGCACCGGTTTTTCTGTTTAAAACCAACAGTCGGGATTGGTCACGATTTTTGAGGGGATACTGGGCGATCAGTTCCTCCGGCAGTTCATAATCGTAGGTGTCCCGGTACAGGAGAAAATGTTCATCATTTTTTTTCATGGCGTGAAAATAGGGAAAATGCTCAAAAACTCAAAGGTTTTGCAGGGCATATTCAGCCGTAATAACACGGTTTATTCTTCATACCGTGCCATTCATTTTTAAAACTCGCGGGAAAAAGAATAAGATCCAAAAAAATATAAGCTGAATCGTAAAAAAATCTCATCTTTCCGGATATTACACTAAAACCGCACATTGGGTGACAGGAAGAAACCATGTCATTAAAACAAGAATGCAAAAGGAAAAGACATTTATATTGGAAGCGTAAGAGATGTTATTCTTTGCAGCAGTCTCGAAAAACGAACCACCAGAGAACAAACAGAAATCCGACAACACCGAGACTGATCAACAGAATGGCAATGTACTTTTTATTCATATCATTTTCTCCGACAGTAAAGAGTTTTTGTATAGTTAAATCAAGTTAAATGTTATTTCAATCAACATCAAGAATATAATTAATCGATGAGCGGGTGAAGGGAATCGGACCCTCGTATCCAGCTTGGGAAGCTGGTGTTCTACCACTGAACTACACCCGCAATGACAAAAATCGTTGAAAATTTAGGATTAAAATTGTGTGAACTCAAGTGATGTTATTTGGAAATTTTTTTAGTTTAAGTTCAATCGAACGGATTGGGGTCTTCGATGCCTGCTTCGGTTCGCGTAAACCGGAACACTTTTTCGTGTCCTTTATCTGCAACATAAAGAACTTTGTTAAAAAACGCCAGGCATTGAGGCTCAAGAAGAAGGTCATTGAATGTAACCTGAATTAATGTATCTCTAATGGTAAAATCGCTGTCAGTCCATGTTGTGTCTGTTATACGGAGCCATTCTTCACGGACAGCTACACATTTCTGAAAATCACCGCTTGAACTGAATTTCAATACAGCATTTTGAGATGAATCAAGAACAAATATCGAAGCATCATCCCCAACAACGGCATCCATAGGTGATTCAAAACGATCCAGATCCAATATATCATGAAATCCCAGGGAAAAAGCAGAAGAATAACTCCCGTTGCGGTTGATTAACTTATGAAAACCGAAATAATCGCCAAACTGCGTATAAAGAAGATTTCCCGAAGGATCGCTGTATAAACTGACGGGCATCGAAATCGTACCGGCACCGGTTCCGCGATCGGCTATGATATTTTCATAAACTCCTTTGAAGTGCCAAACAAAACGGCCGTTTTTAAGTTTTACCATAACCGTTGGGATAAGTCTGAATTTGATCAGCCGGTTGTTCAGGGAATCCATGACAGCAATGGTTCTAAAATCGGACGCTTCAGAAGCTACGGCATTGAATGATTTGGCTGTTTTCGCATATACGGGATTATTCCCAAGGGCTTCACCGGTAACCGGGTCAAGCGTTGCTGTCATATTTTCATTGGCTTTTGAAATATAAACCGGGAGGGGTTTTAACAATGAATCCAACCGTGAAGGCGTTGTGTCAAGGTTTTCACTCCCCGGTATTCGATGATACGATTCATTAAACTCTCCGGAAAGAGGATTTTTCGCAACCACCTCACCGCCGGCCTGATAATCAAAAGTATTCACAATCCCTTCAATCCCGATCATATTCATGTATTGAAACCATGCAAAAACCGTATCGCTTCTGTCGGTAAAATATACGATATAACGATTGTCAACCGTTACCGATACAGGTGAAATCTTTCTGTTGCATATGATTAAAGACTGCAAACTGTCATAAACGCCTCTTTCAATACTGCCGCCGGCACGGATCACAGATATTTTATTGGATTTGGGATCTGCAAGATAAATACGGCCGTCTGTTGTAGCATACATATCCTGAATATCCGTAATGCCTAATTCACTGAAAGACCATCTGGGAGTCAATTCAATATAGGCATCTTTGTCTTCACTGATTCCTATTGGATTGTCAGTCAATGCTGTCGGCAAATCAATTGTATCAATACAGCCGGATAATGTGATCAAAATTAATGGCAGCATTGTCATCAGGACTTTTTTCATGGATGATCCTAAAAATTGTAAGAAATTTGAATTTGTTGTGTTCTGTTCAGGTATGTATTATCTCTGTAAGCATAATCAATCCTGAGGGATTGCCCCCATTTTTCCGCAGCAAAACCTATACCGTATGAAAAAGGATTTGTATCATTGTTCGTATCATAACCGGCACGAAGAGACAATGTTTTTAACAGTGTGAATTCCGTTCCGAAAGCAAAATACTCTGCATTATCCACCGGGTGGTTTAACTGAGCAGATAAAAGGCAATTCAAAATTCTGTTTTCATACAACGTGATCGCTGATCCAAGATGGAATGTTGTTGGAGGCGAGAATTTTTCATACTCCCGGTTTTCCAATACACCGTCTTTGTTAATATACTCATACGTTCCTCCCGGAGCCGTTGGAGGACCAAAGTTCAGAAAAGACACCGCGATTCTCAGATCTTTGTATCCGGTATAATAAAAAGTCCCCAGATCTAAAAGAAAAGCAGTACTCTTAAAATGAAGATACTCTTCGCCGGCAATCCGGCCTGTAATGCCAAAACTAAATCGTTCACTCATCTTCCGCGAGAAAGACAATCCAAAAAAATAATTTGAAAAATTAAAGTATTCGCCTGAGCCGTATGGTTTATACTCTGTCGTGATCTCCATCGCCGGCATATGAAGTGTTCCCGCTTCAAAACCAAGAGCCCAGTATTTCGTCGGAATACTGATGGCAAAATATTCATAATTGATATCGGTGTACCAGTCCAAATGGCTGAAGGTGACAGATGGGGCTCCGATCTGTATTAACCCGGCCGGATTATAGTGAATAACCGATGCATCGCCACCCAAAGCCATAAAGGTTTCCGCCATTCCGGAAGCACGGGCATTGGGTTTGATTTTCAGAAACGTGAATGATGATGTACCGGCGCGCTGACCTCCCAATTGGGGAAGTAGTCCGCCCCGGAGGATTCCGGCAAACAATGTGAGGATCAATATTTTCTTTAATAATTTCATATGTTGTAAGCCATCCTCTAAAAGTTTAGAAACAGTCCCAATGTAATCTGCCTTGGCGCATAGTACCGCGCCGGATCATAATTCGGATTTCTGCCGGCATAATAGGTATAGGGAATAATTTCGCCCGGATCATATGCCTTTCCGGTAAACGGATTTATTCGCCGGGGAATTCTGTGATTAAACACATTTTCAGCGTCAATATAGAAACCGTATCGTAAGGATTTATATCTGAAATCCTTTGTAAACTTCATATCGATCGTGATATAAGGATCAGCAATTGCACCGTAAGGATTATCAGACATGCTTGTTCCAAGAAACACCCATGTACCGTCATCCATCATAACTGTATCGGTTGCCACACTCTGTGTATAGCGGGATCCGGATTGGGCATCAAAGTGGATATTTAATTTCCAGTTATTGGGAATTCTCAGACCGAATAGACGGGGAGGGGTATCTTCGCTCATATTGAAACGAAGATTTCCTGTTAGTCTGAAAGGCTGATCCCAGGACAGGTAATTTTCAGAGAGCGGTTTTTGTGAAAGCATTCCGGCTTCAATCAGGAGGTTGTCGTCCGGTCTGGATGCTTTCCCTGTGCTTATTGAATAGGAAAACGATGCATCACCGGAAAAATACCGGCCGTATAATCTTCTGAAAATAATCTCAATTCCGCGGGAACGGGCGTAATCTGCATTGATATAAATTAACATGCTGTAATTGCCCACAAGCGGATTAAAACTTGTGATCCGCTGGGATGTTTCATAATCAAACATATCTTTATAATATGCTTTTAATTCAATGGCAGTCGAGCTGGAAAACTTGTGTTTGATCCCTATTTCATAAGCAACCGTGGTTTTGGGACTCAAGTTGGGATTTCCGATAAGCGAATAAGGGTTCTCAGAGCGGCTTGTAAGATTGGCATAGACATAATTATATGTGGGCAATTGGCTGAAATGACCATAATTGAAATAGAGCACATCGCTGTCCGTAACGGGATGACTGATCCCGATGCGGGGACTCAGATGCCCTTTTGCACGCCGTCCGAACAAGTTGTACGTTTCTTTTTGAAAAAGAGCTTTCCCTTCAGGAGTAATGGTTAATATATCCGGGTTATTTACCACATCTTCAACATATTCGCTGATTATCCAGTAATCATATCGAAGGCCGATGTTTGCTATCATACCTTCAAATGTAATTTTGTCCTGAATATAGACTGAACCGTCAGAAGGCCTCACATCGTAATAATCGTATGATTCGCCGAAACCGCTTGAACCTGCCCAGGGTTTGTAAATATCAATAACCTGCATAAATGTATTTCTATGGCTAAACCCGGACTTAACTGTATGACGTGTGCTGGGCTGCCATGTTATATCTGTTTCAAATGAAATGTTTTTGCTGTAATAATCATACCAGTTGGGGGCATCGCCGTGATCCCAAAATTCATCACCGCTGTAAACCCGCAGAGTACCGAATGGATCCAGCGGGGTATAGGTTGTTGGATCAAGATCCAGCATTTCTTCATATTCAGTCCAGTGTTTATTTTGTACAGCTTCATGTTTACCGGTGTAAAAGTATCCCAGGTTCATATTATAGAAAAGTTTTGAATTCAGCGTATGGGTCCACATAATATTTACAACCTGAGATTCACGGGTGGTTGTAGGATAATTATTTAAAATCTCTTTATACGTGTAGCTATAGTCTCTGCTTACATTTGCACTGTGATTATACGAAACGGCAAATTTATTTTTTGGGGTAATCTGCCAGTTTATCTTTGCCATGCTGCTGAAATTGTTTACCTGGCGGGAAACAAATAACTCGGTCCACTTTCTGTAAGGATACAGGGGACCTGCTCCGGGAAGATATGTATCCGTCATATACAAATACCCGCTTATAAAAAAGGACATGGTACCGGGCAATATTATCAGATTTTCTGAAAAAAGCGGACCTCCCAGCGTAAACTCAATATTATCGGTATTAAAATTATCAGTGTTTATTTTATCGGTTTTATATCGAACGGAACCTTCAAAAGATCGGGAGCCCTCTTTAAGTTTGACATCAATTATTCCGGACATAGCCTGACCGTATTCTGCATTGAACCCGCCTGATATGAATTCAAGCTCCTTAATGGCATTGGGATTTACATAAAGACTGTTTGTGGCGCCGGTTAAGGGATCTTTAATTGATAAACCGTCAACAATAAACTGACCTTCATCAACCCGTCCGCCTCGGATATGGATTTCATTGTCACCGCTTTTTGAAACACCGGCCTGCTGTGATATAATATCTGACACACTTTCGACAATTTTGTTCTCCAGATCCGATGCCCGGAAACTGGCTGAGGATCCCGTATTGTCCGCATCAATAATCGGTCTTTCGCCTATCACCATGACTTCCTGCCCCAAAGCCAAAACTGTGGATTGAAGTTTAAGATCCAGACGTTTTGTTTCATTTTTTTCCAACACAATTCCGCTGTGAAGCTGAACCGTATAACCGATCATGGACACTTCCAGATCATAACTTCCCTGTGAAATATTTGGAATTGTGTAGGTTCCGTCCGGGTCGGATGCTGCACCATAGTAAGTGCCTTTTAAAATGATATTGGCTCCGGGCAAAGGTTCTCCTGTTTTGGCATCCTGGACTGTTCCGCGTATCGTGGCCGAGTGTAATGATACTGTCGCAAACAGAACGAGCAAAAATAGTTTAATAAGGTTTTTTTTCATTATTTCAATCTGAAAATGTGTTTAAAAAGTTCTTCTACGTTTTCTTTCCCGTTACAATAATACAAAGGAACAGTCATATAGTAACATATACCGTTGTTGATTGGTGTTTCCGTCATAATACCCGGAGCACCGTTATAGGAAGTGCCGCTTGGGCCTGCATCCTTGAATCGATAACGGATTGCAGCCTTTGGCCCCGGTTCTATCGCCCATAATCTGTCAGCCAGGGTTGTTCCTAATGATAGGGCAAGGGTGGAATCAAGAACCGGATCATCCCAGAAAGCATCGATTTCTGTTCCCGGCAGTATTCGTCCCGTTTTACTAAAGAAATACATCGTGTCAATACTTGTAAAACTCCATGTGGTATCGGCTAATGTGCCTCCCTTCATGGCGTTATTCATAAACAGTATTCCGCCATCCGCTACAAATCGTGTTAAAGCCAGAGCAGACTGATTGATAGAGTTCTCGCCGCGAAAGGTATACCAAAACACATTTTTAAAATAGCTTAAATTGTATTCTATATCCTGAGTGCTGTAGGGAATGGCATTATGAGGATTATTATCACCTGATCCGATTTCCCATACGGAGTAATTATTCTCACTGATAAGATTGTTTAAAATGTCTTTGTAGAAATTCTGATGTTGATAATTGAGCTGGTCGCCGGCAAAATCATTAACTATCAGATAGTCTCCCATTGGTTTATTGACATTCCAGCCATTCGGATGATTTCGATCTTCCGGATCGGGAAAAGAGATTATATTGGATTTGGCGCCGGCAATATCCTGAGCCTGAATAAAGATCCTGTGAGAACCGGGGGAGAGGTCTGACAGGAAAATTGAACGCTGAGTTCCATCCAGTCTGTTCCATGAACTGGTATCGTCCAAAGCCCAGAAAATATCTGTTACCGTTTCAAATCCGTCCAGATCAGAAACATCCCAGAAAAAAGAATGATGTGTAAAAGATTGGTGAACGACATCAGGAGAGGAAGCAACTGTGGGAAGAGAATTATATTTCCACTCAATTTCCGGCGGAGAGTTGTACACAGGGAAACTGATGACAGCCGGAGTGGGATCCACAAGACTGTCATTGTCCATTGCCCAAACCTGAAAACTGTATATGTCGAATTTCGATCGCAGAGGCAGGTAAAATATATCCGATTCCAGTGTGGTAAAAACCGGTTCATTCATGTAGCTCCACTTGTAATAATATCCGACAACTTCACCGTCCGGATCATCGCCCCACCAGAAAACTTCTTTGACGCTGATTGTCGTATCCAAACCCAAAACAATGATTTCATCATCTTCAAGGAAAATTGTGTCACCATTATTAATCCAGTAATCCCCCTCAGTTAAAACGGTATCAGGGTGGTATATAAACGAAACGTGTGTTTCAGGTGGATAATTAATGACTTTTGCTTCCGGCAAATCATTGATAAATGGATTTTCACAATTCCATAAAAGCACGACGCTCAGAATTACCGGTAACAAAAGCACTTTATTTTTCATTCAACCCTCTCAAAAAGGGGAGGATAAACCTCCCCCCATGAAAACTGTTATTTTAGGTATGTCATTTTTCTTACGGCTTTGAAATCACCGATTTGGATTTGATACAGATAAATGCCGCTGCTCAGCTGAGCCGGATACCATGTAACAGAATGATGTCCGGGTGAATAAACATTATTCACCAGTGTTTGAACAAGCTGACCTTTAACATTGAAGACATTGATCATAACCGATTCATGGTCCGGCAGGTCAAATGAAATAGTCGTAGACGGGTTGAAAGGATTCGGATAATTCTGATGCAGGGCATAGGTAGAAGGAATAACCGGTTCGACTGAGGAAACCCCACCCAGATCGGTTGCATCTCTGACTTCAATTTTAAATGTATTATAACTGTACATGTAAACACCGTTAACGATAAACAATTCGTGTCCGACTCTGACAGTGTCAGTTCCTATGGTTGCATAATTATTGCTGACCACATTAAACACGTTGGATGCTACACAGTCATCATCCAAGAGGATGCTTCCGCCACCTTCGCTGTCTGTGACGGTTATATCGTACTGATTTACAGATTGGACCAAAAGCATGCCGGACAAATTGATTTCAACCCCTTCATATGCTTCATGGTTTTCAGCGATAGTCGCAATTGATACTCGGGATGCTGCCGGCGGCTGTGAGATTTCACCGATGATTATAGTATCGGCAACAATATACGTGTTACCCTGCCATCTCCAGTAATTATCATAGTTTTCTTCGACTATTCCGGTTACAGTAACTTCCTGTCCGTAAGACAGACCCGTTAATTGTTCTGGGGTCCCCAGAATAAAAATACCGTTCCACGGACCTGATTCGTCTGCCATGGGTAATGCAGTTACGCCGCTGTTTGTAAAATTTATTACAAAATCAATACCTGCAGTAATATACCCCGAAACCGTTACGGGTGCATCACGAAGTGGAGAAAGACCGTTTGCCCAGTGAGTGTACTGAATATCCCTGATAACCGGATTATCGTTTAAAACGACGTATGAAAAGTTTTCAGTTTTATATTCAGACGGAAAGATGGTTTCACCTTCAAATTCATCTTTTACATAGAAATAGTAATCAACAAAAGATTTTTCAGCAAGAGGAGGTATTTCAACACTGAAGACTTTATTATCCCCTTCTGTCATAGGCAGTTCATTATATGTGGCAGCTTTATCTACACGATAAAACACTGTTGCTTCTGCAATATTGCGAGGCGTAACTGCCCGAACTGAAACAGTGGCGCCTTCAGATGATTTTGGTATCATCGGAGTTCTGACGTGGTCTGTCAGCAAGGGCGGACCTTCACCAATTACCACATCCCGTTCAAACAGAGGCTCGATTTTGTATGTGGTTGAATCGGTATAAAATCCATAATGATGGTATATCCATCCCTCAATACTTTCAATATTCGTTCCGATAGGCGGGGGAATAAATGCCCGCATACTGTCAGAATCATCATCAACAAGGAGACCGCCGGTGCCGTCATCAATCTCCATAATCTCATATTGAAGGACATTTTTTGTAACAACGGCATTTTCAACTCTGACAAAGACTGTTCCCCACTGCTCGGCTGTAGTCGGCCATCGCAAATCTCCTGTTTTTACAACCGGCGGTTCCGGCAGGGGATGATCAAATTCAAGAATCTGAATATCTCCAACCAGGAAGAATTCAGTCATATTTGAAAAATCGGTTGTGTACTCATAAACATATCCCGTCATTTCAATAATATCCCCTTCAAATAAAACGGGATAAATTGTTGAATCAGCATTATAGGATAAAATACCGCTCCAGGGGCCGCCATTAAGATCGGATAAGAGAAATTTAATACCGCGGCCGGCATAACTCAATCCGGTCCGCATGGTAACAACACCTTTGATTGTCAATAAAGTATCGCTTCCTTCCGGTCTTAAGAGATATGAAATATCTGAAACATGATCAATCGGTGCTTTAACAAGATCAGAATAACGGACCTGTTGAATTCTCTGGATGCGAGTATATACTTTAGTCTCATTAATTTTTTTGCCTTCAATGATGTCATAGGCAAGACGGGGCGCAATTTTAAAATTGCTGTAATCATAATTGAGAGGACCGGTTATTGAAATGATATCAACATATTCTTCAGGCCAGAAATAATAGTCCCCGTTGTCGATCATAACCGTTCCTGTTTCATCGGATACTGACCATTCACCGAAGCCTTCATCAGGATTTGCCACATTTACATTTTTAACCCGTACCAGAACACTTTCAAAAGACTCGGCTGTAGGTGAACCGGTATTAATCATATTAGCCGTAACGTCTATCGGTTTTATTCCAAATGCGCCTTCTTTTTCAATAACTATGGATGTAGGATTGGAAAGGCGTGTCAATCCGTAGGCTTCCTGAACAGTGCCGGTTATCGTCACACTGTCTCCTTCTGATATGAGAAGGTCATCAGGTGCACCGGCGTAAACACAAATTCCGGACCAGGGCTCATTTTTATCCTGCACAAAGAAATACTTATTATCGTATGCATACGGTTCGGCAGTGACTATACCTGAAATGGTTACTGTCTGACCGTTCAGGGGCGAATCGCCGCCCGGATCTGTTGTGTACTGAATATCCTTGATAGCTGTAACCTGTGCAAAAGCTGAGACAGTGATAAAAATAAGCAATACAGTCAATAGCATTTTTCTCATCTTATTTCTCCTTTTTATTTTATAATCAAAAAGCGGCCTGTTTTCATTTTTCCGGATTGGATATCTTCGATTGAATATAGATAAAGTCCGGTTGCAACAGCCTGATCGTAATCTGTTATAAGATCCCAGGCATGTTCGCCGCCGCTGAAAACAGTATTTCTGCCGGACAAGTGTTTTAGGGTTGCATTGTCAGAACCGTCATATGTTGATGCATCATGGGAAATTGTTTTAATCAATTCACCGGCAAGCGTAAAAATTCGGATAACGGATTGATCGGGTAAGCCGTAGAACCAGATCATTCGCTCTCTGACGCCAAATCCATCCCATTTTGCATGGGCGTTATAGGGATTTGGATAAACACCGGTAATCCATTCTTCCTGAATATCAGCGGGTGTTTGACCGGCAACAACGGCAGTTCTGTTTTCAAGCTGACTTGATTCAAGCGATGTAAGACCCGTAGCCGGATCCCCTGTATCAAAAGATGTAACGGCATATACGTTTTTATTGGGCCAGCCATTTAAAATTCCGGTGTTTTCAAATTTATAATAGAAAGTATCGGAATTGAAAACCGCAAATGAGGGCGTTCCAAATTCATCCTTTATGCGAAGTATATCAAGGCCTGTATTAAAACCAATATCATTCTTTTTGTCAATTTGAGCCAGCAGAGTCCACTCATGATCAATACCGCTTGTTTTTCGTCTGCCATAGATCCTGTATCCTTCAAAATCTTTTTTACGGCTGACAGGATCTTCATATTCTTCCGGCATATTATTCCAGTATAATATTGCTTTTCCTGCTTCGACTTCGACATGCAGCTTGGGTGACGGGGGTGGGGCCGGCAATATATAACGGTCCAGTTTACCGTTTCCGTTCTGGTCTTCCCAGGGATCTAGAACACCGTTGCCGTTACTGTCTTCACCGTTGTAGGCTTTTTGGGCCCAGTCAAGATTTGCTCTCAGCAGTTCCCTCCGTTCCGGTGTATCATTCAAATCAGCCGTACTCCATCGTCCGCACCCGACTGCATAAACTACATTCAATGTGTCTCCGGGATGAAAAGCCCAGGATGTACTGTCAGCATTGTCCGGTTTTGTTCCAAACGGACCGGCCGATATGAGGATCATCCAGCTGCCGGGAGTATTTGGATATCCGTCTTCTGTAAACAAAGCACCGGTCCCCCTTGGGACAGATGTTTTCATTTTATCGTATCGTTGTTCATCATTGATTGGCATAAAATAATCGGGATAATTCATATTAACTGCAGAATTCCATGGCCATTGGTTATATTGCGTATCCCAATATTTCCGCGGAACTGTCTCAGATCCCAGGCATGAATACCCAACATAACTTTCAGCATATCCGTTGTCACCGTCAACATCATACTGATATGCAATATTTCTGGGAAAACCGGGAACGTCATCATCTGGCATTGGGTCAAAATGTGAACGGTCAAAACCGTTTTGATTATCATACCATGACCATCCGCCTCCCGGTTCATAATAACTTGTGTAGTTCATGTTTCCTACGGCAGCATCCGCCCATAAACCGACAAATACATCTTTAATAACAGTGGACCCTGCATTGACAATAAAATAATCCAGAATCACAAACGCTTCGGCAAATTTGTAATTCCAGGCATGGGTCTGCAAATGAACGATTACATTCATGGGGGTATGGTTAACAACAGGCCCCATGTCATGAAATTGGGTTATGAAATCCTGATGACTCACTGCGTCCGGAGAATAGAATGGACTTGTCGTGATTGAAGAACGTTCAAAAATTGAATCACCATTGTCCGTAAACTCAAAACCTTCAGAACCGTAATCAAACACTCCGTCAATGATAGCCGTGCTTACCCTTTTTTCTCCATTGACAATACCTCCAATCCACAACCCTCCGTAACTCATGTGCTCAACCTGTTCTTTTATGTTGTCCGGATATTGCTTATACATAAAACTCGGCTGATTAGGGTTGTTGTAACCTTCTCCTATGATTCCGAAATTCGTAACCGTTAAACCAAGCTGCCCGACAGTCGTATAATGGACATAATCTGCTACACCGGATCCCATTTTTTTGAAGTCCGGGAATGATGAATGCTTAGGACGAACTTGTGAATACAATGGGTTTATAAAGAAAATTGAAGACAAAATTATCAGACAATTTTTAAGGTGTTTCACCATATTCAATACCGACTCCTGCTACGCGTTGGCTGTAAGAATAATTCCCGGTTGTTTAAGTCTTTTGATGGCTATTTTCTCAAGCATGTTACTTTATATCCGTCGAATAAAGTATCTATTTTTTCTCTTTTGTCAAAATACTATTATTAGTAAAAAGCTTCCTAATATCCATATAATCATTAGATTTAGAATAAGTTTGCACTTCTAAATTCTTAACAATATCTTAACATACAATTCACAGAGACTTAACTTTAAATACGGATTATTTTTCGTATTTTCCCATCTGTGAAAAGTCTCAATCAAAAAACCAGGGAGCATATGAAGACATTCCTACAAGGCTTCATAAAAACACTTGAAATTCTGGGTCTCTTATATATTTTCCTTTTAAGTATTGAAATGATGGGTATGGGGTTCAAGCTCTTCGGCAAAGAATTCGCCCAGACTTTGATGGAAACGACGTCTTCACCTTTTGTGGGTTTGTTTATAGGAATACTGGTCACCAGTCTTGTTCAAAGTTCGTCCACTGTAACATCCATAGTTGTGGGAATGGTGGCAGGAGGGACACTGACGATTCCCGGTGCTATTCCTATTGTTATGGGAGCAAATATCGGAACATCTGTAACCAATATTATAGTATCCATGGGTTCCATATCAAGGCGGGGTGAATTCAGAGATGCTTTTGCCGCTGCTACTGTTCATGATTTTTTTAATGTCCTTTGCGTTCTGATTCTTTTTCCTCTTCAGATATTTTTTAATGTTCTGGGATATTTATCTAAAGAAATGGCCGGAATTTTTATCGGTTCCCAGGGACTGACGTTTAAAAGTCCGTTAAAAATAATTGTCAATCCCGTCGCTGCCTGGATTGTCGACATGCTCAATAAGAATCCGATTTTAGTTGTAATCTTTGCTCTGATTTTTCTTTTTATTGCGCTCCGATATATTGTAGCCGTATTAAAAAGCGTTTTCATGGGAAAAGCAGAAAATTTCTTTAATAAAGTCATTTTCAGATCACCAATTACAGCTTTATTCTTCGGTGTAATTCTGACGGTTCTTGTCCAAAGCAGTTCTATCACTACGTCTCTTGTTGTACCAATTGTCGGATCCGGAATTCTCACGCTTGTTCAGGTTTATCCCTATACAATCGGTGCCAATATCGGAACAACGATTACGGCAGTTCTTGCTTCACTGGTTACGGGTAAAACGTCAGCCCTTATCGTCGCATTTGCCCACTTTCTTTTCAATACAATCGGCGCTATCCTGGTTCTGAGTATACCCCCTCTGAGAAATATTCCTCTCTGGGGAGCACGCAAACTGTCTGCCCTTGTATTTGAAAACCGATGGATTGCCATTGTTTTTCTGATTTCTTTTTTCTTTATTCTGCCATTAATCGTAATTTTTTCTTCAATTCTTTAAACATCCTGTCACATTTGGATTTTTATTTTTTCCAAAAGCCGAATCATGTTCAACCCATTCATTATTAGTCTGATTTTTTCATGAAACCTGTATTATCCGGTCCTCATTTTTATTAATTTTGCCCATGGAAAAATTGGCATCACTCTTCGTAATTACTGCTGCAGCCCTATGGGGTTTCGACGGCATTGTTTTAAGACCGGCACTGTATACTTTGCCTGTTTCTTTGGTTGTATTCATTGAAAGTGCCCTCGTTATCATCTTATGGTTTCCGTTATTAATCTGGAAACGGGACGAACTGTCACAACTGGATGTAAAAGACTGGACTGCATTCTTTTTTGTGGGTTTGTTTGGCGGAGCTTTGGGCACTATGGCAATTACAAAAGCTCTCTTCTATGTCCATTTCGTAAATTTATCTGTTGTCGTTTTGATACAAAAACTACAACCGCTTTTTGCTATTGTCCTTGCGACTCTCTTTTTAAAAGAGCGCCCCGGCAAAATGTTTTATTTCTGGGCTTTTATTGCAATCGTCGGGTCATATTTAATTGTCTTCGGCATGCAATTTCCAAACCTGTCGACCGGTGATAAAACCCCGGTTGCCGCCTTGTTTGCATTGATTGCTGCCATGAGCTTTGCCGCTTCAACTGTCATCAGTAAAAGAGCATTACGGAAAACATCCTTCTATATGGGCACATATCTGCGATTTTTTATTACAACTGCAATTATGCTTGTCATTGCTTTGAGTCAAAGGAGTCTGGCTCATATTCCGGATATCAGTATGAAACAATGGGGCGTTTTTCTGTTGATTCTTTTTACATCCGGAGGAACCGCAATTTTCATCTATTATTACGGCCTAAAAAAAATTTCAGCCAGTGTTGCTACAATTTGCGAACTTGCCTTCCCCTTAACAGCAGTTATTCTGGAATTTTTAATTAGAAAAAATTTGATGAGTTTCTGGCAATGGATAGGTGCTTTAATACTATTATTGGCAATCTACCGTGTCTCAGGATTTAAAGTTCAAAAGAAAAATGTGCAGGAGAACAGTCATGGCTAAACATATTATCAATGAGCCGTCCCGTACACTTATGGAATATCGGTTATTACCGGGGTACACAACCCACGAAACGTCAATAGATAACATTTTACTTGAAACGTCTCTTGCGTACTCTGAAGAGGGAGAAAGAGATTATAAGTTAAATATTCCCATCATTTCTGCTGCCATGCAAAGCGTTTCCGGTGTTGAAATGGGCATCGAATTAGCACGACTCGGCGGATTGGCCTTTATTTTCTGTTCCCAGTCAATTGACCATGAATCAGCCATGATACGTGATATTAAACGTTTTAAAGCAGGTTTCGTCGAACCCTTTTATGTTCACCCCGACATGCTTATCGGCGACGTGTTTGAAATCAGTAAAATGAAAGGATTTAATACTTTTCCCATCGTTGATAAAGATCATAAACTATTGGGGATTCTCACAAAAAACGATTACAGCGGTTCACATCATGCCCATTTACGTGTTTCAGAAAGGATGATACCAAGGGAACAGTTGGTTGTGGGAAAGAATATATCCGATATTAAAGAAGCCAATCAGGTCCTGAGAGAAAGCCATCAAAGCGTTTTACCTATCGTAAATTCAAATGATCAGCTGTTGAATCTTGTATTTAGAAAAGACATTCGGAATCATATCAACTATCCTCTCGAATTATTGGATGAGAAAAAGCGCCTGTTGACCGGTGCTGCAATCAATACACATGATTTTATGGATCGAGTTCCCGCTCTTGTTGAAGCCGGAGCCGATATTTTGGCCGTTGATTCATCAGACGGACATTCATCATATCAGAAAAAAACACTTGAATGGATAAGATTGCATTACCCCGGCGTTCCCGTCATCGGTGGAAATATCATAACGGCAAAAGGATTCCGTTTTTTGGTTGAAGCCGGAGCCCGTGCTGTAAAAATAGGAATGGGAGGGGGGTCCATTTGTATAACGCAGGAACAAAAAGGAACAGGACGGGGTCTGGCAACAGCCATTATTGATGTCGTCCGTGAAAGAAATAAATATTATGAAGAAACCGGAAAATACATACCGTTGGCAGCTGACGGCGGAATTGTAGATGCCAAAGATATCACCATTGCTCTAGCTTTGGGGGCAGATTACGTGATGATGGGACGGTATTTTGCCCGTATGGAGGAATCTCCTACCGAAAAAATACAAATCAGCAACCGGATCATGAAACCGTATTGGGGAGAAGGGTCAGCAAGGGCAAGAGAATGGAAATCAGCCCGATATTATCAGATGAAATTTGTTGAAGGGGTTGAAGGTTTTGTCCAATATGCAGGAAAATTAAGAGACAACCTGCCTGAAACCCTTTCAAAAATTAAATCATCCATGTCATCATGCGGTGTTCAAAACATTAAAGAATTTCACGATAAAGCCGTTCTTGAAATTGTATCAGCCCTGTCAATCCGTGAAGGGAAAGTACATGATATTTACATGCCGAATGACTCATCTGATTACAAATCAGATAAATATTAACAGGAAACTATTTTGAGCGCATCAATCATTCTGGGTGCCCAATGGGGTGATGAAGGAAAAGGAAAAATTGTAGACATTCTGTCTGTTGAAGCCGATCTGGTTGTTCGTTACCAGGGAGGCGCCAATGCGGGACATACTGTCATCCACGGAAAAGAAAAATATGTTCTTCATTTGATTCCCAGCGGTATTATTTCCGGCAAATCCCTCAATATTATTGGTAATGGATGTGTGGTTGACCCGGTTTTACTTTTGGAAGAAATTGATATGCTTAAGATTAAAGGGGTCAAACTATCACCCGAAAAATTAAAAATATCAGACAATGCCCATATCGTCACACCGATTCACAAATGGATTGATTCACTGCAGAACGAATATATCGGAACGACCAAACGGGGAATCGGACCGGCGTATGAACAAAAAATCCGGCGAAACGGGATCCGTTTTGACATGATACGCAATGACGAATATGCCCATCTTCTTGAGAAACAACTTACTGAAATTCAGGTATTAAGCAGGAATATCTATAATAAGGATATTCCGGATTATCTTGAAAATGAACTTGAAAAATGTATCAAATCTGCCCGTGAATTATTGCCTTATGTCCACGATACTGCACCGATTATTTATCAATATTCAAAGGAAAACAAAAACATCTTGTTTGAAGGTGCCCAGGGCACATTACTGGATATTGATCACGGGACGTACCCCTTTGTTACGTCATCAAATACGACCATTGGCGGCGCCTATACCGGTTCGGGAGTTTATTTGGACTTTAACCGGAGAATCGGTGTGGTTAAAGCATACACAACCCGAGTTGGTGAAGGACCGTTTCCAACAGAACTTTTTGACCAAGACGGAGATAAGCTTCGAAGGAACGGAAATGAATTCGGAGCCACAACAGGCCGCCCACGACGGTGCGGGTGGCTGGATCTTCCGCTTTTAAAAAAAGCCATACGAATTAATGGTTTTAATGAGCTGATCCTGACAAAAATCAGTTGTCTTTCAGGCTTTTCCAGTGTAAAAATATCTATGGATAACAAGGATAATATCCCTGTATATCAGGAGTTTAACGGTTGGGATGAACCCATTGAAGGTATAACCAACTGGGATGACCTTCCGGTAAACTGTCAAACATACATTACATTCATAGAAGAATCTCTCGGCGTAAAATTTTCTATCATATCAACCGGACCGGATAGGGACAATATTATCAGTAGCCGGTAGCCAGTCCAGGGGAGACGGTAGCCGGTAGAGGGTGGAAAAAATTGAAAAGCAGAATGATGAAAAGCATACAATGAACCGGTTGGAAGATCTAAAGTTAACCGACAATTCTTCATCCGTCATTCATCATTCATAATTCACGTAAAGGCAGTCCAATGATTTCATTTGAAGATGAAAAAATACTGATTCTGGACTTCGGATCACAGGTCACGCAATTAATTGCCAGACGAATACGGGAAGCACACGTCTATTGTGAAATCCATCCTTATAATATTTCCATCGGGAAAATAAAATCTTTTAATCCCCGGGGAATCGTTCTCTCGGGAGGTCCGTCCAGCGTTTACGACAAGAATGCACCTTTGCCCGATGCAGAAATATTCTCGCTTGGCGTGCCTTTACTGGGTATTTGCTACGGTTTACAGTTGATCGCATTCCAATTCAACGGACGTGTCGATAAAGCTGCCCACAGAGAATACGGCCGTTCTGAATTGGCTGTTTTGAACGATGAAGACTTATTTCACGGGTTACATTTAGACAATGGAAAACTAACGGTTTGGATGAGTCATGGCGACAGAATCGAAAAGCTGCCTGAAGGGTTTGAGGTCATCGCCCAAACCAACAATTCACCCGTCGCAGCTATCAGACATAAAACCAAAGAAATGTATGCCATACAATTCCATCCTGAGGTTGCTCATACAGATCAGGGCAAAGACATCTTGAAGAACTTTCTGTTTAAAATTTGTCAGCTGCAGCCGTTGTGGACACCCTTGAATTTTGTCGAATCCCAGATTGACAAGATTAAACAGGAAGTGGGAGAGAAGAAAGTTTTGTGCGGTTTATCCGGCGGTGTTGACAGCTCAGTGGCGGCCCTGCTTATCCACAAGGCCATCGGAGACCAGCTAACCTGTGTTTTTGTTAATAATGGTCTGTTAAGATTGAATGAAGCAGACGATGTTATCAGCACTTTCAGGGAGCATTTTAAGATTAATCTGGTGTATGCCGATGCTGAAGAACGGTTTTTAACGGCTTTAAAGGGTGTCAGTGACCCGGAAACAAAACGGAAAATCATTGGAAATATGTTCATTAAAGTCTTTGAAGAAGAATCCTTAAAACTGGGAACATTCGATTTTCTTGCCCAGGGAACACTCTATCCCGATGTGATTGAGTCTGTTTCCTTCAAAGGACCGTCAGCAACGATTAAAAGTCACCACAATGTGGGCGGACTCCCGGATAACATGCAATTCCGTCTTATAGAACCCTTGCGGGAGCTTTTCAAGGATGAAGTCCGTGAAGTGGGGTTCCAGCTCGGCCTGGATGAAAAAATCCTTCTAAGGCACCCATTTCCCGGTCCCGGACTTGGTATTCGCGTTTTAGGTGATATAAACCGCGAAAAATTGGATATTTTACGCAAGGCAGATCATATCGCCATTCAGGAATTGCACAACAATGGTTTATATAATGAAATTTGGCAGGCATTTTGTGTTCTGTTGCCGGTTCGAAGCGTAGGCGTTATGGGCGATGAAAGAACATATGAGAATACTGTCGTCTTCAGAGCAGTAACCAGTGTTGACGGTATGACGGCAGATTGGGCACAGATCCCGTATGATATTCTTGGTAAAATTTCAAATCGAATCATTAATGAAGTTAACGGTGTAAACCGTGTTACGTATGATATCAGCTCCAAACCTCCGGCTACAATCGAATGGGAATAATGATAAAATAACTCTCGTAATTTCAGAATAATTTCTTCTATATTGTTTTTATGGTTTTATTGGTTGGATCACGTTCAACGCAGAAGATCCTGTGATTTACAAAAGACCATGTTTTCACAAGCTGATAAGGACATGTTGATGAACCGCATCAAATCTTTTAGCCTGTCTATGCTTATGGAAGCACAATTCCTTTTCGTTGCTTTCGGAGCATTGATTCTGGTGCCGCTGCTTACGGGTATGGATCCGAATATTGCCTGTTTACGGCAGGTTTGGGAATCTTGGTATTTCAGTTGATTACAAAAGCGCGTGTCCCCATTTTTCTGGCCAGCTCATTTGCTTTTATTGCGCCCATCCGTGTTTCTGTCCATGATTTTGGTATGTCGGCAACCCTGGGTGGGTTAGCAGCTGCGGGATTTGTCTGCAGGTATACAATAAATGACGAACTCAGTCATAACGGGAGCTTTGGAAGCGTGTGGCTCACGGGAAATGATAATACAGACCAACAATTTGTTTTCATAACTGAGCAGCAGATATGGTTCAATATATCAGAACATTTTTCAGCTGGAACAGAAATTGAACTCAGCAGAAACTTCATTTATGGAGCGGGAAATAAAATAAAGATAAATCCCACATTGGGTTTGAAATGGGTTTTTAAAGAATATTTGAAATATTTGACAGTATATGCTATCGTTATTACATTCATTATCAGAAGGTTACAGCTAACACGCAAACCATGAAAGACCTTAATCATATCCGCGTTTTAGGGACGGGTACATCTGTACCGGAAAAAAATGTTTTCCCGTCATCGTATCTTATTAGCATCAATAAAAGACTAATGCTCATTGATGCAGGTCAGGGAATATGCGGGCGAATAGTCAGTCTTGGATATTGTCTCGATAAAATTGAAACAATTCTCATAACCCACGTACATTCAGATCATACAATGGGAATTGCGGAAATTGTCATGGCTATAATAAATGATGACAGAATTAGCCAGCACGCAATAAACATCTGTATATCAAGCAATTACATAAACTTTATCAAGCATGAATTAATGCATCCGTGGAAAAAATGGATTGATAAATGCAGTAAAATTCAATTCAATTATATACCATTAACGGCTAAGAAAACGAACAAAAGTGATTTATATCAGAACAAGCCGTTTGCTGTTAATCATCATCCCGGCAGTCTTGGAATGCTCATAGAAACAGGAGGGAAGCGCATCGCTTTTACCGGTGATACAGACATATTTCCGATTGAAAGAGAAAATTTAAAACCTGCAGATATCCTTTTTATTGAAAGCACAACGGATGATAACCATAAAATTCCGGGACATCTGACTGTATCGGAAGCAGTAGATCTTGTTCAGAGAACAGGAATACCGGTTGCATATCTGACGCACATTCTTCCGCAATACCGTCAAAATGTAATAAAGACTCTGGAAAAATGTTCAAAAAAAGAAGGACAGCACATAAAAACAGCAGAAGACGGTCAAATTATACCCATCATATAACTGCGCATAATATGTATTATGTAAACTATTGTGTTTTCCGGTTTTTGGATAGATGGATTATCTTGCGATAACGATATCCAAAACCACGGATCAATTTGAAACCTGCCTCTTCCCTGTCTATTCATTATCAATCAAAATTGTTCGGTAATAATTATATGACAACATCAATCTGTTGTGATATGATTAAACACCTTTCGATATGGCTTTGGGGTTTACCCTTTTACTACAATTGTAACAATTTTTTCCGGAACGATGATTGTTTTAAGAATTGTTTTTCCGTTCGTATGTTTTTTTACGCGATCATCATCAAAAATGAGGGTTTTCAGCTTTTCTGTTGGTAGGTTTCTGGGAACGGTTATAACGGTTCTTACTTTACCATTGATTTGTACCGGATATTCTATCTCATCCCGGATCAAATATGTCTTATCATAAACAGGCCACGGTTTGTATGTCAGTTCATCACGGTTTCCCAGTATCTCCCATAATTCTTCTGCCAGGTGAGGTGCAAACGGTGATAAAAGCTGAATAAACCCATTCATATAGTCGATGTTGAGATTTTCTTCTTTATAAGCTTCATTAATAAAGACCATTAACTGGGATATGGCTGTATTAAAGCGGCATTCTTCAATATGTTCAGTGAGAATTTTTACTGTTTCATGGTAGACTTTAACAAACTCTGTTGAGCTTTCCCGCTTGCCAATCAGCGGGTTTGCCTGTCCGTTTTCAAGAACATACAGACGCCAGATTCTGTTGAGAAATCTGTGAATTCCTGCTAACCCCTTGGTAGACCATGGTTTAGGGCGTTCAATCGGTCCCATGAACATTTCATAAACTCTAAGGGTATCTGCTCCAAATTCATGAATTATATCATCCGGATTAACAACATTCCCTCGTGATTTACTCATTTTTTCGCCATCTTCGCCAAGTATAAGTCCTTGATTCATAAGCTTTTGGAACGGTTCGTCCGTAGAAACAGCTCCCAAATCATACAGCACTTTGTGCCAGAAGCGGGCATATAAGAGATGGAGAACTGCATGTTCTGCTCCGCCGATATAAAAATCAACAGGCATCCACTCCTTTTCCTTATCCGGATCTACCAATTTTTCTTCATTGTGAGGATCAATATACCGCAAATAGTACCAGTTTGAACCGGCCCATTGCGGCATTGTATGCGTTTCGCGAAAATACTGATTCCCCTTTTCATCGGTGAATTCAACCCATTCCCGGATGGCTGCAAGCGGTGATTGGCCGCTGCCGGAGGGTTCATATTTTTCCACTTCCGGCAATTCAAGAGGAAGATCTTTTTCATCCAGTGCAAACACATTCCCAAATTCGTCTTTGTATAACGGAATAGGTTCACCCCAATATCTTTGACGGGAAAAAAGCCAGTCCCTCAACTTATAATTGATTGCCTTCTTACCAGTTTTTCTCTCTTCAAGCCATGTAATCATTGTATCAATGGCATCTTTTTTATTCATTCCATCGATAAATTCTGAATTTATATGTGTTCCGTCTTCTACAAAGGCTTCTTTCTCTATATCGCCGCCTTCCAGAACCTGAACTATCTCCAAATTGAATTTTTTTGCGAATTCCCAGTCCCTTTGATCGTGAGCCGGGACAGCCATGATTGCGCCTGAACCATAACTGATCAAAACATAATCAGCAATCCAGACAGGTATTTTCTTTCCGTTTACCGGATTAATGGCAAAAGCACCGGTAAAAACACCTGTTTTCTCTTTTGACAGTTCTGTTCTGTCAAGATCGCTTTTCAGGGCTGCTTCTGCTTTATAGGCATCAACCTCCGTTTTGTTTTCCGGTGTTGTGATTCTGTCAACAAGAGGATGTTCCGGGGATAAAACCATATATGTCGCCCCGAACAGGGTATCCGGTCGGGTTGTAAAAACACTGATTGATTCATTATATCCGTCTATTTTAAATAAAACATCGGCTCCCTCGCTCCGTCCTATCCAGTTTTTCTGCATTTCTTTAATAGAGTCGGGCCAGTCAAGATTATCCAATCCTTCCAACAGACGATCGGCATAAGCTGTAATTTTCAGCATCCACTGCTTCAGCATGATCCTTCGAACAGGGTACCCTCCCCTTTCACTTTTTCCGTCAACAACCTCTTCATTGGCCAACACAGATTTCAGATCTTCACACCACCAAACAGGTGATTCGGCCTCATAAACAAGACCCTGTTTGAATAATTGAATAAAAATCCACTGAGTCCATTTATAATAAGCCGGATCAGTCGTGTTTACGACCCTGTCCCAGTCATACGAAAATCCAAATTGTTTTAATTGACGCGTAAACGTTTGAATATTTTTTTCAGTTGTAATACTTGGATGGGTGCCTGTTTGCAAAGCATAGGTTTCAGCCGGTAAACCAAATGCATCAAATCCGATGGGATGCAATACATTGAAACCGTTCATTCTTTTATAGCGGGCAATAATATCACTGGCGGTATACCCTTCCGGATGACCAACATGAAGCCCCTGTCCCGACGGATACGGAAACATATCCAGGATATAATACTTTTTCTTTCCCGGATCCTCTTGGGTTTTAAAGACTTTCTTTTCTTCCCAGAATTTCTGCCATTTCTTTTCAATATTTGCAAATGGATACGATTTGATCATGAATCACCTTTGTTTTAATTCAACCTGCAATTTAAAAGATTATCTAATGATTATTAATGGAAAACTAAGTTAAAGCATAAAAAATTTGAGAATCGGAGTATAATAATACCAGACAACACCGTTAAATAACAGGATTGTCAGCAGATATGTATTCAATCGTTTACTTTCATTATTGATTAAGATTTCGGCATCAATCATTATTTTTCTATAGATGTACAGCCAAAATGAAAAAAGGCTGATGAATCCGCCAAAGGCATAAACATTATAAACCGGATAATCTAATATGTGTCGGATAAACCGTATCCAGATAATCATTCCTGCCGTAAAAGGAAAACCGTGTACGGTCATTAAAGACAGTAAATACCCTTTATGAATTTTCCCGTCCCCCGGACTCCATTTTTGATTGACAAAAGGTATAATGAGAGGTATAAACAACAATAAATAAACGCCAAAAATTTGTGAAAGACCTGAGGAGGCAAGAAGAATTAACGGAAGATACATACTGTCAACTGCCAGGGAAACAAATGAAAATTGATCTCTGACGCGTGAAAACCGGATCAGTGAAATTAAAATACCAATGACGATAAATATGATAGATACAATTCGATACTGTACAGGCTGAATTATGGGATACAATTTTATCATCAGCAGAAGTGTTACAGAGACACGGATGACAGAAACGTAAAGACAGTTGGATAAATTATGACTCCTGACAACAATCCCCACCGGGAAATTAAATTTTAACAGCAGCGAGAAAAAAATGAAAATGTAGGCAATATCATGAGATGCCGTAGTGCTGAGTAATATCATGCCTGTGAATAAAACTAAAGCAGACAAGATATGATTTATCCGATATTGAGGTACAGAATAGTATCTGAAAGCAGACCCGGTAATGATAAAAATTCCCTCAAAAGCAAGGAACCATATAAATGGATTGTTAAAACCAACAAGAAAAAATAGCAAGAGTGAAATGAAGAGTATATCATGAAAATTGCTCTGACGGGTAAGTTGGTGAAATTGTAAAAGAGCAGGAATCATAAGGAGTGCCGAAAAGGAAAAAAGAATTCCGGATTTATGATTCAGGGTTAAAACGGATAAGGAAGGATCGTAATTCGTAAAGGCCATAAATGCAGCAATGATAAGACTTGACCACATCAGGAGTGTTGTTGTTTTTTTAATGACGAGGTTTCGTGAAAAATTAATAAATCCCAAACCGGACAGTGTAAGGATTACAATCAGAATATGGAGATGGCTTGCATTATATATAAACATTTCTAAAAAAACCTTTCAAAAAGGAACAGGAGGATTATTACACCCATAAATAATACTGATTTTTCCGTTAACGATGATTTTTTTGATTCATCAAATTTTGTAATCAATACAGACAGTGTTGAAATTAGAATCGCCAACAGGCTTATTATTATGAAGAGAATGACAAAAACAATCCCCTTATTAAGAACTGAGTAAAACACACTATTAAATACAAAAGCGGAATTTGTCCAGGGGTTAAAGAAAACAAGAATAAATACGGCAGCGATCAATGCGAAACGGCTTATATCATCCTTAACAACGGACAATATATCCTCGGTCATGATAATAAATGCTAAATAAATCGGAAAGCCGTATATGTAATTTTGAACAACAGGGACATGACCGGACAACCCGTTTCGTATAAATAAAAAACTTAAAAACAGAAAATACAAAAACATCAGCGGGATGAGGGATGTGCGATCCTTGCGCTGACAGAATATTATGGCCGTTATACTCAGCGCTATCATTGAAATCAAGATAGTAAAGGAATAATTCAGCACTTCATCAATGCCGCTTAGAGGTTCAGTAAAACGGCACAGAATATAAATTAGAGTTGACATCGTCATAAGCAACTTAATATCGGCATATTTTCCAGATGAGTGGAACAAAATATCAGATATTGACAAAAGAACGGGCAGAAAAAAAGCTGACATTATCAAAAAGAGTATGATGCCGCGGTTGGTAAGGAAGTCCATAGTGTTTAAAATATTCTGATTCCCCTGAATCTGTCCTGTCAACAGAACCAGAGATAAGGCAGAAATCAATAAAACAAAGGGGATAGAATCAATCAGATGACCGAACAGTTTGTCCTTAACATCAAATTGAAGGATTATCAAATACACAATTGAACCCAGAAAAAAAGTAATGGTATTTCCCGACAAGGCAATCAACAAAACAGCCATAATCAAGAATGTCAGCTTTTTCCTTTCTTCAGAATTAAGTCTTAACAGAATGATAAACACTGACACGGAAAAACCAATTAAAAATAGAGAACTCCCTGTATCCAGAACCAGCCTGATCTCAAACAAATCATAGACCGGAATGATACTCGTTATGGGAAAATCATATTGGAAAGATAAATGAGTTATTAGAGTCATGATTGCCATTTGAAGGGATAAAAATAACGGATATCTTGATTTTACCTTATAGAAGTCCTGAGGAATAACTTCTGTTAACAATGTGGGGATCAGCAGGAGCAGCAGGTAATATTCGATAAAATGACTCATATCAATACCAAACGTGAATTATTTGCATAACAATCATTATCATCAGTGCAACGATAAACAGTAAAATGATAAACACCTCTCCCCTGTTGCTCATATTAACTGTTTTGGTGTTTAACAATGTTCGTTTCATTGTTTCATTTCGGGCAGTCATCTTTGCATGTACCGTCATATATCCGGAAACAGCGTAGGGCATTAAAGAAAGAATGAAAAGAATTGAGCCGTATAATACCGTTATGGATGATGCAGAAAACAGTATGATTGATAGAAAAATCCAGTGATATAACCCATATTTAAGTTTTAGGATAGACGGATAGAGAGTATTGATGATACTGAACAGCCAGAAAAAGGAGTAAAAACCCATTCGGACATAAGACAGTGAAAATTCAGGAACCAAAGGGAGATCGGGATCAGCCTCGATTGTAAAATTAAAGGGACCATCCGGAAGGGTCAGCACTAAAGATATGATCAGAAATAACAGCGGGATATGAACAAAAAGAATTCCCTCCCTGGTACGGAAAAAAACGTTGATTGTATATAAAATTACAGAAAAAAACGAATAAACAAGCATTATCATAAACAGTTTACTGCTCAGATCCATGATTCTTTCCGATAATGGTTAAAATTAAGAAAAGTATAACGGAACAAATCAAAAATACAAATGCCAGATTAAGGGATATAAATTCTGCTACCAGAGCTGTCATGACTGCAATAGAAATGAGAATACCCACACCGTGTGAGACGCTGTCTTTTTTAAAAAACATCAAGATCCCGGCATACAAGAATACGACTGTTACTGAAATCAGTTTTAAAATCAAATCAGTCTCCATTTCCGGCCCTGTTTTTCTGAATAGTATTTTTTATTAATAGCACAAAAAGCAACATTAGAAGAATAAAAAAACCGGAGTCAGGTTTATGAAGCAATTCTTTCTCTGCCGTCAGGATCATAAATGCCATATAAGTTGATATCGCAGCATACAGAAAGAAAAGCAGACTTTGTTTAAACCATAAATAATCATGTTTCTTTTTTGAATTATCATTAAAAAGATAAAAAATAAGACACAAAGCTATCAGAAGTAACGTTAAGAGATATAATTCCGGATTTAAAGAAAATACAGGCGTTACCAGGATAGCTGTCCAGATTAAAGCTATCATAACTTTCAATATTGCAGACCCGGCTTTGAGGATTATACCGCCCAAAATTATTGACGCTAATAAGTGTAATAAACTTTCTATGAGCAAATCGTTCATTTTAAACTCACAATAATAAGTATACTGAGAATAACAGCCGGTAATAAAACAAGATTATTCAGCTTAATAAGATACCGTTCCTCCGGAATTGGCAGACAGTTCAGAACAAATCGATGAACAACATCAGCAATCAAGAAAAACAGAGGACCGGAAATCCACAAAAAAACAGGAAAAATATGGGATGACAGGTGAAAATTGGCCGTCTCTAATAACCAGCCGTCCCGAGAAAAGCTCACATTTATATAAAAAATGATCAAAAACATCCCGATTAACTGGTCAGAAATTTGATAAAAATGTTCACCTGAATGAGAAAAGCGCGATATCCATTGTTTTCGATTCCTGTATAAATCCACAGAGAGACTTTCCCGGATTAAGAAGAGCAGAATGAAAAGAATCGTCTTGTTCAGGAAAGCAAGAAAAATTGTAATAAACCGGATCAATTCATTTTTACCGGAGATTCCATTTAGAATTCTTATCAGAAACAATACAATAAGAACAAGAAAAAAGTTCTCGAAGATCAGACGAATTTTTTTACCGGTTTGATACTGAATCTGAGAGGAATTTTCAGACAAATAGTCAAGGGCAAACAACAGGATATTTACGGAACCGTAAATAAAAAACACGATCAGTGAATTTTCAGAATTAACGGGATAAAAAATAACATACAAAACAGAAATAATCTGAATAAAACAAAATGATTTCAGAAAAAAAGAGGTCTTTTCGTACCCTTTTATCATAAAGGTATCGTTAAAAAAATGTTTTAACAAATTGGGATTGAATCCAAATTTCTGTTTATACCACGGATCTGTGGCTTGTTTATATATGATGGTCAATACGAGTAACAAAGGTGTCGACAGAAATAAAATTACAATCATTATTAAGATCTTGTAAGGATACTGAATGGAAATATTTTGAATGATCTGAGAAAGATTCATACGTAGAATTTCTTTGTTAAGTCAAAATGAAATAATGAAAAAATATAGTCAAGTGTTTCATGATGCAGGTTAATAAATGATTTTTTTCTTTTTTGAAATAAATCATAAATGTATGTGACACTCATATTATTTTCTGAAACACTGTCAACTTTTCCGTAAAGAAAGATATCATCCTTCTCCAGCTGGAATGACGGTTCTTCAGGCAGTTCAAAATGTTCAAACAATGAATCGTATGATGATTTTGAGAAATTCTCCAAATCATTTTTCATTTTATTCAGATACATATCGAGATCGTGCCTGAGTTTTTCCCGATAGAGTGATACATTTGAAGGAATAAATGTCTTATTGGCTAAAAATCCCTTTTCATAATAATCACACATAAAGATTTGGATGCCTTTATTATAATGCTTAAATAATTTGCTGTCGATTTTACTGAGCCATCCTCCCTCCTGCTTCATTTCTTTCAGATAATTCATTAAGAGATCATAGAGATAAAAAACATCGTTAAGGGTGACCAGCTCTTTCAGCCCCCTTTTTCCTCCGCTTTCAATAACACCCCTCATTTTATTTAGCAGTGTTTCATTAAATGAATTGTCCCGGGAAAATTTTTTTGAAGCACTGTAGAGCACCTTATCGTCATAATAATAAGCCGTTATATTTAACTGATCAAAAATCTCCGACAACGTAAAATAATCATTGAGAATATTGAGCAAATTCAGATTATTTGTCAGCCGCGCTTCTTCAGTATCCTTTGTTACCTCTTTCAATAATACCATATAATAGTAATTGAAATAAATAAATTCATTTTTTGTTTTCAGATTGGGATACGGCGAACCCATGGATAGCAGGGATCCTGATTTTTCCCAATCAAAAAAAATATCTTCCACAAGATCATTTCTTACCGAAGCAGAGACGGTTAATAATGTTTTTTCAAACAGAGAAGGGACATTGTATTTAAGAAAAATTTTCATCTGTAACGGTATCCGGAAACATACAGCAGGAAAAAGAACAACGTAGCAATAATCACATAAAAATAAATCAGGGGATCAAACAATTCAAAATTCATAATTATAAACAGGATCATTACAAATAAAACGGATTTGATAAAAAGTAACGGATAATTTTCTCCGATTGAAATTTTAATCGGCGAAAAGACCGGATAAGCATTGATTGAGCCTAATATTTTCCGGAGGTTGATGACTATTACAATCATAATGAGACATGAAAAAATCCAAAACGCCATAATCATAATTCACCAGAAAATTACGTTTAGATAATCAGCCCTGATTGCTTTCATACTCAGAAATCAGGTCATCCATTTCAACAGAGACTTGTCTGACAAGTCTTACTTTGTCCCGATGGTGCATAAATGAACTTTTAAAACCGTCTATGAGCACATCCTTTATATCTTTCATTCTCAGATTAAAGGTATGATAAGCCAGATACAATTCATCAGAAAGTGTTGTATTGGAAATGAGTCGGTTATCCGTATTCAGACAGAGTCTCAGACCATAATCCTTATAATACTTAAACGGATGCTTATTCAAGCTTTTTACACTGCCTGTCTGAACATTGCTGGTCAGACAAATTTCCAGACAGATCCGGTGATCATTGATATAATTCAGCAGGTCTCCGTCTTCGGACAAGCGAGTACCGTGGCCAATCCGGTGAGCACCGCAATAATGAACTGCCTGATGAATGCTTTCGGGGCCATACCCTTCACCGGCGTGAATTGTAATATTAATATTGTTTTTCAGAACAAGCCTGAATGCATTTTCATGATCTTTGGCAGGATAATTTTCTTCCGGGCCTGCAAGATCAAATCCCACAACTCCCCTGTTTTTATAGGCAACAGAAAGTTCGGCAAGTGCGTATGAAACGTCTGGACTGATACTTCGCATTCCGCAGACAATCACACCGCCTTTGATGCCAAAATCTCTTTCAGCTTTTTTTAAACCGCGTATAACTGCTTCAAGATTATCAACAGTCCCCATCATTGTATTCACGTGTAATATGGGCGAATACCGAACTTCAAGCCATTTGATATTTTCTTTTGATGCATCTTCCGCCAGCTCGTATGCTACCCGTTCAAGGGCATCGGCAGTTTGAAGAACACTCAGTGTCAGATCAAATTTTTTCAAATAGATTTCCAGGGATTCTCCTTTTTCAAAATGGAGAAATTCCATGAGTTCTTCTTTATTGTTATACGGAATTTTTACATTATTGATTTTTGCCAGGTCAAAGAGCGTCTCTACCCTGAGAGAACCGTCCAGATGGCAGTGCAATTCTGCTTTGGGCAGTTTCCGGATTATCTCACGCAGTTTATTGTCTGATATCACAGATTCATTCATTTATATCTCTTTTTTTGCAATTTTTGTCAATACCCATGCAACCAAAACAAACAAAATAAGTCCAAGCCATTCCAACGCAGGAACCGCAGACAGATCAGGCCACCAGTCCTTTTTCCCGGATACAAAAATCGGGACAGCCACAAGGATGCCCATCAGCGCTTCTCCCGTAATTAGTCCTGATGCAAAAAGCAAACCCTGTTTGTTATGGGGATTAGCGGTTCTGAAACGGCGTGTATAATGAGAAATCATCCCTCCGATAAAGATAGGTGTTGACAGTGTAATTGGCAAATAAATACCAACGGCAACGGCAAGAATCGGAATCCGGAATTCTGAACCGCGGTTTTTCTGGTAAATGTCTGCAAGAATTATAAAGACACCCAGAATTGCGCCTGTAATCACGAAATTCCAGGGAAGATTACCCTGAAAAACACCTTCGGCAACGGATTTCATTAAAGTAGCCTGAGGCGCGGGCAGTGTTTCACTTCCGATGGTATAGGCACTGTGCAGGATATCCAGCGTAAGACCAAGGGCTACGGCTGCCGAAAGAGTACCTACAATCTGCATAACCTGTTGTTTCCAAGGCGTGGCGCCCAATATATAACCGGCTTTCAGATCCTGCATATTATCTCCGGCAATAGCAGCCGCGCAGCAGACAACTGCACCGATGATGACAGCTCCGGCAGCTCCTTCAATACTCCCTGTCCCTTTTATCAGCAAAAGGAGGAGTGAGGAAAACAGAATCGTAGCTATGGTTACACCGCTGATCGGATTATTTGATGATCCAACCAACCCTGCCATATAGCCGGCTACGGCAGAAAATAAAAAACCGAAAATCAACATGATAACAGCCATTAAGAGAGCTGTATAAAAATTCCCGATGATATCATTATAAATTATAAAAACAGGAATAACGGAAACCAGGAGTGCAATAAGGACCCAGTTAATAGGAATGTCTTTTTCATGCTGATCCACAGCATTGCCTGAATTCCTGTTTTTATAGGCATTCAGGCTGGATTTTACGCCGGCAACCAGCGGTTTAAACAGATGAATAACAGACCAGATCCCTCCCACAACCATGGCACCTACACCCATATACCGGATTTTTGCATTCCAGATTGCATATGCAGCATCCAGATAACCGCTGCCGGCATCAACGGGGTTGAAGTATGAATAAATCGGTATAGCAACAAGCCATGATATCAGGCCTCCCGTAAAAACTAAAACGGCAATATTCCTTCCCACAATATAACCGACGGCAAGAAGAGCCGGCGACAATTCCGAACCAAAACCGATTACGGACCGCTTCCCTTCTACCCTTGAAAAAAAAGGAACAGCAAAATCAACAGCTGAATTCCAGACATTAAATGCCTGTTGAGCCAATTTCATCAAACCGCCGAATAATGCAGCTCTAAAGATCATCAGCAGATTTTTTGATGAATCATTGTTTTCATTACCATGATCTCCGGCTTTTAGAACTTCAGCTGTTGCAACACCTTCGGGATATTGTAATTTTGCTTCAATAATGAGAGCACGGCGCAACGGGATCGTAAATAATACACCTATCAAACCGCCGATACCGGAAATTTTTGCAATTTCCATATAATCAAAATCTACCCAATATCCCATCAGAACAAGAGCGGGAATTGTAAAAATTACCCCGGCAGCCAACGATTCCCCGGCTGATGCCGCTGTTTGCACAATGTTATTTTCCAAAATATTGGAACGTTTGAAAAGCTTCAGAATTCCCATGGAAATAACTGCCGCAGGTATGGACGCACTTACTGTCATACCGGCAAAAAGTCCCAGATAGGCATTGGCTGAAGCAAGAATAATAGACAGTACAACACCAAGTAAAACGGATTTAAGTGTAATTTCAGGCAAAGAATGTGTCTTATTCATGAAATCTCCTGTCGTTTTATTTCAAAATGCCATAAAAAATATTATGCTAAAATAGTCATGATTCCATTTGTGGTAAAGTGATTTTTATTCTTAAGTTTGAATAAAATATATAATTGAGGGTCGAAAATGGAAAAATACAGCTTCAAAGACTATGACGTGGACGGTTTAACCTTTCTAATGTCCAACCGGAAAGAAGTTGTGAAATCATATCAGAAACTTATATCCACCCTGGGTGAACATCTGGATGAAAAAACACGTATTCTGATAACTCTGGCATTACAGGTTACCACACAGCAACCTGAGGCCGTGAAAATTGTCATACCAAAGGCACTCAAAGCCGGCGCAAGTTCGGATGAAATCATTGACAGCGTTGTGTTGACTACTCCCATCGTTGGTTTAACGGGTATTATCAAATTGCTGCCTAAAGTATTGGATGAATTAAAAAAACATCAGGATATGATAAAAGAGGTTTAAACAATGAAGCTTTATATGAGTGCCGATATTGAAGGAATTACAGGTGTTGCAAACTGGGATGAGGCTCAAATTGGTCATCCGGAGCACACAATTTTCCGAAAGATTATGACTCATGAAGTTCTTTGTGCCTGTCATGAGGCCAAAACAAACGGAGTTCGTGAAATTCTATTAAAAGACGCCCATGCTTCGGGCAGGAATATCTTATTGGAAGAACTGCCGGATTTTGTTAAGGTTATCCGGGGTTGGAGCGGCCATCCGTTTTCAATGGTGCAGGGACTGGACGGAAGTTTTGATGTACTGTTTATGATCGGATACCATTCCCCTTCCGGCAGCCTAGGAAATCCGCTGGCCCACACGATGGCATCTTCGATTATTCATGAAATGCGTCTGAATGGACACAGAATTTCTGAATTTACTCTTCACGCCCTTGTTTCAGCCTATTACAAAGTCCCCGTAACACTTCTTACCGGCGATGATGAAATGTGTAAACAGGCTCAATCTCTCATACCTGCCATTGTAACACTCCCGGTAAAATTAGGGTTTGGAAATGCAGTGGTTACCAAAACCCCTTCAAAAATTTATGAAGATTACAAACCGGCAGTAAGAGAAGCTTTGAATGTCAAACTTTTTAAAGAATGTATTCCTGTTATCCCTTCCAGCCTGACTATAGAAATTGTTTACTCAAAACCAACAATTGCCTATAAATACAGCTTTTTTCCGGGTGCTGAACTGACGGATGAATCAACGCTTCAGTATAATGCAGCCAATATTTTCGATATGATGACATTTATTCAGTTTTGCTCATAGGGTAATACCATGAAATTTAGGATAGCACGTTCACATGGGCGATGTTGTGTCTGTAAACGGTACACCGTAAGAAGGACTCATCGAAACCGTTTGCTGAAATTAATTCCCTGGAGCAAATCGCTGAAATGCAATAACTGTGAAATGTTTGAGTTAGTGTTTTTTAATTATTTTTCAATTATCATAAAAGGAAAAAAGATTGTGTAAAAAAATCCGGCATTTACGCCGGATTTCTTCTTAGATCCGCTTTATGTGACAACGATTAAAAGCGACCTTCTTCATTTAATATGGACCATCCGTTCAGCCAGTTTTGCGCTCCGAATGCTCCTTTAAAATTCACCTGTTCAAAGAAACCGTCATTGGGCAATTCATCAACATCGAGGAATGCAGGTCCGTCTGTTGACGGCAGGATGTTGATGCTTCCTCCCTCTTCACGTCCATTTATGGAAAAGCCGGGATCCGCATCAACAAAAGTATAGACTCCATTATCTCCGCGAAAAGTATTGGGCGTTTCAAAAATTATATTATTCGGTGAGAAATAGATGTAATTCGGAGCCGTTGCATTCACGGCATTATCTGTCACGAGTGCAATTGTTGGATCATCGGATATTCTGACGGCATAATCTTTCCCCTGATAGATGATCATATTTCTAAAATCACCGCCTGTCCCTTCCCGTAGTCTGATACACTGATCATTATCGGCTGATGCAGATTCACCGGATCCGATAATTGTTACATTGTGAAATTGGGGAAATGATCTGGGCTGAAGATCCATGTTCGAACCGTCATTGTCCATTTCGAAGGCTCTGTTGCCTTCTTCAGCTCCCATTAAGGCAAACAGGAACTGTCCGCGTCCCTGGTACCCCAGATCCGTATCAAAATAATCATCACCGCAAAAAATTGCAGCACAGTATTTAATATCAACTGTTCCGCCGAACATTTCAAATCCATCATCAAGATTGTAGGCGACTTCGCAGTATTCAACGGTAGTGCCCCGTCCCACACCGCCAAAAGTTATGCCGTTAATTTCATTATCCTGACCAATGGATCGTCCTCCGTACCACACACGGACATACTTTAGAATACCGCTGTCATCATCCGGATCATTGCCTCCGTAGGGAACGCCAACAAGCCCTTCAATATAGGTTTCGCCAATATTCACCGGCGCATTGCCGAGAATAATCAAGCCGCCCCAGTTTCCCCATGGATTTCTGTTCAGTATATCCTGAGGCAAGACTGATGTAAAGGTGATGGGGTCATCTGCCGTACCTTCGGCAACAATCCTTGCACCTCGTTCGATGACCAAAGCGGGAGCCAATCCTTTTCCGTCATCTGCCAAAGCATAGATTGTTGTTCCTTTTTCAATCGTGAGCGTTACACCGGCCTTTACAAAGGTCTGTCCCGCAAGCACAATACTGTCTTTTGCAAATAATGTTTTATTTTTCGTGATATTCCCTTTCAAAACCACATCTGCATGAATATCATCATCATTTTCGCCGTCATCATTGCTGTTAAAAAGGTTACACCCGGATATCCCGAGTATCATGCCCGCAATCATAACCGCCAACCCAATTTTGAACAACCTGATTTTCATCATTTCCCTTTCTTGTTTTTCGTTAAAATGCATAAGTAACGCCGATACCGGCTCCCATTCCGGGATGATATCTGTTTGTTAAATATGTTTTGCCATTTTCTTTAAAACCGGTTTGCACATCCTGATTTAATATATTTTTTGCTTTAAAGCTGATTTTCAGGTTATTATAAGCTTTACTGAGCGTAAGATTTAAAGAATGAAAGGGAAGCTCATATTCATCGGGAACTGTACCGGTCCCCAGGGCATTCAGTCTTTTACTGAAAACATTATAGCTTACCGATACATTTAACCCGTTTAATCCGTGATAATTTAATGACGTATTCAGCATGATATCGGATTGTCCCTGCAAGGGTCTTTTTAATGAACCGGCATTGTTTGGGGTACTGGCGCCTGTGAACAGGATAATACTTTCCGGACTGCGGACTTCTGATTGTGATAACGTTGCATTAAAAACAAACATCAGTTTTCCATGTTCAAGCGGGATAAACATCAGGGATGTTCTGTAATCAAACTCTATGCCAAACGTATATGCATATAAAGCATTTTGAAAGGTTATGTATGATTCATCTGCTGTTTCGATGATAACTTTTTCTATTGGATTGGAAAAATCTTTAAAGAATAATCCTGCAGAGAAGAGTTCGCCGGCTAAACGATACCGTTCATAACGGATATCGTAATTATTGATTCGGGTTGTTTTCAGATACGGGTATCCTACAACAAGATTTCCCCCATAGAATGCCTGGAATTCGAAAGGAGCCATTTCGCGAAATTCTGCCCGGGCAACGGTATTGCTGTATGACAATCTGATTTTTTCAAAATCTGACATATTATAGATCAGGTTAATGGATGGCAGAAAATCTGTTTGATGCTTTTTTGTTTCAATTTTACGGCCATCAAGAAGACCGCTTACATATGGATCTTTCGTGACAGAATTATACGGTTTAAGAATAATTGAATAGTCCTCAATTCTCAAACCGGAAATAAACCGGAATTTGTTCATCCGGGAAACCCTTCCAAATCCCAGCGGGATATCAAACATACCAAACACAGCATTGTTCAGTTCCCGGGCATCATATGCATTTCTGCTGGCTCCGTCAGTCGATTCCAAAAGAATAAGTCCTTCACTTATCTCTTGACTAACGGGATCATACGAAAAGAAATTCTGCGGTTGAAAAACGCTTCCAAAAGCATCCAGACTGCTAAAGTCACGTATGGTAATCAGTTCTTCAGGCCAGGAGCCGTTGCTGTATTCGTGATAAAAACTTCTTTTGGAAAATGTTCTGAATTTACCCTGAATTCTTCCGCCCGTTTTTATTTTATATGTTTCTCCGGCTCGGTCTTTAATATTCACCTGATAATTAACGTCGATATTACCATTAACATCAAATCCGTCCGTGAATTCCCTCAAACCTGCTTTGGCGGATGAGCTGGCTAGTCTGTAAAGATTCTCGTTTCCATAATATTTATAGTTATGAGATTTGATATCCGGTTCCGATAACCGGGATACTCCCGCATTCATCGTCCATTCCAATCGGCTGTTATGAAGCCTGCTGACATTGTGCAGACCGGTTAATGTTGTATTTAAAAGGCTTTTTTCAACATAGTATTCTTTCAGGTAAATGCCATTTTCATCCAGATTGGGTGTTTTTCCGAATCCGTAATTAAATGAACTCTCAGACATATGCGTGTAAAGAGTGCTGATTTTCAGCGTATGATTATTGTATAATTTTAAACCTGCGCTTCCGCTCAGACTCATATTCGTTTTATAGGAACTTTTCTCGTTTTTTAGATCAGTACGGGTAATTATTTTTTCATCAGCTACAGAGTATTTACGGTATACATCATCACGATACGAATAATCATTTGAAAAATTTATATTTGAATAATAGCCATATTCGAGTTTTTCTGATCCGGTATATTTATTTCCGGCATTTATTCCCAAAGAAAAGGGTACCATACCGGAAAATTCGGAGCTTGTCATATCTGATTTAAAAGCTCTGCCGTATTCACCAAGATTGTGATATGTGCTTAATATATCCGGTCCTGTATATTTGCTTAATATTTTGTTATCAGGAATAATCGAAGGAAGTGCCCGAATTCCATCATCAAAGCCCAGAAAATCCAGGGATCCTTTTGACCCTTTTCGAAAATTTGAACCGATAAAATCCGTAGAACCGGTAATTCCCGCGCTCAGGTTAAATATCCTGTGATCCGGGTACGCTTTTGTCTTTATATCCACCGTTCCGCCGCCGAAAACGCCGGGAAGATCCGGCGTAAATGTTTTATAAGCCGTAATACTTTCAAGAATGCCGGTTGAGAATAAATTCAGGGGAACGCTCTTTTTTTCCGGTTCGGGACTGGGGATGGGAACCCCGTTCATCTGTGTGGATACGTAGCGGTCTCCAAGTCCGCGAACGTAAACATTATTCCCTTCGAGAACAGAAACGCCGGTAATCCGTTTAACTGCATCAGCGGCATTTGAATCACCCGAACGGGAAATCTGTTCCGAACTCACGCCATCCTGCAGATTCGAAGACCGTTTTTTCTCCGAAATTATATAGGCATCACTATTTCTGGAAGCGTCCACTTCGACAACAATTTCCGATAAATTCAAAACAGAAGAAATCAGCGCAGTGTTGAGATAATGATTCTCACCTTTTTGAATCCTGAGTCCGCGTATGATTTGATTGTCATAACCAACATATGAAACTTGAATGTCATAAACTCCCGGCAAAATATCATAGATATAATAATTCCCGTCCAGATCAGTTGCAGCCCCGAAAACCGTTCCCGCAAGCATAATATTCGCGCCAATCAGCGGTTCGCCGCTTTTATAGTCAATCACCTTTCCTTTTAAAGACCCGTAATTCTCCCGGGCCCATGCCGTTGTGATCAGGAGAAAGATCAAAGCGACTTTGAAAGTCCATTTAGCTGTTGCCGTGATTTTTTTTGTCATTTTTTTCCCTCGTTTTAATCGTTGTCACAGAGGGAAATTCAGAAAGGCAAATTAAATAGACGTGAATAAATATTTAATATTCGGTTAATTTTTAAGAAATCAGATTTTATTTTCCGTTAAATGAATCAGATAATCGCTGAGAAGTGAATAAATGTCATGTTCAGAAGAAAGTCCTGCAATCTTAAGAATTTCCTTTTCCCGGTTTAGCAGCTTAAAATCCCTGCGCACGATAGGTCCGCCCAACGCATGATGGAGTCCTTCTTGATGAACATGTTCGATGACGCTGTCAACGAGAGGTAAATATATTTTTTCATACTCATCTGGATGTATTCCTGCCACAGATGCCGTTTTTTCCGCTGCTCTCAGAACCCCGATAATCAGATTCGCAGTCATAACGGCAGCCGCATGGTAAAAATCCTTCTTTTCATCATCAAGAATAAAATGTGACAATTCCAGCTCGGACATGAAAGCATCCATCCAGCCGGCATCATCCCCTGACAACGCCCACCAAGCTTTCTTTAATAAAGCAGACCCCTCTGAAGGATCCGTGTTGATTACGGATATCATGGGATGAAATGAGTGAATTCCAATTGAGTATTTATCTTTTACAGCTTGAAAAAAAGCTGCTTTGTGAAATCCGCTGGTATGGATCAGGTGATTTGAAATCGGATATACACCCTTCATCAGGTCATTGAAACAAACAGAAAAATTATCATCTTTGATGCAAATAAAAAGACAATCTGACGGTTTATTTCGATTTTTTTCAGGTGAAAACTTATTTAAAAAATCATTCAAGTGTTTTTCTGACTGATCATAGGCATAACAGAGATCCCATCCTTTCTCCAAAAGAAGTGCGGTTAATGCCGTACCGATTTTTCCTGTGCCCAGAATGGAAAATGTTTTATTCATCACATTCCTCCGAAAACACGACAGCCGTAAAGACAAAAAATTTGGTCTGAGGATTTTTATAGGCATTTGGAGCAAGTCCGGCTTTCATGGAAAGATGTGTCAGCATTTCGTCGCGATCCCATCCCTGCTCCGGAGCAACCTGCGGTAAAAACACTGCCTGCTGATATCCGTTCTTCAACACAACACCGTGTTTGCCGACGACGATTTCTTCGATATCCTTAATTTCCAAAAGCTCGGATAATACTGATATTTCGATACTTATGTCTTTTAATTCATGTTGTTTCAATGAATTGAAACGCGGATCTTCAAAGGCTGATGCTTCAGCCATTTCAAACAGAGTATCTTTTAATGGAAGCATTCCTACAATATGTCCGATACAACCCCGAAGGTCTCCTTTTTTATGAAGGGTAACAAATAACCCGGTTTTTCTGGCATAAAAATCATTATCCGGCAGCTGCGGTTTAATATCTGTAATACCCAGCCTGTATGACAAATACGCTCTGACAGCGAGCAGCATGTCTTGTTTCATTGCGTGATCAATATTCATGATTCTTCTCCTTCATAAATCACGGCTGACGTATACCCTACAACGGATGAATTATCAAAATTAATCTCACCGGAATGGGAATATCCCGTTACCATGATCCGGGCGGATGGATTTTTCAGGCTGTCCATCAATGCAATAATGGTACCGCCGCCGCATGCTTCACAGGTTTCACTGAAAAAAAGATCTTTCAATGATGCAACATTATAATCACGCATGCTTTGAATCCATTTCCCATCCATATGGTTTGCCGTGTCTGATGAGTGAAAATGTGAGAGGTCTGAACTGGCAATAATGAGTAAATCGGGATCAGCAGATTTAATTGCCTTCAGAAACAACGATAACCTGTTAACATTTGTTTCATCCTGACTTCCCAAAACAATGGGAATCAATTGAAATGTGTCATGTAGCATCAATTGTAAAAATGGCAACTGAACTTCCAGTGCGTGTTCATACCTGTGTCCCGCATTCGACAGGAAAACACCGTCAGTTGATTGAATTAGATCATCAAAACGGGTACATCGCTCAATAAGTCCGAGAGGCGTTTCATACCCATCCCCCTCGTAAACTGAGATCGAATCAAAGAATTCCCGATGACTCGGACTGATGACAGCCACGTTCCGGTATCGCTTACCTTGTATGTATTTATACGCTGCAGCAGCCCTTTTTCCGGAATACACATAACCGGCATGGGGAACAATCAATCCATGAATTTTATTGGGAATATCTCCTTTCAGGTCAATTTGATTCACATAATAATCAACAATTTTTTTCAGTTCTTCCGGCGAATTCGGATAAAACTGACCGGCAACACTGGGTTTTCGTATCATAACAACACGCCTCCCAAATAAATCAGTGAAAGATTATAAAACGTGTGAGTATAGGCAGCCACGGCAAAACCCCGAAAAAGAAAAATGATACTCAGAATGACTGACATCGTTGTTCTCACAAAAAAAGTAAACCATTCAAACTGATATTTAAACTCTCCGATATAATGCATCCCTACAAAAAGTGCAGTGGACAGGATCACTGCACCGATCCATCCCGGAACCTTTTTTAATCCTGCATACTGTAAAAGCTGGAAGAAACCATACATTAATATCGCCCTGAAAACCAGTTCTTCATAAACACCAGCCCCACAACTGTAGCCGATATTCAGAGCATGATCCCGGGGCAGAACATTCAGGAACCCAATATCCAGGTGAATCAGAACATAAAAAATCAGCAGGGCATACAACAATCCCTCTCCTATCATGAGAGGAATGGCATAATAATTTAAATCCTCTTCATGAAAATGCACATTATGTAAAAGTTTGACCATAATAAACACAATTAAAAAAAGCACTAATCCTGCTTCGAAACCATAAAAACCCAATTGAGACAGCAATTTTTTCAGCAGAATATCTGCGCCGTTCCGTATGCCCTCTGTTTCAGATTGAAACCGGATGAACATTGTAATTTCATAAATCAGAACAAGTGGTAAAACAGCAATGAATGACAGCAGGGGGGATTTTGTTTTTTGAAACAACATAGTATCATTTACAGAACTGAATAAACAATTCTGCCGTCAATTATTGTCAGATACGTTTCAATACTCTGCAGGTCTTCGGATTCAAAGGGATCATCACTTAAAACAATCATATCAGCAACCATACCGGGTAATAATTTACCTGCAAGATTCTCTTTTCTTACTGATTTTGAAGGATTAACGGTTAAAGCATCAATGCATTCATCAATCGTCAGACTTTGTTCGGGATACCAGGATTTATCTTCATGATAAGGTTGTCTGTAAAGGGCAGCGTGAACCGCCTTCCAGGGATTAATATCTTCGACGGGTGCGTCGGAACCGATAATAACATTGGCACCTGTATTCCAGAGATCTCTGTAATTGTACGCATATCTGCAATTTTCTTTTCCCCAGATCTTTTCAGCAAGCGCAATGTCTCCCGGGAGGTGTGAAGGGTTGATACAGATCGTTAAATTTTCCCATAATGTCCGATTTAAAAGATCATCCGGAATAAACTGAACATGCTCCAATCTGTAATTGCCTTTAATATGAGCGGCTGCATTGAAAAACTGTTCCAGGGCTGCATCGCCGATTGCATGGATCATCATATCCCAGTGATGCCGGCGGGATTTATCCAGAATACTTTCAAGCTCTTTTGAATCGTATTTCAAATAGCTTTCAGCCGTTTTGTCAATATAGTCAAAACGCATGGCTGCTGATCGGCTTCCCAAAGAACCGTCAAGAAAAATTTTCACACCCAAAAATTCAAACCATGCTCCCTGTCCGCCGGATTTCATGATCATTTTTTCCAGTTGATCATGATCGTCCCAATAAATATAGGATCGGAATCTGGGTCCTCTTTTTGACGGATTTTGATACAACTCCTGATATTTAATGAAATTTTCGTAATCCTCAATAGAGTGGACTGTCGTGATACCTGCCTTATACAGTTCTTTAAATACTTTTTCCGGATCAGAAAATACAGGAGATTCAGTATTTCGGATGATCGGGGTGAGCAGTTCATTCATGGCATCTTCTTTCAGAATACCGGATGGTTTTCCCTTTTCATCGAGAAGAACACGCCCTTTTTTAATGTTATCAAGCAGCAGGCGTGTATCCATCAGGTCAAATACAGGATAACTAACCCACGCCGTATGATAATCCTTGTTGAAAAAAATCGCTTTCGTCTGTTCTGGTAAAAAGCGGAGGTCGGAAGCTGAAGGGACCACATACTCGCCCCACTCATTCGCATTCCATCCCCAGCCCATTATCCATTCCTGTCCTTTATTGTAATCCATGATTTTCTGCAGAACATCTTCATAGGTTTTCGATCTGCTTAAATTTAACTGGATAATTTTTTTTGCCCAGTCTGAAAGATGCAAATGGGAATCACACAAACCGGGAAGAACCGTCAATCCTTCCAGATCTATGGAAATATTGTCCCGGCTGATTGACGGAGAAAACTCGTGTGATTCGCCGATAGCTGAAATGTATTGATCTTCAATCAATAATGCCGACACCCAGGGTCTTGTTATGTCACCTGTATAAATCCTGCCGTTATAGAGAAAAATCTGCGTGGACATTGCTGCCTACCAAATTAACAGGTTTCTGTTGCTGATATTGGCACTTCGGATTCTTTCCGTAAGTAATTTGGAGATTTTTTTCATAAAAATAAATCCAAGGCGGGGATTCTTGTCAAACAGAACCTGAAGTTTTGCATAATCGAATTTTAAAATAAGCGATTCAATATCCACCAATGCGCTTGCACTGCGGGGAAATCCATCAATAAATGCAAATTCACCGACTGTTTCTCCCGGTTTTAATCTGTAAATGTGAACGTCTTCAATGTCATGCATGCCTGCTTTCATGGTGATTTCTATTCGGCCGTTAACAAGAAAATACAGGTCCCTGCTTTTGTCTCCTTCTTCTATCAGCACTGTTCCAGCCGGGACTTTTTTAATCTCACCCTGATTAATTAATATTTCAAAATCTTCATCCGTAAAATCTTTGAAAAAATCAATTTCTCTGACAATCTCTTTTACGGCCATAATCAACCTCCTTTACTTATCATCGCCCAGCTGAAGCACTGCCAGAAAGGCTTCCTGGGGGACTTGTACACGTCCTACCTGCTTCATTCGCTTCTTACCTTCTTTTTGTTTCTCAAGCAGCTTTCTCTTGCGCGTAATGTCACCGCCGTAACATTTGGCCGTAACATTTTTTCGCAGTGCTTTCACATTCTCGCGTGCAATGACTTTATTTCCGATGGCTGCCTGAATGGGGATTTCAAAAAGATGCCTCGGGATCAGACTTCGTAGTTTCTGAACGAGTTTTCTCCCCTGAAAAAAAGCATTATCCTGATGCAGGATAACAGATAAGGCATCAACCGATTCATTGTTGATCAGGATATCCAGTTTTACAAGTTTGCCGGGTTTATAACCGATAAATTCATAATCAAGAGAAGCATATCCCCGGCTGACGGTTTTCAGTTTATCGTAAAAATCATAAATAATTTCTGCAAGAGGAATTTCATATATCAGCTGGACTTTGGTAGGATCCAGATAGTGTGTATTGATATATGTTGCCCTTTTTTCCTGGGTCAGGGACATTAAATTGCCAATAAATTCAGGCGGAGTAATGATTTCCGCTTTCACATAAGGTTCTTCAACCTGATCAATATCGCCGGCCGGCGGCATTTTGGACGGAGTATCCACTATAATCAGTTTTCCGTTTTTGTCGATAACATGATATTCGACATTGGGAATTGTCGTAACAAGATTCTGGTCAAATTCTCTTTCCAGTCTTTCCTGAACGATTTCCAGGTGAAGCAGTCCCAAAAAACCGCACCTGAAGCCAAATCCCAGGGCTTCGGATGTTTCAGGTTCATATCGAAGTGATGCATCATTTAACTGTAATTTTTCAATGCTTTGCCGGAGTTCTTCATATTCATCACTATTCACGGGATATAAACCGGAAAAAACCATGGGTTTCATTTCCTGGTAGCCTTTTAAGGGAGATTTTGCTTCATTTTCCAGCGTTGTAATTGTATCGCCAACTTTCAGATCCAGAATATTTTTTATTTGAGCAACAAAATAACCCACATCGCCTGCTTTTAAAACGGCTGCCGGTACCTTTTTCAGATGAAACGTTCCCACCTCGGTAATTTCATAAATTTTGCGGGTCGCAAATGATTTCAACTTTTGCCCCGGTTCAAACGAACCTTCAAAAACACGGACATAGGGAATTGCTCCCCGATAATTATCAAAAACACTGTCAAAGATCAAAGCCCGGGACGGCTTATTAAAATCTCTTTCAGGCGGCGGAATCCTTTCAATAATTGCCTGTAAAAGCTCAGGGATTCCTGTCCCTGTTTTTGCACTCGTGAGAATAATATCCTTTTCCCCGCAACCGGTCAGATCAATAAGCTGACGTTTTACGGCTTCAACCTGTGCGCCCGGCAGATCAACTTTATTGATAACGGGAATAATTTCCAGATCATTTTCAAGGGCAAGATATGTATTGGATACAGTCTGGGCTTCTACACCCTGAGACGCATCTACCAGCAAAACGGCCCCTTCACAGGCAGCCAGGCTCCGGGACACTTCATAACTGAAGTCCACATGTCCCGGTGTATCAATAAGATTAAGGATATAAACCGTCTTTTTATCAGGATGATACTGAATTTGAATCGGGTGAGATTTAATGGTGATGCCTCTCTCCCGCTCCAAATCCATATCATCCAGAATTTGTTCTTTCATCTGAAAAGACTGAAGGGTACCGGTATATTCCAACAGACGATCGGCAAGTGTTGATTTCCCGTGATCGATATGAGCGATAATACAGAAATTTCGAATATTGTTTTCTTTCATGCATTGAAAATAACGGAATTTTCCCATAATTAAAAATAATTGATAAATTAACCTTAGAATCAGGAGGTATTATGAAACGGGTCGAACTGGAAAAATATTTAAATGAACTGTACCATTATGAAGAATATGATGATTATTGTTTCAACGGACTCCAGATTGAAGGGGCGGATGATATCAAAAAAATTGTATTTGCCGTCTCCTTCAATTCCCTGCTCCTTGAAAAAGCCGTTTCCTTAAATGCAGATGCTGTTATTGTTCATCATGGGATTTTTGGTAAGGATTTTTTTAAAATTCATGACCCTTTTAAGAACACCGTAAAAGAAATATTGAACCGGAATATCTCTTTATTTGGGATTCACCTGCCCATGGATGCTCAGCCCGAAATCGGCAACAATGCAGAACTTGTCAGGATGATCAGTGCATCAGTTATTGAAAAAATGAATGTGGGATTTCTGGTAGAAAATACGCGTAAACTCAGTCTTCAGCAAATTCTGCATTTGTTCGGAAAAGAGCTGGGAATGCAGCATGACATAAAACAGACAGAATTCGATTCACCGCTCCATTACAAGAAATTGGGTGAGATTCAATATTATGATTTTGGCCCGGATACGCCTTATATAATCGGCATATTAAGCGGAGGCGGCAGTTCATACATTCAAGATGCTCTGAAGGCCGGTGCTGACACTTTTATAACCGGAGACCTGAAAGAACACATTCCCGCCATGCTATACGACAATAAAATGAATTATATTAACCTGGGTCATTACCGGTCAGAAAAAACGGGGATACTTGCTTTAAAGAAACACATTGAAACCAAATATCCCGTTGATTGTATTTTTATTGATGTAGAAAACCCGTTGTAATTACGTATTCTTTTTAACAACAGCAGTAGCAGTCGCGATAATTTTAGCAATATCAGAGAGATCCGTCGGTACAATCATAGTATTGTTCTCTTTTGCCAAATTACCGAATTCGGTGATATATTGTTCGGCAATCCTAAGATTAACCGCCTCAGTTCCGCCCGGTACCTGAATAACGTCCGCAATTTTTTGAAGTCCTAATGCTGTCGCTTCAGCAACCTTAAATATTTCTGCAGCACGTCCTTCTGCTTCATTGATCCGGCGTTGTTTCTCGCCTTCCGATTTTGCAATCAATTCCTGTTTGTCCCCTTCAGCCCGGTTAATTTTTGCCTGCATTTCGCCTTCCGATTCGGAAATCATAGCCCTTTTTTCCCGGACAGCCCTCATTTGCTTTTCCATTGCATCTTTGATACTTTGGGGAGGGGTTATGTTCTTAACTTCATACCGGGTTACCTTTACGCCCCAGGGATCACTGGCTTTATCCACCGCGTCGACAATTTGAGAATTGATGATATCTCTTTCCTCAAAGGTTTTATCAAGTTCCAGTTTTCCAATAATACTTCTCATTGTCGTTTGTGCAATCTGACTTGAGGCAAATTGATAATCATCAATTCCATACGATGCCTTTTTTGCATCAACGACCTGGATATAAAGAATCCCGTCTACTTCAACGGAAACATTGTCCTGCGTAATACATATCTGTGACGGAACATCAATTGCCTGTTCTTTCAGCGTGTGTTTATAGGCAATAACGTCAATAAAAGGCACCAAAACATGAAAACCTGCTTCGAGAGTCTTATAATATTTCCCCAATCGTTCAACAATATATGCGGATCGTTGAGGCACAATCCGTATCATTTTAAAGAAAATGACAACCACCAGAACAATAAGTCCCAGCATAATAACACTAAAACCGGTCATTGATCAGCTCCTTTCCCATGGTTTTACAATCAAACGCAATCCGTCGCGGCGGATAATTCTCAATTTATCTCCGGGTTGAACCGGTTCACTGCACTCTCCGTCCCACGAAGTCCCTTTGAAGGCTACCTTTCCATATTTATCAAGCCCGAAAGCTTCCAATGCTTCAGCCTGCCTGCCGACAAATTCTTCGTCCGGATTTTCATCGGTAATTTTTGAAAACCACCGCGTCATTATTTTTTTTCGGAGTAAAAGGATGGATATGATAGATGTCGTAAGAAAAATCAGCAGTTGAATTCCAAATGAAAGATTGAATACCAATAAAACAATGACAACACACCATGCGCCTATTCCAAAAAACATAATAATAACCCCTGGAACTAAAAATTCCAGAATAAACAGCAGCAATCCTGCCAGAAACCATATCATATAATCCTGTGTCAGTACGGTACTCATCATTGGCTCCATAATTATTAGATACATTAAAGATACCGTAAAGAAGATGAATTTTCCATTGCTATTTTGTATTTTTCCATATGTTTTTATGATACCCACAAAAGGAGAGCTCATGGATAAGGATATTCGCGATATTTTAGATATTTTCACGGAAATCAACAAAATCCCAAGGCAGTCCAAACATGAAAAACAGATATCAGACCGGCTCATGACATGGGCAGAGAAAAACAATTTAACTGCTGAGAGGGATGAACTGCTGAATGTATTGATACATGTTCCGCCTTCACCCGGCTATGAAAAGAGTCCTGTTGTTGTTATTCAGGGGCATATGGATATGGTTTGCGAAAAGACACCCGATTCATCTCATGATTTTTCAAAAGATCCGGTAAAAGTCCTGATTGACGGTGATTGGGTCCATGCAGACAGAACGACCTTAGGTGCGGATAATGCCATAGCGCTTGCCATAGCCATGAAAATTGCCATTGACACGTCAGTTGCCCATCCTGAATTGGAACTCTTGTTCACAGTTGATGAAGAGACAGGACTTACGGGAGCAAACGGTCTTTCATCCGATTTCATAAAAGGGAAGGTTTTGTTAAACATTGATTCGGAAGATGATAAAAAGTTCACAATAGGCTGTGCCGGCGGACGGGATACTGTCATATCCTTTCCTCTTGAATATATACCGGCTCCCGATCCCTGTTCATTCATGAGAATTTCTGTGTCCGGATTAACGGGAGGCCATTCCGGAAGCGACATTCATAAAGGTCGTGCCAATGCCAATAAAATTCTGGCGCGGGTTTTGGATCACCTGGATCGGAAAAGCAATTTTTACCTTGTTTCACTCTCCGGAGGCTCAGCACACAATGCCATACCCAGAGATGCAGAAGCATGGATTGCCCTGCCGGAGAAAAATTCCTGTTCCCCGACATACATAAATCCGTTTATCCGGGATCTGTGCCGCGAATATGAAGCCACTGATCCGAATATGACAGTTACATGCAATGAAATTTCCATACCCTCCGATAAGGTGATCACGCGTCCTTTGACACATAAAATAATCAATACTGTTCTGGCGCTGCCCCACGGGGTTGCTGCCATGTCGTCCCGGATTGAAGGATTAGTGGAAACATCCAGCAACCTTGCCACGCTGAGAACAAATTCGGACACAATCACACTTTCCACCAGTCAGAGGAGTTCTGTCATGAGTCGTCTGGATGCCATTACCCGCCGAATAGAAAGTATTGGACATCTGTCCGGTGCACAAGTCCGTTCAGGAAATGGTTATCCGTCGTGGCAGCCGGATATGGAATCAAAACTGTTAAAAAAGTGTATAGAGGTCTACAAAAAAGTTCATGGCAATGAACCGGTTATTGAAGTCATTCATGCCGGTCTTGAATGCGGCGTGATTGGTGCCAAATATAAGGGTATGGAAATGATTTCCTTCGGTCCGCTGATTACGGATGCCCATTCACCGGATGAAAGGATGAGTCTGACTTCACTTGAAAAAGTATGGCGCTTTACGAAAACCCTGTTGAAGGAATTATGAAACTACTGAAATTAAAACAAACCCATAAACTGGAGTTTTATACGGCAGAAGACGGAACACCCCTGAAACTCCCCTTGTATGAATCGGCCGTTGAAGCCGGTTTTCCGTCACCTGCTGACGACTACATCGAACTGAAACTCGATTTAAATAAGCATCTTATCCAGAATCCTTCAGCGACCTTTTATGTCAGAGTTCGTGGACATTCAATGGTCAACGCCGGAATCAGCGACGGCGATATGCTGATTGTGGACCGTTCCCTTGAACCGAAAGACGGTGATGTGGCTGTGTGTGTACTGAACGGCGAATTTACAGTCAAACGGATACAGATGCGGGGACATCATCTATTTCTTGTACCGGAAAATCCTTCATACACCCCTATCTCCATAGAAAAAGATGATGATTTCAGAATCTGGGGAGTTGTATCCTACGTCATCCATAAACCCTGAGTTTGCTATGTTTGGTATTGCAGACTGCAACAATTTCTATGTTTCATGCGAACGGGTTTTTAATCCTTCATTAGAGAACAAACCGGTCGTTGTTTTATCCAACAATGACGGATGTGTTGTAGCCCGGTCCAATGAAGCAAAGGCGCTGGGCATTCCTATGGGAACACCTGTTTTTAAGGTTCGCGACGTGATCCGGGAGCACAATATTGCAGTCTTTTCATCCAATTATGCCTTATATGCCGATATGTCACGCCGGGTTATGAGTGTCCTTGAACAGTTAATACCCTCCATGGAGATTTATTCAATTGATGAAGCATTTCTGGATTTCAGGGGATTTTCCGGTGACAGGATAACGGATTTGATCACCAAAACGCGGAAAACAATAATGCAGTGGACCGGAATACCCGTATCCATTGGTGTTGCTTCGACAAAAACACTGGCAAAAATTGCCAATAGGGTTGCCAAGAAAAATGCGGATTATCAGGGTGTCTGCTTGTTGGACAACGACAGCATGCGCGAACAGATGCTAAAACATACAGCTGTGGAAGGAATCTGGGGGATTGGTCCGCGTTTGACCCGATTCTTAAAGGCAAGAGGTATATATACGGCATGGCAACTCACATGTATCAATGATTTCTGGATAAAAAAAAACCTGACGGTTACAGGTCTGCGCACAGTGTATGAATTACGCGGTATACCTGCCATACCTCTGGAATATAAAACCCCGGATAAACAGGAAATATGCACATCCCGTTCATTTGGAGAACCGGTGGAAAAACTGAGTGAACTCAGGGAATCTGTTGCAACCTATGCTGCCCGCTCAGCCCAAAAACTCCGACAACAGAAATCGCTGGCCAATACTGTTTTAGTGTACATACGCACAAACCCCTTTAAAGAAAATGTCTATCAGAATTTCCGGATTATTTCCCTGCCGGTTCCCACATCCTGCACGGAAGAGATTACCGAATATGCACTGCACGGGCTTGAAAGTATTTTTAAGGCGGGATATCTTTATAAGAAAGCCGGCGTCATCCTCAGCGGTATTGTACCTGATACCGGTGTTCAGCAGAACCTTTTTGATACCGTTTCCAGGGATAAAAGCCGTCAGCGAATGAATGTGATGGATCTTATCAACTTAAAAAACGGCAATGACACCGTTTATTTTGCATCTCAGGGCATAAAAAAGCCGTGGAAAATGAAGCGCGAAATGATCTCGCAGGCTTATACAACCAACTGGGATGAGATTTTAACGGTGAGAATTTGATTTTCTTTGTGAGGTTCAGACGTTCAGACGTTGAGATGTTCAGACGTTGAGACGTTGAGGCTCGCTTTGCTCGCTGTTTAAGAGTTCAAGGGTTCATGGGCTCAAGGGTTCATGCGCTCAAGAGTTCAAAGGTTCAGATGTTCAGAGGTTCAGACGTTGAGAGGTTGAGATGTTTAAAGGTTCAGAAGTTGAGACCGTTAAAAAAGAAGAAACAAGGTTTTCTAATAACCAGTCATGGATTATGTATAAGCGTGAATTAAATGCTTAATTGAAAATTTATTCACCCTCGAAACAGCAAAAAACCATTATCGACCATGAAACCACATAAATGAAACAAAAGCAGTCAAATGAAACAACCTCATATCAGCTGAAACAAAATCAACGCACCCTA
>NPIE01007894.1_pt1 | contig 60429 bp, 42 predicted proteins | sample 8637661 | NCBI WGS metagenome assembly NPIE01 (sample SAMN07420842, study PRJNA396082) | bioreactor metagenome | isolation source: sample BA12 brine-fed electro-methanogenic bioreactor BA | place: Japan: Kochi | collected 2016-12-09 | reverse complement strand
GATCAGCGTGTTCTCCCAGGAGAACTGCAGCGCGTTGTGCCCCTCTTTGAGCGTCAGCAGCCGCGTCTCGCGAACGAGCGTCAGGTCCGCCGACTTGTAGATTGTCAACTGCACTTGGTCGCGGCCCGGCAGGGTCACCAAATCCACCTTGGCCGGAGCGGCTGAGGCCAGGACCGTCAATACCAGAATCCATCGCACCTTCATCGTCGGTTCTCCCGCCGCGTGCCGTGATACGTTGTCAGCACATAGGTAAACGTCTTCTTCGAGGCCGGCTCCAGGTCCAGGGTGTACTTGACGGCGTCCGCCCCGTCCTTCTCGCACGTGCCGAAGTCGCCCGCGTTGGTCTGCTCCCAATACGTCGTGCCGAAATGCCGGTATACCTCCACCTTGACCGGAAGGGTGCGGGTGTTCGTCACCGTGACCCGCCATGTCTCGATCTGGTCCCAGCCGCTGATATTCCCTTCTGGATCAAACGCGTAGTGGTCGGTCTTCGTGTCCATCAAGACCGGCTCGACCTTCACCTGCCGTGCTGCTCCCAGCTCCAACTCCACCTTCTCGCCCACCGGAATGTACTTGACCGCCATGGCTCCCGCATAGGCCAGGTGACCTTCCTGGCCCGTGTCGCGATAGACCGCCACGTTCCCATCCGGCAGGGGGGTCTGACCCAGTTCGTGCTCGCTGTCGTTGACAAAGGACAAAAACCGCATCGTCTGGCCGCCCCAGCGTTCTTCGTCATACTTGTACAGGCTCTGTACCGGAATCCGGTCGGCCTCGAACGATGGCAGCCGCTTGCCCCATTGATGGGGAATCGTCTCCGTGCCTTCGATGGTGTACAGGAAGTACTCGCTGAGCCCCTCCTTGGCGATCTCCTTGGGGACCGGCACGCCGCCGTAAAAAACACCCATCCCCCCCATGCCTCCCATCATGCCATGGCCGTTCCGGAACTCCAGGTCGAGAAGCAGCTTGTCCCGGGCCTGGTCCCCATCTTCGAACCAGACAGACAGGTCGCCGGCCCTTCGCAGACTGTGCAATCCATCGGGAATGGGGCTGCCGTACGGCTGTGGCCGTCGAGCCAGGTCGGCGATCTGGTCCAGTAGGTGCACGCGCCCGACCACCAGGCGCACCTGAGCGTTCTCGTAGTCCTCTCCGGATTGGTTGTCCACCCGAACGTATCCGGCCAGGTGCATCCGCTTCTCATCCGGCGTCAGCGTGCCCATGTAGAACGCCCGCCAGGACAGGCCGCTGGTCATGTACGTGATCCGCACCGGCACCTGCCCGGAAACCTCCGACCGGATCAGCCACCGCCCCAGGTCCTTGAGCCGCGGCGGATAGACCAGTTGCTGCACCTCGATCTTGTCGGCGTGCTCCAGCGGCTCCAGCGACAACGACGTCGGATCGATCAATGTGTTGGCCCACATCAACTGCAGCCAGTTCCAGCCCCGCTTGAACGTCAACTCCCGCGTCTCGCGCACGAGCGTCAGGTCGGCGGCGTTGTAAATCGTCAGTTGCAGCATGTCCCGTCGCGGCAGGACGTTCAACTCGATCGCACTGGCCGGTGCAAACGGCGGAACCTCCTCAATCGCGGCGTCTGCTTTCGCCATCGCCGCAGAATCCATTATTGACTCTTGGCCCGCGTGCGGGGACGAGCGCGGTGCCGAGGCGACCGGCGGCATTGTATCCTCGGGTTGTGACCGCCGGACCACGTGTTCCAGCGCGGCCAGCGACCCGATCACCAACACCGCGGCAACGGCGCTGAGCCAGGCCGCCCGCACCCCAAATCGCCGCCGCTGCGACCCGGAGACAACCTGCGACAGCAGCACCGGCGGCACGTCCACCGGCTCATCGAGCTCATCCAGACTGCGGAATCGCGCCGCGAGCCGATCCCGCAGGGCCCGGCAGGCCGCGCACGTTTCCAGGTGCGCCTGGACCGCGGCCCGCTCCTCGTCCAACGCCAGGTCGAACAGGACCCGGATCAATGCATCTTCGCTCGCGTGTCCGTTCATGTCGTTTCTCCGACGCCTTCGGGCAGCCGCTGCGCCAGCGACTTGAGCGCCCGGAACATCTGCGTCTTGACCGCTCCCGTCGAACAGCCCAGTACCTCGGCGATCTCCGGGTAGCTGAGCCGTTGGTAGTACGCCAGCACCAGCGTCACCCGCTGCCGCGGGGGCAGGCCGCCGATGGCCTGGCGGACCTGCCGACGCCGCTCGTCCTTGGCCATGACCTCGACCGGCTCGCAGGCCGCCCCGTCGGCCAGACAATCAGCCCCCGTCTGCCCATCCCCATCGGGCCCCTCGGTCCTGTCCAGCGACAGGAACGTCACCCGCCGGTTCCGCCGGAACCCATCCAGTGCCAGCCGGGTGGCGATGGTGAAGAGCCAGGGTTTGAAGCGGTCCGATTTCAACGTGTGCGCCTTCTCATGGACCCGTCGGAACGTCTCCTGGAACAGGTCATCCGCCGTGTCCGCATTTCCCGTCATCTTACGCAGGTACCCCAAGACAGAAGGACCGTGACGGCGGACCAGCTCGGCAAAGGCCTGCGGGTCTCCGCCGCGATGTGCCTCAAGCAACCCTCTGTCGCTTCTCTCCATAACGATGCGGCTCCGACGTGATTCCAGACATGCATCCTACCGCCCCGGTTGACAGAAAAAAGGTAAAATTCGTGTAAACCCCCGTCCTGTCCGCCCACCTGCCAAAAAGCCCTTGCTCCGCTGCAACTGGGCCGCTAGGCTCTTGGGCGTCACGGCCGGGGACCGTGCGTCCCGGCCTCCCTGAAACACCGTTCGGAGGACCTGCAAATGCAAAACCTGAAGCTGGGATTCATTGGAGCCGGATTCGTCGCCCATTTTCACGCCCGTGCCCTGTGCAGCGTCCGCGGCGCCGATCTGAGCGGCGTCTTCGCCCTCAAGGGCACCGAAGACCTGCGGGACTATGCCCATCGCCATGGCTTGGGCGAGTGCACCATCTACAGCAACATCGCCGAGTTGTGCATGAACAGCGACGTGGTAGCTGTGCTCGCTCCGAACTTCGCGAGGATTGAGATCGTCGAGCAGATCGCCGACGCGGTCCAGGCCGGCGCCGAGCTCAAGGGCCTGATCTGCGAGAAGCCCCTCGGCCGCACCGTCGCCGAGGGCATGCGGCTCCTGGCCCTGGCCGAGCAGATGAACGTGCCGACCGCCTACTTCGAGAATCAAATCCACATGAAGACCATCCGCAAGGCGCTCGATCAACTGGCCCCGCAGCAGCGGGCCATGGGGCCGATCGCCCTGGCCCGCAGTGCCGAGGAGCACGGCGGCCCGCACGAGCCGTGGTTTTGGGACCCCACCCGGCAGGGCGGCGGGGTGCTCAGCGACATGGGCTGCCACAGCATTGCGGCCAGTTGGTTCGTTCTGACGCCGGTCGGCAAGGATGTCCGCTTTCTCGAACCGGTTTCGATCACCGCCGACTGCGCCCTGCTCAAGTGGGGCCAACCCAGCTACCGACAGCAGCTCCTGGAGCGCACGGGCGTCGACTACGGCAAGACGCCGGCCGAGGATTTCTGCACGGGCACGGTCAGCTTCCGCAACCCCGAAACCGGCCAGATCGTCCGCGCCCAATTCACCAACTCCTGGATGTTCGACAAGCAGGGCCTTCGCCTGATGATGGACGGCCTGGGGCCCGGCTACGCGTTCGAGGTCAACACGCTTCGCAGCCCGATGGAGGTGTTCATCGGCGATGCCGCCGCCGAGGCGGTTGCCGACGCCGAGGCCGCCCTGGAGAAGTCCACCGCGTCTCGCGGCCTGCTGGCCGTTCAGCCCAACGAGGCGGACCTGTACGGCTACGCGGACGAACTGGCCGAGGCCGTGGCGGCGTTCCGCGAGGGACGCGATGCCCTGCTCAATTGGCGGTATGGTCTGGAGATCACGCGGCTGGTCCAGGCCGGCTATCTGGCGGCCGAGGAGAAGCGGACCATCGATCTGACCGACCCGGCCGTGCAGAAGCGGCTTGAATCGTACAACTCGCTGATCGCCCAGGGACGCGGCGGCGAGATGCTGTTCGCCTGAGCGATCCACCTTGAGGGAGGGTGTGACGATGGGCTACGCGCTGTGTCTGTGTGTATTCCTGTCTGCGGCGCAGGCGTGTCTCGGACAGACCGAACCGGTGGCCGCCGAGCCGATGGACCTGGGGGTGCTGAAGGCCGACGGCTCGACGCTGCTGCATGATTATCTGCTGGGCGAGGCCGGGCGGCTGTTCGACCGCCGCCGCGAAGCCCTCGAGCGCGACCTCGCCGATGTCGAGGCCCTCAGGGCCCGCCAGCAGCGGTTGCGCCGGACGTATCGTGAGCTTGTCGGGGCGCTGCCCGAGCGCACGCCCCTGAACCCGATCATAACCGGCACAATCGACGCCGGTGACTACCGCGTTGAGAAGGTGGCCTTCGAGAGCCGCCCCAACCACCACGTCACCGCGAATCTGTACCTGCCCAAGAACGGCTCCGGCCCATTTCCAGGCATTCTCGTACCCTGCGGCCACTCCGCCGAAGGCAAGGCCGCCGCGGCCTACCAGAGCATCTGCATCCTCCTTGCGCGCCACGGGTTCGTCGCGATCATCGTCGATCCCATCTGCCAGGGCGAGCGGGCCCAGATTCTGGATCGCAGCACGGGTGGCACGATGCCCCACACCCTGCTCGACGTCGGCGCCAAGCTCGTCGGATGCAGCGTGGTCGGCTACGAGGCATGGGACAACATGCGGGCGATCGACTACTTGCAGGGCCGCCCGGAGGTGGACGCCGACCGCATCGGCGTCACCGGCAACAGCGGCGGCGGCACCCAGACGACCTTTCTCATGGCCTTGGATGACCGGGTGGCGGTCGCGGCCCCCTCATGCTACATCATGACCCGCGAGAAGCTCTTTGCGACCATCGGCCCACAGGATGGCTGCCAAAACCTGTACGCCGAGGTCGCCCGCGGCATCGAGCACGCCGACTATATTACCATGCGGGCGCCGAAGCCGACGATCATCCTGGCCGCTGAGCAGGACTTCTTCGATTTCGAAGGCGTCAAGCAGGCCTATGCCGAGGCCCGGCGGGTCTACACAGTTTTGGGCCAACCGCAGAACGTCGCGTTGTTCTCCTACGATGACACCCACGGCTTCAGCACGCCGCGTCGCCAGGCCGCCTGTCAATGGATGCGGCGTTGGTTCTACGATGACCCGGCCGAGATCGTCGAGCCCGAGCCAACGTTGCAGGAGCCACAGGCGTTGTTCGTTACGACCGCCGGCCAGGTGCGCGAGCATTGGACCGATGAGGTGACCGTCGCCGATCTGAACGTGCGCCGCGCCCACGCCCTGGCCGAGCAGCGGCGGCAGTTCCTCCAACAGCCGCGACGGCGCGTTGTCCGGAAGGTCCGCGATCTGATCGGCTACCGGCCGCCGGCCGATGTGCGGGCATGGGCTGTCGATGTCACGGATCGCCCTGACTGCCGCATCGAGAAATGGCTGATCGAGTCATCCAGTGGCATCGCCGTTCCCGCGCTCTTGTTCGTTCCACGTGGTGCCTCCAAACCCTGCGGCGCCACGTTGTACGTGGATGGACGGGGCAAACAGCGGGCCGCCGAACCGCACGGGCCGATCGAGCAGGAGCTTCGACGGGGACGCATCGTGCTGGCGATCGATGCGTGCGGCACCGGCGAGACGGCCGACGACCCGGCCAAGAACCGCTACGCCGGTAACATGCACGATGAGTGGCGAAACGCCATGATCAGCCTGCATCTGGCCCGTCCGCTCATCGGCCGTCGGGTGGCCGATGTCGTCGCCGCTCTGAATGTTCTGGCCCTGCGATCCGACGTGGATGCGGCCGACATCACCGTCGTCGGCGTCGAGCGATGCGGGCCCGTCGTTCTGCACGCCGCGCTCCTGGATAATCGGATCGCCCGCGTTACCGTCCGCGGCTCGATCCGTTCGTGGGTTGACTTGGTCGCTCATCCGCTGGCACGCAACGGCCTCTCATACCTCGTGCCGTTTGTGCTGGAGTACTACGATCTGCCCGATATCGCCGCCCTGATCGCGCCGCGGCCGGTGGAAATCATGGAACCGCTGGCATTACCGACCGGCCCTGGATAAGTCCGCTTGATGATTGCGGAAGCAATCGCTCGCCCGGGCACCATCGTCCGGAATCCCATTCCGTGATGACGTTCCCTGTCGCGTCCCGCGATGGAGCGCACAAGCCCGTCGTTCTGTGTGTCGAGTGGCAAAGCACGGTCGAAAAAAAGAAGGTTGCTTCGTGGATGATCGGAAGCAACCTTGTGCGAAGCGACGTGACGTCGCTTTCATGACCGTGTGGTTGTCTATACACCGCGATGCGTGTGTTGTCAACAGAGAATTCATCAAGCGGTCATTTTTTTCTGCGCCGCGAGATGAACCTTCACCGCGCGAAGGCGTGCCGGGCGCTTCAGGAACGCGTCAACTGAACGGGATCCTCGAGCAGATCAACGAGACGGCGAAGAAAACGCGCCGCATAGACTTCATGCATGAGGCGCCGGTTCGCCGCCAGACCCACCCACATCTTCTTGCGCACCAGAAAGCCTTCGCCGTCGCCGTGCACCATCTCGTGGAGATTGCCCAGCGAGAGAATAGCCGATGCGCACGGCGGCGCGATCGCATAGAACGAGCGCACCCCGTACATACCCAACCCGCTGAGCACCACGTTCTCACCGCATAAGTCATCCGGCAACAGACGATTGGAGCGGGCCCTCTTGAGCAGGATGTCGCTCTCGCGGGCCAACTGCACCAGGTCCTTGCCGGCGGCGTCCTGGATGACGGGCACGACCAGACCCTGGGGCGCGGCGACGGCGAAACCGATCCCGACGCGGGCGCTGATCTCGATGGCGTGGCCCGCTTCGTCCACGCGCGCCGCCATCAACGGAAAATCGGGAATCGCCCGCGCCATGGCGCAAAAGAAAAAGTCGTTGGTCGTGATGCGCACCCCGCAGTCCTTGGACAGGGGCTTACGCAACGCGGCCAGCTCCGTCAGGTCGGCCTCGACCTGCAGATAGCAGGCGGGGCACCGCTGCTTGGATTCCAGCATCAGCCGACCGATCAGGCGCTGAATCCGCGTCAAGGGTATTCGATTGTCCGGGGTATCGTACATGGCGGCGACGGACACCGTGGTTCGGGTTACCGGCAATAAACGAGGCATTCTAACAGGCCGACACCGCGATGCAAGCTGTGGCGCGGCGGATCAAGCCACCGGCTGCGCGGCGGAGCCGGGCTTTGGGTAAAGGGCGTGCGGCTACGCCCGGACGGGGAGCCGGTTGTTCGGGGGCCTTGGCTTGGCTGGGGTCCGTGGGGAGAAACTCCAAGTGTCGCAAAACGATGATTTAGCATTCGTTTTCGGAGCAGTTTTTTGTTCGCGTGCAGTTTTGGGCTTGCTCAAGCGACGGCTATTGCATATCATGGTGTCGGAAGTGTGACATGGGAACGTGGCGGGATAGCCGGACGCGACTACCGCCAAGCAGGCTGCGGCGAAAACCACACCGAGGTTTACGGCAGTTCCGTGACGTGTAGAACCGAGACCCGCGCGTGTGTGAACAGACCGCAGCAGTGGAGGTGACAGGCATGAGAAGTCGTGGTTTTACGTTGATCGAATTGCTGGTGGTCATCGCGATCATCGGCATGCTCCTGGCAGTGCTTATCCCCGCGTTGCAGATCGCCAAGGAGCAGGCCGCCGGGGCCGTCTGCCTGAATAACCTGGGCGGCCTGTCCAAGGCCTATTACCTGTACCAGGAGGAGAACAACGGCAAGATCGTCTGGGCCACAACGGGCCGGTACGTGGATGACCCGTCGAACGGGAATTATCCGTGGGTGGAATCGCCTCACGATGGCAACCCGGACCCAAGCGCTCGCGTCTACACCGGCCATAACAGCACCGTCGAGGAAAAGAAAAACGGCATTCGAACCGGCCTGTTGTATCCGTACGCCGAAACGGTGGACCTCTATCACTGCCCCGGCGACAAACGCTATATCCAGCCGGTGGGCAGCCGTGGCCGCGGCGCTTACCGCAGTTACGGCACGCCCGCGACCATGATGGGTGAATGGATGGGTGGTCGCACCATCGAGGGGGTCAGTATCAAGGGTATTGAGAAGTTCAATGAGCTTAAAACGCCCGGCGACAAGTTCATTTTTATCGAGGAGAACTATACGCACGGCCCCGAGGTCCCGGCGAGTGCCCCTTTCGACGTCGGGTACAATGCCAACTCATGGGTGATGTGGCTGTACGGTTTCGACAGTTGGTGGGACCCGCTGGCGCCCTGGCACAACGATCGCAGCACGCTGGGGTATGCCGATGGACACGCCGAGAAATGGAACTGGCGGGACGAGCGAACGGTTAAGTTCTCCAAGGACCGCATGTGGAACGGCACCCGAGAAGCGAGCGCCAAGCAACCCGGCAACCCGGACCTGGAGTACTGCACCCGCGCCTTTCCCCGGCGGGATTAGCCGCGCTGCCCAACCGCGAACCGGCCCATAAGCCGCCCCCCGATTCGGAGGCGGCTGTTTTTTTCTTGATGGGGGGACAGATGCAGTTCCGAAAAATGCAAAAAGCGGCCCGATGTGCGCGTCCAGACATCGAAAATGATCGTCCCCGCCGACGGAAATTATTATCGGACGAATTGTCTTAGAATGCGCTTGCAGGGGCTTGACCAGCGGCTATTATGGTTCAAGACAGCGCAAGGGCTGTGCCGATAAAGGCGGCTGTATGTGGAGGAGATCGCCCCGGCGCGACTCCGAGGTGAATCGGGCGTGGCCCCGGGTCGAGGATCGCGGATGAAAGGATTCGGCTGGAACAAGGGGCCTTGGCGGAGGCTCGGAGCCCGCTTCAAGGGCAGAGGGGTGGCCTGTCCCTGGCAGAAAGCCAGCGCCGGGGCCGGGCGCATCACGAAGGGGTCGGGTCTGCCGTCGTCGCCTCTGTCACGGGGGACACCGCCGAGTCGGCGCCGCGTGGGGGAAATTCGGATTGAGTCTGTGGGCGGAGGTGCCCGGCTGGAGACCGGAGCGACTTCTGAGCCTTACGAAAACCACGATGCGGTCAATGTTATGGATAGTGAGGTGACGAACATGGAGACAGGTAGCGTAAGCAAGGTGCAGACAACGGGACGGGGACGGTACTCGAACACGGCGGCGGCGACCCCGGTCCGTACCGAGGGTGCGGGCGCCGGCGACAAGACCGCTCCGGTGGCTCGGCGCGCCGGTCGCGATCTCCAAAGCGGCCTGGAGTTGTTGGACCTGGATTTTCTGCTGGGCGTCGTCGAGAACGTCGACGCGAACAACGAGCAGGATATCGTGATGCGCAAGCTCAGCTTCAATGAGCTGGTCCGCACGAACCGCATTCACGAGATCGACAGCAACGCCCTGAAGGTCTACGCCGTGGACGCCGAAGCCCACTTCGGCAAGGAGATCCAGGTCGAGGCGTTCAAGGAGCTGGCCGAGCGTACCGCGACCAACGCGGGCAAGTAGGCGGGTCGCCGGGGATCACCGGCGGGTCTCGCAAAACACTAAACGGGCGACGTCTCCGCGTGAGGCGCCGCCCGTCTTGTGTCCGCAGGGCCCTGGACTACCAGGTGAACAGCAGTTCGTACCGCAGGAACACGGCCACGTCGTTCCGGTCGTCGTTGTAGTAGTTGCCGGGGGCGAACAACTCGGCCCGCAGGCGATGACGCAGGCGTTTGTCGCTCTGGATCTCAAGCTGGGTGGTCAACAACTGGCCGCGGAACATGCCGTGCTCGCTCAGGCCCGTCGCACCGGATGCGGTGGCGTGCTCGTCGGCGAACAGCAGGTGGTAGTCGGTGTCCCACTGCACATTCTCGCGGGGCCGGCACACGTAGCCCAGGCTCAATCGATGCAGGTTGGAACTGTCGCGGGTGCGGCCGTCAATCGAATCGATCGGGCCGTTGTAGAGCTTGCTGAACTGCGGCGTCCGGCCCCACAGCTTGTCGAAATGGCGGTCGGGGTCTTCATCGCCGGACAGGTATTCATAGCCCAGCCGCAGACGCCCCTCCACGGCGTCGTGCAGGTGGAGCGTGAGTGTGTTGTTCGTGGCGAAGCTGGTCAGGCTCTTGCCGTTTCGGTGGCCAAACTGCGGGGCGACCTCCAGCTTGATCTCCCAGTCCTCGCTCAGGCGGTCGGCAAACATCGCGCCCAGCGTATAGATGTCGCCCTCGCCGCCGGAGGCGCGATTCGGATTGTGGTCGTGCTTGTAGATGAAGTAGCCGTCCGTGCGGCGAGGGCCGTCGGCGCGGGAAAGATACGCCATCGCGCCGCGAGCGTCCTGTTCCTCGAAGTCCAGGTCGGCGTCATTGATGGGGTGCAGCCAGGCGCTGCTGTTGGCGTGGTTTTCGATATAGATCAGATCGGCGGTGGTCCGCTCGTCGATCCGCCAGGTGAGCCGGGCCGCGTCGAAGAAGTAGGTCCGGCTGCCGTCCAACGGCGTGCCGCGCTGGATCAGCCAGCCGCTGCCCAGCTCGATATCCTGGCGGCCGATGACCGCCGTCAATGGCAGGTCCGCGACGTTGCGCCACGTGATGTTCAACCGGTCGATCAGCACCTCGTCGTTGATATACTGCTCATCGCGGTCGGGCCGGAAGTAGTAGCGGGGCTCCATGGCCACGCCAACGTTGAAGTCGACATCGTCCGCGGCGACGATTCGTGCCCATGTCCGCAGGCGGAACCGCTGAAAAACCTGGTCATGCCCGCGGGCCTTGCGATCCAATCGGTCGGCCTCACTGTAGGTCTGCCGAAAGCGGAAGTCGCCACCCACTTGCAGCCAGGACGGCCAAGCGGCCGAGCCCGCCGGCGCATCGGCCGTGAGCACCTCGGTAAACGGACCACGGGTTCGTTCCGGCATCACCGGCGCCGTGGCCTCGGCCACGGGCTCGGCAGCGGTGATACCCGGTTCGATGAGGGGCGGCTCAGGCACGGACGGTGTCGTTGGGGGCGCCGGATCGCCGGGCATGTCCTCTGTCTCCGTGCCCGGGGCGGCTTCAACCCCCGCTGGCGCAAGGGTCAGCGTAGGTTCGGACGCGACGCTGGCGGAGGCTTCGGGCATGGGCTCGGCGGTTGCGGTCGGTTCGGGTTGGATCTCGCTGGGTGCTGGCATGGTTTCCGGGGGCGCCACCGATTCGGGCTGGAGCGCAGTGGCCGGAGCCTCCGGCTGGACCGGGGCGTCCGGTTTCACGTCGGCAGGGATAGAAATCGCCGCCGCGGCGGCCGGCTCGACATCGGGCAATACGGGTGCAGCCTCCGGGGCCGGCTTCATCGTGACGGGTGTGGCAGGGGGCTCTTCGACCCTGGAGACCTCCTTGCGTTCCGGCTCAGGCGGTCCCGCCGCGATCGTGGGGTCGGCAGGCGACTCGTCGGATAGTGGCGCCGTCTCTGGTGTTTCCTCGTTGAAATCAGCGGGGGTCTCTGCGTCCGCCAGTATCGACGTCGTCTTGCCGACGGACTCCGACGGGATGTCGCCCGGTTCAGCCGTCGAGACAGCGGCGAGCCGGGACGCCTGTCCCGTCTCCGGGCTATCCGGCCCGGCTTGGCCGCCCGGACTGCCCCCACCGTAAAAAAGCCAGATCATGCCCCCGATCGCGCACCCCGCGGTCACCAGGGCGACAATCCAAAGGGTGCGGGTTGATGCGACTCCACCGTACACGCGTCTCGTGGCGTGCAAGAAGGCTGGACGTTCCATCTGTGTGCCCTTTCATCCCTGTGCTAACCAGAACCCTCCAGACCGAGTTCCACGGCAATGGGCCGCATCCCGGCGATCGTCTCGGTAATCAGGTCGGAAAGCTCCATGCCGAGCATCTCGGCCCCGCGCGTGATGATACCGCGGTCGATCTTGGCGGCAAAGGCCTTGTCCTTCCACTTCTTGCGCACGCTCTTGGCCGTCAGGTCGGCCAGACTCCGCGAAGGCCGCACCAGAGCCGTCGTGACCACCAGGCCGGTCAGCTCGTCCACGGCAAAGAGGACTTTTTCCATCTCATGCTCCGGGGCGACATCGGTACAAATCCCCCAGCCGTGCGAAAGCACCGCGTGAATGGTGTCCTCGGGCCACTGGTTCTCGCGAAGAATCTCGGCGGTTTTGTAACAGTGTTCCTGTGAGAATTGCTCGTAGTCGAGGTCGTGGACCAGCCCGATGATCCCCCATTTTTCGGGATCGTGGCCCCGCTTCTGGGCAAAGTGCCGCATGACGGCCTCGACGGCCAGGGCGTGTTTGAGCAGGGCGTCCGTTTGGGTGTACTGAGTGAGCAGCCGCCAGGCCTGCTCCCGGGTTGGCACAATGCCGCTCATCGTGGCCTCCATGCGTTTTTTTCGCAGTATTGGGGCGAACCAGCCGCAGGATCATCGTAGGATCTTGCGGAGAAATTGCAATAAGAATTGCAGGTAGGGGAAAATACCGATGGGATTAAAAAAATTACCGCGCGTGATAGCGAGGTTTTGGGCAAAACCACGTATACACGCGCGATAACTTTGGGGTCTCCAAGGAGGTTGGAGAATGGTACTATAGCAGGATGTCCAGATGGCGCCAAGCGAAAAAACAAAAAATCTTTCATTTTTTCGCCATATCCGCAGGCCACCTGCATTTAGGCCTTCCTGGGAGCTTTCCGGGCGGCCAACGCTTATCGACGCCCTCTCCGGCGGACGGGGGGCCTATCGGTATTTACCCGGAGGCGTTTCTTTTTTTCTTGACGCAGGGCAATCAAGACACGTAGAGTAGAATTAGAGGCGAGGTTTCAGCCAGGGGTTGGTCGGTGCGCAAGGAATTCAGCATCCTGGTGGCGGAGGACGACGACGGGCACTTCACCCTGATTCGGAAGAATCTTTTTCGCATGGGTTTCAGGAGCAAGCTCGTCCGGTTTGCGGACGGTCAGGAGGCCCTGGACTTCCTGTTCGGACGGGGCGATGGGCCGGTCCGCGAGCCGGACAGGAATTACCTGCTGCTGCTCGATATCCGGATGCCCAAGGTCGACGGCATCGAGGTCCTCCGTCAGGTCAAGGCCGACCCCGAACTGCGTGGGATCCCGGTGGTGATGCTCACGACGACCGACGACGAGCGGGCCATCCAGCAATGCCGGGACCTGGGGTGCAGTGACTACATCGTCAAGCCCATGGACAACATCCACTTCGTGCAGGCCATCCACAAAGTCGGCCTGTCGCTACTGCTCAGCGTCGTCGAGATGAGCCACATCGGTGAGGACTGATCGACCCGATCAGTCCTTGTTCTTTCGTTTCCCGCGGGCCATGCGCAGCGTCGTTCCCACGACGATGAGCACCGTGACCAGAACGATCAATCCAACTTCAGGCAATCCAATGAATACCGCTGCCAGCATGCTCAGTCCTTGATACCCAGGCGCCCCAGGACGCAGGTTTTTATGCCCCAGTCCTCCGGTCAGATCAAGGGCGTCTTGCCCGGCATGGCCACGGTCGGCTCGGACCGGGGGCCGAACTCGTAGGTCTCCGGGCTCAGGTCCAGCTTGGAGCCTTTCAACGCCCAATCCCACTTCAGGGCCCGGCCGGTGTAGGCGCTCATCCGGCCCATGATCGCGGTGAGCGTGCTCTCGGCGATGCGTCGCCCCTCGTTGAGCTTCTTGCCCGTTCGGATCGCCTCGATCTGGTCGGCGTGGGCCCGCACGCACGGGTCGTACCGGGGCCCCTCGTATCGCCATTCGTTGCCGCCCGACGTGATGATCGAATTGGCGAAGTCCAGATACGCCGAGCCCTTCGTGCCCTGAACCCGCTGATCGTTACGCGTGGTGACCTTGTCGATCTGGCAGCCCATGTACTCCACGCGGACACCATTCGGGTATTCGTACTCCACGGTAAAGTGATCGTAGGAGTCCGCGTACCGCGGGTCCGTTCGCACCTGCCGACCGCCCAGACCCATGCAACTGACGGGGTGTCCGCCCAGGATCCAGTTCATAAGGTCCAGGTTGTGCACGTGCATCTCGACGATAAAATCGCCGCTGAGCCAGGTGTAGAAGAGCCAGCGTCGGATCTGCCATTCCATGTCCGACCAACCCGCCTCACGCTGCTGCGCACCCCAGCCCAGCATCCCGCCTCCCAGGCGGACACATTGACCGGCCACGAGGTCACCGATGGCGCCGTCGAGCAGCCTCTGTATGCCCTCGACCAAATGGGGAATGCGTCGCATCTGCGTGCCGGCCAGGATGGTCAGACCCTTGCGATCCGCCATGTCGCTGGTTTCGATGATATGACGCACGCCCACGGGGTCGACCGCGACGGGCTTCTCCATGAACACGTGCTTGCCCGCCTCGATGCTCGCGCGCACCTGGCGCGGACGGAAGCCCGGTGTCTCGGTGTGAATGACCAGGTCCACGTCGCAGGCGAGCACCTGCTTGCACGCGTCCCAGCCGTGGAAGCGGCGTTCCGCGGGGACGTTGACCTTGTCGGGCATTCTCTGCTTGAGGCTGTTGTAGGTGCCCTCGACGCGATCGGCGAACAGATCGCCCATGGCAATCAACTCGACGCCGTCGGCACAGTTGAGGCAGTTGGTCGTATCGTAGTTGCCGCGACCGCCGCAGCCGACCGTGCCGATGCGAATCTTGTCGGAACCGGCCGCGTAGGCCCCGGTGAACGAGGCGGCCGCCGCCAGCGACGCCGCCGTCGTCGTCTTCATGAAATCACGGCGATTCATGGCCTTCATAGTCTATCCTCCGCAGGCGTTCATCGCGTTTTTCAGGTTCTTGTACGATTGTTGCCCCCTCAACCGCAGAATCAGTATACCCTCCGGACCGTGAGAAGGCAACGTCTGTCCGAGCGCACCATACGCCCTCGGCAGGGGGGGCCGCATGTTGCCGCCGATGCTTCGATGGACCTGTAGTCTACTGCCGGGCAAACGGCTCGATATCCGGAATGATGTACACACCCGTCGTGAACGTGTAGGGGTCCGGACCCGGGCTGGGGAACGTCAGCTCGACGAAGAAGGCGGTGAAACCCTTGTCGGGTTGTTCCACGCGGGCGACATAAGACCCGTCGAGCTCGGCCTGGAGAGGCGTGGACGTCCAGTTCTTGCCGAACGTGTCAACGCGAAAGTCCCGAGCCTCCGGGTTCGTGGCCTGCCAGAGCACAACCCGGCTGGGCCGCTGTTGGCACGTGACACGGATCGTTCCGGGCCGGGGGGAATCGAAGTCGTAGTCGGACAGCGGCCAACCCTCGAGCACGGACTGATAGAACATCTGGAGCGTCTCGAGGGCGTCGGTGTCTTTGAGCCCATGGCCGCAGTTGGGCACATAGCGAAGCCGCTTCGGGCCGAGCAGATCACGGTAGTAAAACCGCCAGGAATCGGGCAGGAAGAACTGATCGCCGGCCGAGACCAGGATGAACTTGGGCATAGTCAATCGCTCGCGGTAGCTGAACGGATCGACGATGGCCATGAGCTTCTCGGCCTCGGGCGTCTCTATCCGGGCGAAGATGCCCATCTCTTCGTAGGGCCGCACCGCGGGGGCATAGAACCCGTAAACCGCACGATGGTGCTGGAACGAGGGCTGCGTATTGAGCATGTCGATGACGATGGGCGCGATCGCGACCACCCGCCGGTCGACGGCCGCGGTCAGCCAGGTCGTCCAGCCGCGTTTCGAGGCGCCGGTGACGACAAAACCCTCGACGTTCACGTTGCCGGTGAGCTTCCGGACGAAGTCCTGCACCGTGTCCATGGCGCGGACGGCGCTCTTGACCATCGGCAGTTGCAGGGGCCACTCGGCATCGCCGGTCCGCAGGAACCTGTCCCAGGTGTAGGCGATCGTATCGTCCTCGTAACGATCCCGGTCCTCGCCGGCGAAACGCAACGGCTGGTTGGGAATGATCTTCACGTGCGCGACGACCGACCCGGTGCGGACGGCCAGAGCGGCCGTACCCCCGTCAATCCCGCTCGGCGGATCACCGCCGTTGCGACCCCCGTCGATGATGAGCAGGGCCGTATCCTGCCGCACGACACGGGGCACCGCGATCAGGACCCAGTGCTGCCATTCGGTGCGGTCGACCTCATCGGGGCTGCGCCAGGTCTGCGAGATCATGTTCAGCACGTAGCCCGCGCCGTCGTCGCTGTGCACGGTGCGCACCACCTCATAACGATACGCCGAATCGGGCCGGGCGACGTACTCGTCCAGGGCGGTCTGCGCGGCCTGCAATCCGGCCGCCGAGCCCGCCAAGAGGACGACAACACACAACCAGGGCAAGCAGATTCTGTTCATTCGCTCATCTCCGGGAAAGCACGACAATGATTAAGGACTGGGTTCCGATGCGTTCAAGAAGGTCTCGGACAGCACCCGCAGGTCATAAAGGTCCACCCGGCCGTCACCCTGGGCGGTCGGCCAGACATCCACCCAGTCCGGCTCCGGCGCCAGCCAGGATTCGGCGAACCACCGCACGTCCGCGATATCAACGATGCCGTCCATATCATAATCGCACACAAATGGCAACGCGTCAGGTCGAACATAGACGCCCGTGGTAAACGCGTAGGGCCGGCCAAAGGGCCCTGCGAAGGTCAGCTCGACGAAATGCGCCCTGTAGCCGGACGCCGGCTCGGTCAAAGCGGCCTCATAGGCCCCATCGGGCCCGGCCGACAAGGGGACCTCCTGCCACGCTGTGCCGAGGTCCAACAGTGTCTCCCAGCGGAAGTCCCGCGCGACGGGATTGGTGACGGTCCACAGACGCACCTCTTGGGGCGTCTGATCGGTCGTCACGCGCAATCTGTCGACGTCGAGGACCTCCCAGGCGTAATCGGGCACGGCGGCCCCACGCAACTGCGCCAGGCCCAGCGCGATCACGGAGTCCATCGCGTCGCTGTTTGCCAGTGAGTGCCCGGTATTGGGCACATATCGCAATCGTTTCGGCCCGGGTAACTGGTCGTAGTAAAACCGCCACGAGTCGGGCAGGAAGAACTCATCACACGCCGAATTGATGAGGTACTTGGGCATGTCGAGCCGGTCGGCGTACTGGAGCGGATCGACCATGGCCAGGAGCCAGTCGGCCGCAGGGTCGTTGAGCCGTGCGAAGATGCTCATCTCTTCGTAATCCTGCACCGCCGGGGCGAAGAACCCGTAGGCCGCATAATGGTGCCGGAACGAGGCGCGGGTGTTGAGCAGGTCGATCACCAGGGGCATCACGGCGGTCACACGCTCGTCCACGGCCGCGGTCAGCCACGCCGTCCAGCCGCGCTTGGAGGCGCCGGCGACGATGAAGCCGTCCAGGGCGATCGCGCCCTGCGCTGATTCAGCCAGAAAGGCCTCGACCACGTCCATGGCCCGGACCGCGGCCTTGGTCATGGGCAGTTGGGCGATCCAGTTCGGATCGCCGTGCGTCATGGCCTTGTCCCACGAATACGCGATGATCGCGTCCTCCCAGCGGCCGCGACTCTCGTCGGTGAAGTAAAGCGGCTGGTTCGGCACCATCTCGATGGCCGCCGCGACGGCCCCGCTCAGCCAGGCCAAGGCCCCGATGTCCGCGGGGAAGGCCGACGGCAGGGGGTCGTCGTTGTCGCCCCCGTCGATGTAGAGCAGGGCCTGATCACAGGTGCGGTTACTGGGCACCGCGATATACAGCCGATGGGTCCATTCGGGTCGGTCCACCTCGGCGGCGCTTCGCCACTGTTGCGAGACCAGCGTCAGCACGTACCCCGTGTAGCCGAATCCGGGCTGTGTGCGGTCTAACCGCCAGGTGAAGGCCGTATCCGGCCGCGTCACGTAGTCCTCCAGCACACCCGCCGGGGCACACGCCACGCACGCGACCACGCCCAAGAGTGCCAGGCAAGCCACTCCTCCGATTCCAGACCACCCTCTTATGCGCATACGCTCCGGCCTCCGACCCAGTCCACCACCAGCATACCACGCAAGGGCCTAGGACACAATGGCGGCGTCTGTTCTTCCAGGGGGTCCCATAACCGAGCGATCCGCCGCGACGCGCTCTTGCGGGAAAGGGTGATTTGGACCGTAAGCTGTCGTTTTTTGACGGTAGTCGTGTTTTCCCGTGCAGCCGGGCAACAGCGGCGTCGATATACAAGCAGCCCTGACTTCGGGGTCTGCACGGCGATGCGAGACAGCGCGGAGGCGTAGACAGAAGAGGTTGGAGAATGGGTCTGGGAGCCGCATTTCAATGGAACAGAAGAAGATACTGATCATTGATGATGAGCCGAACCTGCTGGCGGCCATGGACCGCACGCTGGGGCGTAAGGGCTTTCGCGTCATCACCGCGCCGAACGGGCAGAACGGAATCACGCTTGCGCGGCGTCAGCACCCGGACCTGATTATTCTGGACCTGTCCATGCCGGGCATGGGCGGCGAGGAGGTGGCCATCCGGCTCAAGGACGACCCCGAGACAATGGATATCCCGATCATTTTCCTGACCGGGCTGTTCGGTCGCGAGCAGCAGGACCAGCGGGGCCACCACGTGGGGGGGCAGGTATTCCTCGCCAAGCCCGTCGAGCCGCGCGTGCTCATGGACATGATCAACGAGCTGCTGGGTCAGAAGACGGCCGACTGAGCCGCAAATGCGGTTCCATCCATATCTTGCGTTTTCCTGTTGCCACCGGGAGCCCCGGCCGTTAGAATCGCCCCCATGGCCAGGTATCCCATTTTTCTCAATCTGCAAGGAAAACGCGCCGTGGTGATCGGTGCCGGTCCCGTGGCGGCGCGAAAGGTGCGTGGTCTGGCCGAGGCCGGCGCCCGCGTGGTGGTCGTCGCGCCGCATTTCGGCTCGGCCTTTGAGACCTCGTGCAGCGGGCCCAACGTCGAGCTGATTGAAAGCACGTACGCCAAGGAGTATCTCGCGGAGGCCCTCTTGTGCATCGCCGCGACAAACGACCGCACGCTGAACCAGCGGATCTATGACGACTGCCAGACGCGGGAGGTGCTGTGCAACGTCGTGGATACGCCCGAATTGTGCGATTTCTACGTGCCGGCGCTGGTGCGTCGCGGGCCCTTGCAGATCGCCATCAGCACCGATGGATACTGCCCGGCCTATGCCGGCCACGTTCGTGAGCAGCTTGAGGAGATGTTCACGGAGCTGCACGGGCGGTTCGTCGAGGCGCTGGAGCAGGCACGCTGTCGCGTCATCGAAAGGGTCCCCGATGCCAACGACCGCAAGGTGCTCATGGGAGAGATGGTGCGCGGGGAATCCTTCGATTACTTCGCCGAGCATGGCCGCGACGCATGGCAGGCCAGAATCGATGACATGATCCGGGAGCATACCTGACCGCCGGATGTGGGGTGGCCGGGTGAACCGGGTCGGCGGTACACGAGGCTGAATCCGAGGAGGACCATGGACGATTCCGACCACACAGTGACACGGACCGGGTGGGCCCGATTGGCGATGGTCGCCGCCTTCGGCATCGCTTTCGGCTACATCGAAGCGGCGGTTGTCGTATACCTTCGCGCCCTGTTCTATCCCGATGGCTTCACGTGGCCTCTGGCGGACCTGTCCGCGATCGAAGGGACGATGCGCTTCTGCCTTCTGACGGAGGTGGGGCGGGAGGCCGCGACGCTCGTTCTGCTGGCGGCCGCCGCGGGGCTGATGGCCCAGACTTGGCGGCGGCGAATCGGGTATTTCCTGCTGTCGTTCGCGCTCTGGGACGTGTTCTATTACGTCTGGCTCAAAGTCCTATTGGGTTGGCCGGAGTCGCTGGCCGATTGGGACATCCTGTTCTTCATCCCCAACCTCTGGGCGGGTCCGGTCTGGGCGCCGCTGCTGACCTCCGGCGTGATGGCGTGGATCGCCGCGGGGCTGTTCGGCGCGCGTCCCCTGGTCATGCCCCCGGCGCGGATCCTCGGCCTGGCGGCGTGTGTCGTGGGGATCGTGGTCTGTTTTATGCTGCCCGGCCCGCACGTCACCGAACCCGACTACGCGACGCATTTCCCCTGGGCGGTGTTTCTCGTGCTCCACGTCGCGGTGGTCATTCTCATGCGGCGGTCCTGGCGACGGCAAACGTGACGGGCCCTTTTTGATTCTCGCAATGTGCAGGGTGTACCGAAGGCGATGGAAGAGGCGCGAACAGATACGCTGTATGCCGTGCTGACCGGTGACATTGTCGGCTCCCGGAAACTCTCCGCCGAGCAGTTGGACGCCGTGCGCAAACGGCTGGATTGGTGCGCCGAGAGGCTCAACAGGCTGACCGCGAGCCTGGTCCACGGCCGGGTGGACGTCTTTCGCGGGGATGCCTGGCAGATGCTGCTGACCGAGCCGGCCCGGGCCCTGCGGGCCGCCTTCTACGCCCGGGCGGCCCTGCTGGCGTTCGAGGATTGCCAAACGCGTATCGGCGTCGGCATCGGCCCGGTCACCAGGATCGCGGAGGACCGCATCTCTCAGTCGATGGGGGAGGCGTTCGTACTGTCCGGCCGCGCCCTGGATGGGATGAAACCTGGTCAAAAACTGGCGATTGAGCTGCCGGAGGGTTTCGGCGATGCATCAGGCTGGCTTGGCATCGTGCTGCGGCTGTGCGACGCCCTGGCCGGGCACTGGAAGCCCCGACAGGCCGAGGCGGTTCTGGGGGCCCTGGAGGGGTTGACCCAGGCCCAGATCGCCGAGCGGCTGGACCCGCCCGTCAGCCAACAGGCCGTCGCTAAGGCCCTTTCCGGTAGCGATTGGAGCGCTATCGAGGTGGCGTTGGAGCGGTTTGAAACCGCCTTGTGAGCACAACCGAAAATGGTTGTAAATAGAGATACAGCCTAAATGGGTTGTTCTTTTTGAAGGATTTGACGGGTCGCAGGAGCACGGAGCCATGCAGGATTTGTTCATCCCTCTTCTGGCGGGGCATCTGATCGGCGATTTCCTGCTGCAAACGCGTGCCATGGCCGAGGCCAAGAAGGGCTTGGCCGCTCGCGTGTGGCACGCCGCGGTCGTCGGCGCTGTGACCTGCATCCTTGTGGCGGCCGGCCCCCCGTCCCCCGCGGTGGCGTGGCTGGCGGTCGGCCTGGCGGTCCTGCTGCACTTCGCGATTGACACGGTCAAGAGCGGCCTGGCCAGCGAAGACGGGAACGTCTACGTCTTCCTGATTGACCAGGGGGCGCACGTGCTGGCCTTGGTCGGCATCGCCGTGGCGTTCGCGCCGTCGGGCTATTCCTGCCTGTGGATGCGGGTGACGCCGGCGTATTTCCGCATCCTGATCCTGATCAGCGGCCTGATTCTGTGCGTCTGGTTCGGCGCCATCCTCATGGGCAAGGCCTTGCAGCCGGTGATCCGGGAGCTGGGCGATAAGCCCGCAGAAGGGCTCCGGCATGGCGGGCGGCGGATCGGCCAACTGGAGCGGGCCCTGACCTACGTGCTCGTGCTGTCGGGCAACGCCGGGGCGATCGGGTTCCTCTTCGCGGCGAAGTCCATCCTGCGATTCGGCGAGATCAAGCAGCCCGGCCAACGCAAGGAGGCCGAGTACATCATCATCGGCACGTTTGCCAGCTTCGGCTGGGCCCTGCTCGTCGCGGTCCTGATACAACGCTGGCTGGCCCACGTCTGACGTGGCTAGGCCTTTCACGGGGGCCGATTGCCTCGACCCCGTCGGAACGCAGGGCCGGGGATGGTTGTTTCTTTGGTTGTTGACCGTTCCGCCCGAGCAGGGTATGATGATGCATTATGCCCGGCACGGCTCGGGTCGGCATAGTGGACGCACCCCGTCACACACGCAGGGGGATAGGCACGAGTCCTCACTGTGACGGTTGCAGCGGAAGATGTTAATCACAATCGCCCCATGTATGGACGATCCGCATTCGCAGCCCCTTTGTGCTGGGTTGCTCATCACGGCCTGTCCAAAATTGTCCAATAGAGGCTTGAAACCCGACACCTCGCATGGGATGATTGCGTTGGCAAAGGGAGCCCTGTTCTTCCTATGTCATCCGACATGATGACGGAGCCAACGATGGTGGCCATGAGTTCTCGCGGGATAGGTCGTGGGTAGAGATACCTGTTGTGGTCGCTGTACATACGGTAAGGAGGGATGCAATGAAGACGATTCTTTTCATCCGGTCGACAGTCTTGTGTGTTATGCTGACAGTGTCTTTGGTGGTTGCCAGTTCGGAAGCCCTTGCCGCACAAAATGGCAGCGGTCGGGGGCGGTCGTATCTGGTCATCGCCAAAGAGAAGCTCTCTCCGCGACTGAAGAGCGACATTGAGAAACTCAGGGGTCGGGTCGTCGAGGAGTTGCAGGCTCTCGGTGTTGCCGTCGTCGAATCATCGGAGGCTCAGTTCGCCGCCGACGCAGAGGCCGGCCTGGCCGGAGTACAGTCCGTGGTTCCCAACATTCGATTGCAGTGGATCGACCCCTCTGCCGCGCAGGTTGTGCTGCCGGATGGCGAGGCGCCGCCGGATGGTCTGGATGGCTGGGATTACTTCTTTCCCGCGCAGTGGAACTTGCAGGCTATACAGGCGCCGCAGGCGTGGGACCTGGGGGCTCGCGGGCGCGGTGTTCGGGTGGCGGTGTTGGATACGGGTATGTATCGGAATCCCGATGCTATTCCGCCGATGCACCCCGACCTTGAGGCGAATGTCAACACAGACTTGGCTCGGTCCTTTGTGCCCGACGAGGATGTGTGGAATGTAGATTCAGCAGGCCAGAGCTGGCATGGCACATACGTGGCGGGGTTGATCGCTGCGGCAGACAATGCCGCCGGACCTGTCGTGCCGCCTCCCAGCCCGTTCTCATTCGACGACACAGGAATCATCGGTGTGGCCCCGGAGGCGGAGATTGTCCCCATCAAAGTTCTCGAAGCGGCAACGGGAATCGGCGAGTTCGGCTGGCTGCTAAAGGGCCTGGCATATGCTGCAGAGATCGAGGCTGATGTGATCAACATGAGTCTGGCTGGCCGTGTTCCTTTGAAGGGCTATTGGGACGACAATGGAACGTCGGATACCTCGGATGATTACTGGGTGGGGCGTCGGGAGATTATGGAGTTGCTCCATGCTTTAAATCGCGCCTTGCGGCTTGCTCACAACGCCGGAGCCACCCTGGTGGCGGCGGCCGGGAACGATGCCGAGGATCTCGACCTGAACCGGGACGTGATCGTGATGCCCGCTGAGGGGCACCATGTGATCGCAGTTTCGGCCACCGCCCCGGAACTGTGGGTGTTTTCCGAGGCCCCGGACTATGATATTCCGACCTCTTACACCAACTACGGTCGATCTGCAATCCATCTGGCCGCCCCCGGTGGAGACATGGACATGTACTACTCTGACCACCCGCGGCGGAATGAGATCGTGGCGGTTGTGCCTACGCCGGGCGTAGAAGTGCCCGCTTGGGGTTGGGATCTGATGATTGGGCCCTATCCACCGTTCAGTTGGATGGCGGGAGAGGGGACCAGCTTTGCGGCGCCGCACGTTTCCGGCGTGGCCGCGATGATCATTGGCGTGAACGGCGGCGAGATGAGCCCCGTGCGCGTCCAGCTCATTCTCCAGTTGTCGGCGGATGACAAAGACGGCCGCGGCTGGGATCCCTACTTGGGTCGGGGGCGCGTCAATGCTCTCAAAGCCACGGAGTATGCGCAGCTTGTGTCGCGATTATTGAGGGATGCAAAGCCCAAGGAAATGCAAAGATCGTCGCTGCCTCAGCCGGCGACACCAGTGGCCCGGGGCCGTGCCCGTTGATCACGTTGCCCCAGCGGGGAGCGGATTGCGTCTTGCCCCTCGACGGTTGTGGTCGGGTAAGAAATCATAAGCACTTGGGGCCGGATCAGGCTCAGTGAGAGCGGGCAGCCCGGCCAACGCAAGGAGGCCGAGTACATCATCATCGGTACGTTCGCCAGCTTTGGCTGGGCCATGCTCGTCGCGGTCCTGACCCAACGCTGGCTGGCCCACGTCTGACGCGGCCGGGCCTTTCATGGGTGGCGGCCCGTCTTGGCCCGTCGGAACCAAGGGCCGGGAATGATCGCTTTTTTTGGTTGTTGACGGTTCCGGCCGAGCAGGGTATGATGATGCACTATGCCCGGCACGGCCCGGGTCGCAATCGCCCCCGGGCCGTCCCAGAAGTCGGCCCAAGGGCATCGCAGATTGTAGGCAACAACTTACTGCCCCCAATATCCCGAGTAGGAGCGATCATAAGCGAGCACGGAACGATGTCTTCAACGCGCTCACAGAAAAGCTAACGAATTACATTCTGGGCTTATCACTGCCAGTTACGGCGAATGTTCGGCGAGGACACGAAGAATGGCACTGGACCACACAGTCGTCAAGAGGCTTGCCTTTGTCAGGTACCTCTACCAGACCGCGGTGGCGCAATCTAACGCACCATCGCCGTTAAGGTGTGCGTCGCTTCTCACCATGCACGATGCCGTCGAGTTGTTTCTGCAGCTTGCCTCGGAACACCTGAATGTCGGTTCCGCTCATCGCGACTTCATGGACTACTGGGGTATCCTGAACAAGAAACTGGCCCCGAAGGAACTTGAGCAGCAGGAGTCCATGCGCCGCCTCAATAAGGCGCGCGTAGCTCTCAAGCACCACGGGACGTTTCCCTCAGATCTGGATATCGAGTCCTTTCGCGCCAGTATCACAGCATTCTTCAAGGATAACACGCAACTCGTTTTTGGTTGCGCACTCGATGACATCTCACTCGTTGAGTTCGTGAATCCTGAATCTGCAAGAGACAAATTGAGAGAGGCCCAGGCCCAAGTCAAAGAGGGTGACACCCTCATGGCGTTGGACAATATAGCATTGGCCTTCAGGGAGATCATAGCGGATTATGAGAACCGGAAGCGCGAGCAGTATCGCTCGTCACCGTTTTACTTCGGCAGGAGGATGACGTTTCTCACTAGCTTCGCTATGGGACTCCACCGGGGCTCCCTGTCGTTAGATGAGCACAGATTTTGTGATTTCGTGGACGCCGTGAAGGAATCCATCGAGGCGATGCAATCTGCGATTAAGATGTTGGCCCTGGGGATCGACTATCGGAAGTATTCGCGATTCAAGATGCTCACGCCCTACCTTATGCAGGACAGCAATGGACATTGGAGGACGATCCGGAGTCCTCAGGAAACAGACAAGCCACCAGAGACGGATGCTCGATTTTGTCTCGATTTCAGTATCGAATCGGCCTTGGCTTTGGCGGAATTCGACTACACCGTGGGTCTAAGCGAATGAACACACCCGACAAGAGCACCTACTCGTCCCCTTCAGACCGCATCGCTTCGCAGCCCGATATGGAGGGACAGGAAAACAAATCCATGCGCAACCGGGTGCCTCAGTATCAATCCGGGATCACTGGCGGGCAGGTCAAGCGCTGTCCGCAAAGGGGCCGCCATTGGTATGGTCCCCGGTTCGCGCAAATGGGCTATGACGGACCCATATGAATCGCGTTACCCATAAAAGGAGTTAAGCCATGCAGGAGATTTCTTTTGAAGTGCAAGGTTCTGCCCCTGATCCATATAGGGTAGTGTTTGTCAAACGGTCCGATACGAATCTGTCCGCCTATTGCTCATGTCCAGCAGGTGAAAACGGCCTACACTGTAAACATAGATTAAATATCTTTGAAGGAATAACAAGGGGTATCGTTAGTGATAATCTGGAAGATGTAAAGGTCATTCAGTCTTGGTTGCGGGGCACTGACCTTGAAGAAGCAATAAAAAAGATGCAAGAGCTGGAGTCTGAGGCGGCGAGGATAAAAAAGGAACTCTCTGCTGTAAAGAAAGTCGTGGCAGAGAGAATGCGGTGATTGACAAAGCAAAGGGGAAACCAGAGGCGGTTGGCTGTTTCCGCGGCACATGTGCGGGGGTGTTTCTTGATATGGGGGGCGTTTCCTGCTAGACTGGTAGCCCATAGGGTGGCAGTCGACGCAGGGATTCGGGGCCAATGCCCATCGTAATGTGCGAGAAACGGCCATGATGGCAAGCCGACGTGGTGCGGGGTGTGTTCTATTCGCGCTTGCCGCATGGGCGTTTTGCCCGTGGATCGAGCCCCTCCAGGCCGATCCCGTCGATTCCTTCACGCGGCAGGTCGAGGCCGATTGGCTCTTGCAGGAGGAATACCGCCGCGTCGATGCTTCCCCGCACGGCGTTACGCCCCAGGCCGATGCGGCCGGCGCGGTGGACGGCGTGATCGACGGGGCGTGGGGCTTTCACACCGAATTGACCGAGCGGCCCTGGTGGCAGGTGGATTTGGAGCGTTCCGTTCCGATTGACCGGATCGTCATCTGGAATCGCGCCGACGGTACCGCCGGCCGCACGGCCCATCTGGAAGTGAAGCTTTCGAACGATGGGGCCGACTGGCAGGGGGTCTACCGCCACGATGGGTCGGTTTTCTACGGCAAGACGGATGGCAAGCCGCTTTTGGTGCGGCTGGATGGCCGCCAGGGCCGCTTTGTCCGCATCGAGCTGCCCGGCCGCCAGTACCTCCACCTGGACGAGGTCCAGGTGTTCATGACCGATGCCCCGGACGTGAACGTGGCGTTGCGCAAGCCCGCCGATCAGAGCAGCACCTCCCAGTGGTCCAGGGACCATCTGCGCCTCACGGGGCGGGTGGACTGGCCCCGCCGCGTGGCTGAGATCCTCACCCATGGTCGCCGCCTCGTCGCACGGCGCACCGAGCAGGGCGTCGACATCGGCGACGATGCCGCGGCCCTGGAGCGCCTGGCGCGGCGTGTTCGCGGGCTGGATGCGGCCCGGATCGGCCGTGAGGAATACCTGGCGGCGCGGTGGATTCAGCGGCGGCTGATGCTGTGCGACCCGCTGTTGGACTTCGCGTCGATCCTGTTCGTCAAGCGGGTGCCGGGCAGCTACAGCCACATGTCCGATCAGTACTACGGCTGGTGGTCGCGGCCGGGCGGCGGGTTGTACCTGCTCGATGGGTTTCGGGAGGGGCCGCCGCGGGTGCGGTGCCTCAGCGGGATGTTCAGCGAGCCGGGCAGCTTCCTGCGGCCGGCGCTGAGCTACGATGGCCGGCGGGTGCTCTTCGCGTGGTGTCGGCATGATCCCCGCCTGGCCGCAGAGCGCAACAAGCTGGACAAGGCCAACGTGCCCGCGGACGCGTTCTACCACCTGTTTGAGATGAACATCGACGGCACGGACCTGCGGCAGTTGACGTTCGGCAAGTACGATGATTTCGACGGTCGCTATCTGCCGGATGGGCGGATCGTGTTCCTCTCGACGCGTCGCGGCCAGGCGATCCAGGTCGGTCGCGACACGGCGATGCAAACCCTGCAAACGCCCGATCTGCCGGATTGCTACGTGCGGTGCGGGGGCGGGCCCGAGCGACCCGTGGCGGTGTACACGCTGCACACCCTGAGCCCTGACGGCTCCGAGATGTGCGCAATCTCGCCGTTCGAGATGTTCGAGTGGACGCCGGACGTCGCCGCCGACGGGTCGATCCTCTACTCGCGATGGGACTACATCGACCGCGACAACATGCCGTTCATGAGCCTGTGGTCGATTCGCCCCGACGGCACGAATGCACGGATCGTGTACAGCAATTACACCCGCAGCCCGCATTGCACGTTTGAACCGCGGAGCATCCCCGGGTCACACAAGGTCATCTTCACCGCCTCGGGGCACCACGCCCAGACGATGGGCAGCCTGGTGCTGCTCGATCCGACCATCGGAACCGAGGGGCCCGAGCCGATCACCCGCCTGACGCCGGAGGTGTGCTTTCCGGAAGTCGAGGGCTGGCCAAGGGCGTTCTTCGCGCATCCCTGGCCGTTGAGCGAGCGGCTGTACCTGGTATCGTGGGGTGTTGAGGAGAACGTCCGCGAGGGCACGCAGCGCGTGCCCAACGGAATGGGCCTGTATCTGTTTGATGCCGACGGCGGCCTGGAGCTGTTGTATCGCGATCCGCAGATCGGCAGCGTCTGCCCGATCCCGGTGGCGCCGCGGCCGGCGCCGCCGGCCTTGGTCAGCGATATAAGACCCGATGGGCCGCAGGAAGGCGCCTTCCTGCTGACAAACGTGTATCGCGGGCTCAAGACGGTGCGGCCACCCCAGATCAAGGCCCTGCGGATCGTGGCCGTACCGCCCAAGACGCATCCGACGATGAATTATCCAAACCTGGGCGTCACACGGGATGATCCGGGCAAGTGCGTGCTGGGCACGGTGCCGGTCGAGGCGGATGGCTCGGCGCACTTCCGCGTGCCATCCGGTGTGATCGTGTTCTTCCAGGCGCTGGATGAGCGGGGCATGGCGGTTCAGACCATGCGGAGCGTGACCTACGCCCAACCCGGTCAGACGCTCAGTTGCGTCGGCTGCCACGAGTCGCGGCAGGAGGCCCCGACGGTGCGCACCACGCAGGCCGCCCGGCGCGAGCCATCGCGGATCGCGGTCGGCCCGGAGGGCTCCTGGCCGCTGCGTTTCGATGCGCTGGTGGGGCCCGTTCTGGACCGGGATTGCGTTCGCTGTCATCGCCCCGATGGCGCCGAGGCCGAGGCGCGACGGATCGACCTGTCGGGCGACAAGGCCTATGAGATACTCATCCAAAGCGGCACACCCAGCCTGGCCGAGCAGGTCATGCAGCGCTATCGCGAGGGCGTGTCCACCGAGGGCGGATGTGTCGCGGCCAACAATGGCCTGCTGGCGAAGCTGCTGGCCGGACATCACGATGTTCGGCTGGATGGCCAGAGTCTCGAGCGGCTGATCGTCTGGATGGACACCTATGGTCAGCGGCTCGGCTCGTTCGGGCCCGACCAGGAACAGCAGCTTCGAACCCTGCGGCGCCGCTGGGCCGACGTGTTGATCGAACGAGAGCGACGGCGGACTGATCCGCGCGACAACCCGATGGCTTTGAAGGTACCACGATAAGGAGCACTGAGCGAATGAGTCGACGGCAACGCATGCAAACGATGGTGTGGGGTTTAATGGGGGTCGCTTTGCTGGCGGGGCTGGCCCCGGCAGCCGAGGTCTACGTCAAGAAGGGCACCTGGATCGAGACGCTCCTGGCGACACGCGATCAGTGCCGCCGCGGAATGGAGGACATCGACGTCGTGCTCGGGCCCTGGCACCGCACGGCGGCCCTGCAGGCCGGGTCGTTCGACAAGGCGCTGTTCCCCGAACAGGGCGTGGACCTCGATGCCAAGGACGCATCGGGCAAACCGCTGTGGCGGCGGGCCTCGTTCGCCGACGGCCAGGTGCACAAGCTCCAGGCCGGCAGCGCCTGTGCGACGTACCTGTTTCGCACCATTCGCTCCGGGCGGGATCGCGAGTTGCCCGTCGCCCTGGGCAGCGATGATGGGATCACGGTATGGGTCAACGGCAAGAAGGTTCACGCCAAGGACGTGCCCCGCGGCATCGGGGGGCCGCAGGACCATGTGACGTTGCCGCTCAAGGCCGGGGAGAACGAATTGCTCCTGCGCATCTACAACATCAGCGGCGATCATGGTTTCTACTTTGCGGCGGCCGATGACCCGCTGGCGGCGGTCTGGTCGCGGTTGTCGCGGGATTGGCCCCGCGAGATCGCCTGGATGCAGGCTGATTTGTCGGGGGGGCACCTGGCCTGGCTGGCCGAGGGCAATGCCGCGCAGACGCGTCGCCTGGTGGCGACGGTGGTGGATCGATTGGGCGGGGCGGGGCGGTCCCTGGCGACGCGGCTGGATGCGGTGGATGCGACGGACGAAGCGGCGTTGCTGGACGTGTACGCGCAGGCCTGCGTCGTGCGGGAGAACCTCAAGCGATTGGAGGGCCTGAATCTGGCCGCTCTGCGACGGGCGATCGAGGACCTGAACGCGACGTATGGCCGGGACTATCACGGCGGGCGGCGGTACCTGGAGCGGCTGGACCAGATCGAGCAGGCCGTCGCACAGGGGCAGGCGATTGAGAACCTCGCGCAGGAGGCCCTGGCCTTGCAGCGCGAGGCCCTGCTGGCCAACCCGCTGCTGGATTTTGAGAGGATCCTGGTCGTCCGGCGGCGGACGGCGGACGGCAAGGGCCCGCGGCTGGGGCTGCCCCAGAACTGGCAGGGCAACTGCTCGCTGCCCCGCAACGGGTACGATGACCAGATCGACACAATTCCCGTTGCGGTGGATGGTCCGCTGGAGACCGTGTTTCGGCCGGCCGAGCCCAGGTTCGTGGGGGACGTGGACCTGCATTTCGACGCGGACCGGATGCTGTTCAGCACGATCGGCAGCCATAACCGCTGGCAGATCTGCGAGGTGGGCGTGGACGGCAAGGGCTTCCGTCAGGTCACCCCAGGCAAGTACGACGACGTGGACAACTACGATGCGTGCTACCTGCCCGATGGGCGGATCATCTTTGACTCCACGCGGTGCTTCCAGGGCATCCCCTGCGTGGGCGGGGCCGACACCGTCGCCAACCTGTACCTCATGAACGCCGACGGCACGGGGGTCCGGCAGTTGTGCTTCGACCAGGACCACAACTGGTGCCCGACGGTGATGAACAATGGCCGGGTGATGTACGCCCGCTGGGAGTACTCCGATACACCGCACTATTTCAGCCGCCTGATGTTCACGATGAATCCGGACGGCACGAACCAGATGGCGTATTACGGCAGCAATTCATATTGGCCAAACTCGCTGTTCTACGCGCGACCGATCCCGGATCATCCGTCCAAGTTCGTGGGGATCGTGTCGGGCCACCATGGCGTGGCGCGGATGGGCGAGTTGTATGTATTTGATCCGGCCAAGGGGCGTTTCGAGGCCGACGGCGCGGTTCAGCAGATCCCCGGATACGGCAAGACGGTCGAGGCCAAGATCGTCGATCAGCTTGTGGATGGGTCGTGGCCGAAGTTCCTGCATCCGTATCCCTTGAGCGAGAAGTACTTCCTGGTCGCCGCACAACCGACATCGGGCGATCCTTGGGGCGTCTACCTGGTCGACGTGTTTGACAACATGCTCCTGCTCAAGGCCGAGCCGGGCTGTGCCCTGTTGGAGCCGGTGCCGCTTCGCAAAACGCCGCCTCCGCCGGTCGTCCCGGACAAAGTGGACCTGCGGCAAAAGGACGCCTTGGTGTATCTGACGGATATCTACTTCGGGCCGGGGCTGGCAGGCGTGCCTCGTGGTACGGTCAAGGAACTGCGGTTGTACTCGTTCCACTACGGCTATCCGAACATGGGCGGGCACGTGCACGTCGCCGTCGAGGGCGGCTGGGACGTGCATCGCATTATGGGCACGGTGCCCGTCGAGTCGGACGGCTCGGCGTTTTTCCGCGTCCCGGCCAACACGCCGATTGCGGTGCAGCCGCTGGATGAGAAGGGCCGGGCCGTGCAGATCATGCGAAGCTGGTTCACCGCGATGCCGGGCGAGGTCCTTTCATGCGTGGGGTGCCACGAGCAGCAGAACGCCAGCTCGCCCAATCGCTTTACGCAGGCGGCACGGCGGACGCCGAGTCCCATCCGCCAGTGGCGCGGACCGGAGCGGGGCTTCAGCTTCAAGCGCGAGGTGCAGCCCGTGCTGGACAGGCACTGCGTGGGCTGCCACGATGGGACGGCCGGGCGACCGGACTTCCGCCGCAAAGACCGTAACGGCTGGGGCAACTTCACGCCGTCGTATCTGGCGCTGCACCCCTATGTCCGTCGGCCCGGTCCGGAGAGCGATTACCACCTGTACGAACCGATGGAGTACCACGCCCGCACGAGCGAATTGGTGCAGATGCTGGAGAAGGGCCATCACGGGGTGCAACTCGACCCCGAGGCGTGGGACGTCCTCCACACGTGGATCGACCTGAACGTGCCCGATCACGGCACGTGGACGGAGCATCGTGCAATCCCGGGGAACTGGCGTGACCGCCGCCAGGAGATGCGGACGGCCTATGCCCTGCGTCCGGCGGATGAGGACCCGGAGCGGATCCCGTCGCTGAGTCCCAAGACCGTGTCGTTCATCGAGCCCAAGCCGGTCAAGCGGCCGGTCTCGAACGTGCAAGTGACCGGCTGGCCGCTGGACGACGGCGAGGCGAAGATGAGGCAGCTTCAGGCGGGCAACCCCCCCCGACGGACCATTGACCTGGGCGGGGGCGTGACGATGGAGCTCGTGCACATTCCCGCCGGCCGCTTCATCATGGGCAGCGATGAGGGGGCGCTCGATGAGGCGCCGCGCGCGGTCGTCTCCGTGGATCGGCCGTTCTGGATGGGGCGGTTCGAGGTGACCTGCGCCCAGTTCGCGCGATTCGACCCGGACCACTTCAACGGCTACATCGACCAGAACAACAAGGACCATACGACACCCGGATATCCGATCCATGATCCCGATCACCCGGTAGTGCGGGTGACGTGGCATGAGGCGATGGCCTTCTGTGAATGGCTCGGCGATCGCACGGGTCTGCGCTTTACGCTGCCCACGGAGGGCCAGTGGGAGTGGGCCTGCCGCGCGGGCGCCGAGACGCCGATGGCATTCGGCACGCTGAATGCCGATTTCGGCCCACACGCCAATCTCGCCGATCGGTCGGTGCGGCGCTTGGCCGTCGCGGGCGTGAACCCCCAGCCGATCGCCAACCCCAGCCCTTACGAGGACTGGATCCCGAAGGATGCCCGGTTCGACGATGGCCAGCGAATCATGTGCCCCATCGGGCAATACCAGGCGAATCGCTGGGGGCTGCACGATATGCACGGCAACGCGGCCGAGTGGACACGCAGCGTGTACCAGCCCTATCCGTACCGGGAGGACGACGGACGCAACGACGCGGCCGCGGCGGGGCGGCGGGTGGTTCGAGGTGGATCGTGGCGGGATCGGCCCCACCGGGCCACGGCGTCGTTCCGGCTGGCCTATGAACCCTGGCAGGCCGTGTTTAACGTGGGCTTCCGGGTCCTCTGCGAGGAGGGACCGGACGCAGAATCGGCGTTGACGATGAAGCGGTAACGAGGGATTGGCAAGGAGGTACTGTCATGGCAGCCAAACAGGTACTGTGGCTCATGCTGGCGGTCGCGATGGCGATCACCGGCTGCAAAAAGGAACCGGCGCCGACGCCGCCCGGTCCGCAAGGTCAGGCTCCCACCGCGCCGGAGCCCACCCCGTCCCAGCCCGGGCCGACAGCGGCCAGACCGACGACGCCTGAGTCGCCTGCGGCGGCCCCGGCGGCGGGCGGCTGGTCCGTGGAGAAGATCGCGACAGTCGAGACGGGGTTGGTTGCACCCGAGTCGATCCTGCCCGATCCGACCACGGGGCAGATCTTCGTCTCGAACATCGACACCCAAACGCAGGGGTACTGGGAGGCGGACGGCCGGGGGTTCATCTCCCTGCTGAACCCGGATGGGTCGATCAAGACGCTCCGCTGGCTGGAGAGCAGGCCCGACGCCGAGCTGAACGCGCCCAAGGGCATGTGCGTATTGAACGGCAAGCTGTACATGGCCGACATCACGACGTTGAAACGATGCGACGCGGCGACGGGGCAGAATCCGGAGCACACCAAGCTCTCAGGCCGACAGCTCAACGACGTGGCGACCGATGGCTCGGTGGTGTGGGTGTCCGATACGGCTGGCGGCAAGCTCTTCAAGGTCAGTCCCAGCGAGGGGCTTAGCGAGGTCAAGAGCCCGCCCTCGCCCAACGGCGTGACCTGCTGGCAGGGCAAGGTGTTTGCCGTCAGTTGGGGGGCGCACGACATCTATGAGATCGACCCGACCGGCCAGCAGGACCCGGTGCCGTTCGGCCTGGCCGAGCATTTCAAGACGCTCGACGGCATCGAGGTGCTGGATGATGGGACGTTCATCGTCTCGGACTTCGAGGGCGGCAAGGTCTGCGCCGTCTCGCCGGACCGCAAGACGGTGACGACGTTGGCGGAGCTGACGACGCCGGCGGACATCGGCGTGGATCGCAAGGCGGGCCTGCTGTTCGTGCCGCAACTGACGGTGAACAAGGCCGTTATCTACAAGCTCATCAAGAACTGAGGACTGGGGCCGGCCCGGCGCCCCGCCGAGGCATCGCCGCCGGGATTGACGTGTGAACCGCGAGACAGGTCGCTGATGGCAATCCACAGGACGTTACGCAGTGTCCTCCGGGCCGTGTTTCTGATGGTCGCGGCCGGGGTGGTTGAGTCCGGCCCGGTCGAGGTGCCGATCCTCTATGTGGTCCGGCACCAGTACGCCGAGGACCACCACAATACCGCTACGCTCTTTCAAACCGGGGAGATCAACCATCACAAGTTCCGCGGCGGCTCGGCCCTGAAGATTCGCGAGCCGGATGGCCGGACGCGGATCTTGCTCGAAACGTCCACGGGGGTGATCCGCGATCCGGACCTGCACTTCGATGCCGACCGCGTGGTCTTCGCCATGCGGCGGCACATCGACGATGACTACCACATCTACGAGATGCGGCTGGATGGGTCGGGTCTGCGGGCCCTGACGCGGGCGGCGGGCGTGGTGGACATCGACCCGTTCTATCTGCCGGATGACAGCATCGTCTTCAGCAGCACGCGCGAACCCAAGTACTGCATGTGCAACCGGCACATCATGGCCAACCTCTACCGCATGGAGGCCGATGGGGCCAATATCCGCCAGATCGGCAAGAGCACGCTCTTTGAGGGACACGGGTCCCTGCTCGACGACGGCAGCGTCCTTTACGACCGGTGGGAATACGTGGACCGCAATTTCGGCGATGCCCAGGGGCTGTGGACGGTTCGGCCGGATGGGACGAATCACGCACTCTACTGGGGCAACAATCTGAATTCGCCGGGGGCGGTTCTCGATGCGCGGGCGGTGCCGGGCACGGGGTGGGTCGTGTGCACGTTCAGCTCCTGTCACGACCGGCCATGGGGGGCGATCGCCCTGTTGGATCGGCGGCGCGGGATGGATCGCAAGGAGGCCGTCCTGCGGACGTGGCCGGCCTCCGCCGTCGACCTGGTGGGCGTCGGGGATTTTGACACCTTCAGACGCGTAAACCCCAAGTACGAAGACCCGTATCCGCTCGACGCCGAGCGCGTGCTGTGCTCGCGAATGACCGGCCAGGGCGAGCAGATGGGCCTTTATCTGCTGAGCCGTACCGAGCCGGATGACTTGATTCACAGCGAAGCCCCCGGGTGTTTCGATCCGATTCCCGTGCGGCCACGACCGCGCCCGCCGGTGATCGCCTCGGTGCGCGAGCCGACCGAATTGACGGGCCTCGTGTACGTGGCCAACGTCTACGAAGGCACGCACATGCAGGACGTCGCCGCCGGGGCCGTGCGGCACCTGCGGGTGGTCGAATCCCCCGAGAAGCGTTTCTGGGTGCCCTCGGCCCAGTGGGGCGGCCAGGGCCAGGAAAATCCCGCGATGGCTTGGCACGATTTCAACAATAAGCGCATCCTCGGCACGGTGGACGTGGCGGCGGACGGTTCGGCGTATTTCGAGATACCCGCGGATCGGTTTGTGTACTTCCAGTTGCTCGACAAGGACGGGATGATGATCCAGTCGATGCGCAGCGGCACGATCGTCCGGCCGGGTGAGGTGCTCGGCTGCGTCGGGTGTCATGAGCCGCGGCTGTCGGCCCCGCCGCCGGTGGCCGCCAAGCGGTTACAGGCCATGGCCGCCGAACCCCAAAGGCTCCAGGGCTGGCTCGGTCCGCCGCGATTGTTCAGCTACATCGACGAGGTCCAGCCCGTCTGGGACAAGTACTGCGTGCGGTGCCATGATTTCGGCAAGGAGGGCGGCCGCAAGCTCATTCTCGCCGGTGATCGGGACAACACGTTCAACGCCTCGTACAACGAGCTGTGGCGAAAGGGGTATATCGCTGCGATCGGAGCAGGTCCCGCCGAGACACAACCGGCGTATGGCTGGGGATCGCACCGCAGCCGGATCGTGCAGCACATCCGCGACGGCGACCAGGATATCCGCATGGAACCCGACGATATCCAGCGCATTGTCACCTGGATCGACATCAACGCCCCGTACTACGCCACCTACGCCAGCGCCTATCCGCACAACCTGTCGGGCCGCAGCCCCTTGACCGATGACCAGGTGCAGGCCTTGGGCCGATTGACGGGCCTCAATTTCTACGCATTGGCCCATCACGCGAACAACCAGGGGCCGCAGATCAGTTTTGACCGGCCCGCGTTGAGCCCGTGTCTGGAGCGGATCCCCGACAAAAACGGCCAGGCCTACCGCGAGGCCCTGGCCATCATCGAGGCCGGGCGCGATCAACTGGCCCACCGGCCCCGCGCCGATATGAAAGGCTTCGTACCGTGGCCGACCGACCGAGCACGACAGCACAAGTACCTGGCCCGCCAACGATATGAACAACAGAGTCGCCAGGCCATCCGCGCCGGCGGACGGGTCTATGACCCCCCCCGGTCCCGTTGAGCCGGCGCCGTAGGAAGGAAAAGGCGTGATGCGAGGCTCCAGAGGTTACTTGGGGATATGGCTGGCGGCGTGGATAGTGACGCCGGCGGTTTATGGTGCATTGCCCCCGCCGGAGAACCTGGCCCGCAGCGCGAGGATCTCCGCGGATTCCGAATACAGCGGCCAGTACCGGGCTCGTTTCGTGGCCGACGGCGTGGCGCCCGCGGCCGAAGGTCGAGATGATCTGAACCACGCTTGGGCCGTTCAGGGCCAGACGCACCGGGATGGCGCGGCGATTATCTTCCAGTGGGATGAGCCGGTCACGCTTGCAGAGATTGTCTACTACGGGCGCACCGCCTGGTTCGACAGCGAGTGTTTCGGCGATTATGTCGTGTGGGCCGAGGGGGTCCCTGAGCCCGTGGCCGCCGGTCAATTCGAGCGTCGACACGGCGCCCAGCGCGTCACCCTGTCAAAGCCGGTGCAAACACGGCGACTGACCGTGGCGTTCACCAGTTCCCACGGCGGTCCAAATCCAGGGGCCAGCGAGATACAGCTATTCAACATCGTGGTTCCTGACGCGGTTTTTGCACGACAATTCGACCTGTCCGCGGCGGCGGACCCTTATTATGCCTCGGACGTCGAGTATGCCGCTCGTCCGGCGTCGCAACGGCTCGCCGGGGACCTGTACGGCGGTCGACTGGGCTTTCGCCAGTTGCTAGTCGTCCGACGACACACCCTGAATCCCAGCCACGTGTACACGTACCACAATGAAGGCTTCAGGGCGGGCGGGGGGCTCTACCGGGTCACGCCCGATCCGGCCGGGCCGACGCTCCATTGCCTGGTGAATGCCGACCAGGGTCAGATCCTGGACTGCGATCTGTCGTGGGACGCGACGCAGATCCTGTTCAGTTGGCGGCGCAGCGAGCAGGAGGCCTACCAGGTGTATCGCATCAACATCGACGGGTCCGGCCTGCAGCGACTCACCGACGGGCCGTCGTACAACTTCAACCCCTGCTGGCTGCCGGACGGGGACATCGCGTTCCTTTCCACGCGCAAGAGCCAGTACGCCTACTGCTGGACGTCTCCGGTGGGGGTCCTGCATCGCATGCGGCCGGACGGGGGGGAGGTGCGGCGGATCTCGGCCAACTACCTCAACGATTTCACGCCGGCGGTGATGAACGATGGCACGCTGATCTACGGCCGCTGGGAGTACGTGGACCGTCCGGCTATTCCGATCCAGAGCCTTTGGACGATCAATCCCGGCGGTTCGGGGCTGTCGGTCTTTTACGGCAACCGCGTGCTGAGCCCGGCGACCTTCATTGAGCCTCGGCCCATTCCGGGCTCCACGAGCGTTCTGTGCACCATGACGGCCCACAACGGACCCTGCCGGGGCGCGATCGGCGTGATCAATCCGAGCCGGGGCGTCAATGCCCAGGATGCCATCCGCAACCTGACGCCTGACATTGACATCGGGCAGGTCGATCGCGGCGACGGCAATCACGTGCGGGGCCCCTATGAAAGCCCCTGGCCGCTGGATGAGCGGCTGTTCCTGGTCTCGCGGGCGGGCACGATCGTATTACGGGATCAGGACCATTCGGCCCACGTGGTCGTTTTGCGGCCCGACGGCCCCATGGGGTTCTACGGTCCCCGCCCCGTTCAGCCGCGGCCCCGACCACCCGTGCTTGCCTCAACAGCCGAGCCGGACGGGTCGGATTTGGCGACGGTGTTTGTCCGGGATGTCTACCAGGGGCTGGAGCCCGATGTGGAAAGGGGAGAGGTTGCCCAAATCCGCGTGGTCCAGGAGTTGGAGAAGCCACGATGGGCCGATGTAAACCTTCGGGCCTTTGGGTTTCAGTTTCCCGTGGTGTCCTGCGGCGCGACCTACGCCCCCAAACGGGTATGGGGTAGCGCGAAGGTGGCGGCGGACGGCTCGGCGCATTTCCGGGTGCCGGCGGGGGTTCCTGTCTACTTCATGGCCCTGGATGCACACGGTCGCGCGCTGCAGCGGATGCGCAGCTTCACCCATTTCGCGCCGGGGGAGGTGCAGGGATGCGTGGGGTGTCATGAGAGCCGTTTGTCCAGCGCGAGGCTGCACCGGCGGCCAACGGCCCTGTCCCGGCCGCCGCAGGCCCTCACGCCGCCGGAATGGGGCCGCGAGGGATTCAGTTACGCCCACGTTGTCCAGCCCGTCCTGGACCGGCATTGTGTGCGTTGTCATCAGCCGCCCGATCCCCCGTGCCGGGTGGACCTGTCCGGCGACAAGACGGATTTCTTCAATGTGTCCTACGAGACGCTGGCCCGCCAGGGAACCCCGGCCGAAGACTGGACACGGGGCGGTGCTCATCAGGACCACGTCAGGAATCCCTATACCTCGTGGATCTCGACCTATAACGGTTCGGAGAACAACATCCTGAGGATCACTCCCAGGTCCTGGGGGTCCCCGGCGAGTCGCCTGGCGAATCTCGTCATGGAAGGGCATCCCGACGCCGAGGGCAACCCCCGCGTCCATCTGACCGATGCGGAGAAGCGTCGCGTTTTTGCGTGGATCGATCTGAATGTCCCGTACTATGGCACGAGCGATTCGAATCATTGGGACCGAGCGGGCTGCCGGCGGATGTGGCCGCCGGATTTCGATCGCGTGTTCCAGGAGGTTGCGACGCGGCGCTGCGCATCCTGCCACGAGGCCGATGATCGAGGCCTCCCCTCCGTGCCCCGCCTATGGTATCTGCGCATTGAGCATCCGGAAAGAAACCCCTTGCTGCTCGCGCCGCTGGCCAAGGCGGCCGGGGGAACGGAGACCTGCGGCCGGGCGGTGTTCGCCGATCGTCGGGATCCCGACTATCGGGCGCTGCTGGACACCTTCACGCCCGTGCAGGAAGTGTTGCACCGGTTGCCACGCATGGACATGGTCGACCCCGCGGAGCAGAATGCCTGTTGGGAACCCGCTATGGGTCCGTCGGTGACGCGGTCGGGACCATGATTTGCGTGGTGCCGGGGAGCCTGTTTTGCTATACTGAAAAGTCAACGATCCAGGGTTTCTGTGGGATTGATCGAGGGACATCGAATGATGAAGAGACAATCGTGGGCGGGTTTGATGTGGTGCGTAGGGCTGCTGTCGACCGTGTCTGCTGCGGCCGAGTATTTGTCGCCGGTGTGCGTGGAGCCGATGCCGGGAGGCAAGACCCTGCTGATTGCCGAGGCGACCGCCGGGCAGGTGGCGGTCTTCGACGTGGAGTCCGGCAAGGTCACCGGTACGATTAAGTTGCCCGTCGGGCCTGCGGACGTGGCCGTGGCGCCGGATGGGTCCCGGTGCTACGTGGTGGGCGGGGTGCCCGATGGACGGTTGTGCGTCGTCGATCCGGCCTCGGCCAAGGTCGAGCGCACGCTGGGGGTAGGACATTCGCCCGCAGCGGTGGCCGTGAGTCCCGATGGCAAGACAGCCTACGTCTGTAACCAGTTCACGGACGACGTGGCGGTGGTGAACCTGGAGGCCGGGAAGGTCGTCGCCAGGATCGGCGTCGCGCGGCAGCCGGTGGCGGCCGTGCTCACGCCCGATGGCCGCCGGCTTCTCGTGGCCAATTTGCTGCCGGCCGGGGCGGCCGACGGCGAATACTCCTCCGCGGTGGTCTCGGTCATCGATACGAGCAGCCGCACCGTGACCGGCCAGATCGCACTGCCGAACGGTTCGATGTCCGTCCGGGCGATCTGCCTGTCGCCCGATGGCCGTTATGCATACGCCACGCACGTGCTGGGTCGCTACCAGTTGCCGACCACGCAACTGGAGCGCGGCTGGATGAACACGAACGCCTTGAGCATCATTGACGTACCCGCCGGGAAGCGGGTCAACACGGTGCTGCTCGATGACGTGGACCTGGGGGCGGCCAACCCGTGGGACGTGGCGTGTACCGCGGATGGCAAGACCCTCTGCGTGGCGCTGGCTGGCACCCACCAGGTCATGGTGATCGACCGGGCAGGCCTGCATGAGCGGCTGGAACAGGCCGCTCAGGGCCGGCGCGTCACCGACGTGAGCGCCTCGGCCGAGGACGTGCCGAATGATCTGGCGTTTTTGGTGGGTCTGCGGAAGCGGATCGACCTGACGGGCAACGGCCCCCGCGGCCTGGCGGTCATCGGCCGAACCGTCTATGCCGCCGAGTACTTCAGCGATACACTGGGCGTGGCCGACCTGGACTCCAAGGTCTATCGCAACGCGCGATCCATCGCCTTGGGCCCCAAACACGAACCGACTGCCGAGCGCCAGGGCGAGATGTTCTTCCACGATGCCCGCCTGTGCTTCCAGATGTGGCAGAGCTGTTCGAGCTGTCACCCCGCCGACGGACGCGCGGACGGTCTGAACTGGGACCTGCTCAACGACGGCCTGGGTAACCCCAAGAACACCAAGAGCATGTTGCTGGCCCACCAGACGCCCCCGGCGATGGTCAGCGGCGTCCGGCCGGACGCCGAGGCCGCCGTCCGTGCGGGCATCAAGCATATCCAGTTCGCGGTGCGGCCCGAGGAGGACGCCCAGGCGATCGATGCGTACCTCAAGGCGCTGCGGCCGGTGCCCAGTCCCCACCTTGTAGACGGCAAACTGAGCCCCGCGGCCCAACGCGGCGAGAAGGTTTTCGAGACCGCCGGCTGTGCCCATTGCCATCCGGCCTCCCTGTACACGAATCTCAAGAAGTACGACGTGGGCCTCGGCACGGGACGCGAGGCGGGCATGGAGTTCGACACGCCCACGCTGGTCGAGGTCTGGCGGACGGCGCCCTACCTGCACGATGGCCGGGCGGTCACGATTGAAGAGGTGCTCACGACGTTCAACAAGGACGATAAGCACGGCAAGACGTCGGAACTGACGCGCGAGGAGATCGCCGACCTGACGGCTTACATCTTGTCGTTGTGAGGCCCCCCGCAGCGGCGGCGACGGAGGGAATCAGACATCGCCGGGCGGCACTTTGGGCAGCACCAGAAAGAACGTGGTGCCCTCGCCCGATGACTCGGCCCAGATGCGTCCGCCGTGACGCTCGACGACCTCGCGCGCCATGCTCAGGCCCAGACCGGTCCCATCGCGCACCGCCTGTCGGGCATTGGTGGCGCGATAGAACTCCTCGAACACCTTCTCCAGCTCATCGGGAGGGATGCCGATGCCCGTGTCGCGGACCTCGATCCGCACCTGCGGGCCCTCATCCTTGGCCCGCAGCACGACCGACCCGCCGCTGGGCGTGTACTTGATCGCATTGGTCAGCAGGTTGGTCACCGTGTCTTCCAGCAACACCTGGCTGCCGCAGATCTGGTCGATGGCCGGGTCGATCTCGTAGGTGGCGCCAATCCCCTTGGCCGCCGCTCGGTCCTCGATGGCCGAGAAGCTGTCGTACAGCAGGCTCTTCAGCGAAAAGCACGTCTGGTCGATCCGCCCGGTCATCCGCATCCGGGTCAGCTTCAGCAGCGCCGCGATGAACATCATACACTTGGCCGCGCGATGATTGGCCCGCTCGACAAATTCGCGCTGCCGGTCGTTCAGCGAGCCCAGCATCTCCGAATCCACCACGTCCAGGCAGCTTTTGATCGCCGCCAGGTGGCTCTTGATGTCGTGCGTTACCCGCAATACGTACTCGTTCTTGATCCGGTCCTTCTGCTCCAACTGTTCGTTCGCGTTGCGGTATCGGGCCTGCTGCTTGCGCAACTGGGTCATAATGGAGGTGGTCATGTACACCACGAGGTACAGCGTGGTGACAAACACCAGGTAAAACCCCAGCACGTACTTGCCGTCCAGATGCAGATCGGGCGGGGCGAAGCCGGTCAGCGGATAGTGTCGAATCACCTCCAGGTACTCAAGAAACAGCAGGCCGCCGAACAGCAACACCGCCAGCGTCGCCTGAATATAACTCTGCACCCGCGACAGCAGGATGCTGCTGAGGATCATGTGGAACACGAAATAGAACGAGAACGGATTCTCGATCCCGCCCGAAAAGTACAGGATGCCGGTCAGGATCATGAGATCGGCGCAGGACTGGAGAACCAGGATACGGTTGAGCGATCGCGTGACGCGCTCGGACGGGCCTTTGGAAATGTAGTGCAGCGCCGGCCACAGCAGGGCGTTGTACACGGCGATGCCCGCGGCCAGCAGGTACAACGCTCGTTCGTACAGGGCGATGCCCCAGATGCGCGACGCCCCCCACGTGGCCGCGATCAGAAAGACAATCGCCACCCAGCGCAACTGGACCAGCCACCGCGCCCGCCGCGCCAGCGTCGCCTGTTCGAGAACCGCCTCCATCCTACGATGTACTCTTGTTCAGCAGGCGGCCGACCTTTTCCAGCAGGTCCTGCGGACGCACCGGCTTATCAATGAAATCATCCACCGGAAGCCAGGTCTCGTCGCCTACCTCGGATTTGAAATCCAGGCCGGTCTTCTCCTTGACCGCCGTGACCATCAGGACGGGAATGTCCTTGTATTGCGGGTCCCCCTTGAGCTGCCGGTTCAGGGCAAAACCCTCCTGCGGTGTGTCCATCATCACGTCCAGGATGATCAGATCGGGCCGCTCGCTCTGGAGCCGGTCCAGGGCCTCTTTGCTGTTTCGGGCGACACGGACCTGGTAGTTCTTGCTCTCCAGCACCACGGTCATGGCTTCGCTGATATCCGGATCGTCGTCGATAATCAGAATCTTTGCGTCCTGCATGGTTTGGGTCTCCTGTTTGCATAGGAACAACGGCCTTGGCCGCCGGCGACGGCCCATCCGACACCTTTTACTCTATCCGATGCCCGGCGTTTCGCAAGCAAAAACGCCCCTCCGGCCCAAACCCACCGTCCATCCTGAGCGACCAGGGCATTGCCAGGACCCCGCAAGGCGACTATGGTAGGGCTATTTCAAGGGAGGTGCCTGCGATGAGAACCGGATGGGGCATGATACTGGTTGTGGGTGCGATGAGTCACTTTGTGGGGAGTGTGATCGCCGTGCCCGGGGACGCGGAGCGTACCGCCTTGGGGGGGTTGGAGCAGGGCGCCGCAGATCAGCTTTTTGAAAACATCCTGCCGTTCTGGCTGACCCACGGTATAGATCATGAGCAGGGAGGCTTTATCGGCCGGGCCCGGCGTGATGGGACGCCGGTCCCGGATGCCCCGAAAGGGCTGGTGCTCAATGCCCGGCTGCTCTGGACCTTTTCGGCGGTGTACCGGACGCGGCGCAATGACGTCTATCTTCGGACCGCCCGCCGGGCCTATGAGGCCCTGGACCGGCACTTCCGCGATCCGGTCCACGGCGGGTACTACTGGATGCTTGATGCGGCGGGCAAGCCGATCGACGACCGCAAAGAACTCTACGGAAACGCGTTTGTCGTCTACGCGCTGGCCGAGTATTACCAGGCCACCGGCGAGGCGGATGCCCGACAGCGCCTTGTGGACCTGTTCGATCGCATCGAGCGATGCGCCCGCGATTCCCGGCAAGGCGGGTACTTCGAGACCTTCAGCCGCGACTGGACGCCCGCCGCAACCTCCTCGCTGGCCCACGGCATCGACGGCGGGGTCAAGACCATGAACACGCATCTGCATTTGCTGGAGGCCTACACGAATCTGGTCCGCGCCGTGCGCGATGAGCGGACGACCACGGCGCTGCGGCACTTATTGGACGTGTTCGACGAGCACATCTACGATGGCCGGGACCTTTACTGCAAGCTGTTCTTTGATCGTTCGTGGAAGAGCCTCAAGGAGATGACCTCCTACGGGCACGATATCGAGGCCGCCTGGCTGCTTCGCGATGCGGCTCGCGCCTTGCGTGATGCTCGCTGGCTCGAACGGACGCGCCACATCGCCCTGGAGATCGGCATGGCCGTGGAGCGCCGCGGGCTCGATGCCGATGGGGGCTTGCTCTATGAGGGCACGCTGGACGCCGTCACGAACCGCGAGAAGCACTGGTGGCCCCAGGCCGAGACTGTCGTCGGCTACCTGGACTTGTATGAATGCACGGGCGATCCGCGCTGGCTTGATATCGCCGTCCGCAACTGGCGCTACACGGAAAAACACATCGTCGATCCCGTCCATGGCGAGTGGTTCGGCCGAGCCGCCGCGGAGCACGGGCCCGGTGAATTGAAGATCAGCGAATGGAAGGCCCCGTACCATAATGGGCGGGCCTGCCTGGAAGTCCTGCGGCGGGTGGATCGCCTTCAGCGCCTGGATGCTCGCCCCAAGCCCCGGTAAGGCGGCGATCAGGTCTTCAGGAAGTACTCCATCAGTTCATGGCCCTGCTCGATGTAGAAGCCCGTTTCGTGGGCGCTCTCCTCGCAGAAGGGCAGCTCCAATACCCCGTGCACGCCCGTGCCGGCCATTACGAACGGCACCGGCTCGCCCACGTGCCCCCGGATCTCCACCGGCGTCGGGTGGTCCGGCAGGACCAGAATGCGCCAGGACTCATACTGTTGCAGGGCCTCGTACACCGGGCCGACGATGTACTTATCGATCTGCTCGATCGCGTGCTTCTTCCACTCGGCGTTACCGGCGTGCCCCGCCTCATCCGGTGCCTCGATATGTACGAAGACCAGGTCATAGTCGTCCAGTGCGCGGACGGCGGCGTGCCCCTTGCCGGCATAGTTCGTGTCGACAAAGCCGGTGGCCCCTTCGACCTCGATCAGGTCGAAATGCAACAGCCGGGCGATCCCGCGCACCAGGTCCACCGCGGTAATCGCCGCCCCGCGTGGCCCGAACCGGCGGCGGAAGCTGTCCAGCAGGGCCCGCTGCCCCTGGCCCCACAGCCAGATGCTGCTGACCGGGTTTTCCCCCAGGTCCTTCCGCACCCGGTTGACATCGTGCTCGGCGAAAAGCCGCTGCGACTGGTCCATCATCTCCCGCAGCAAGGCCGCCCCGCGCCCTTTCGGCTGGTAACGCGAAGCCCTCTTGCCCAGGATATCGTGCGGCGGCGTCGTACGCACCTTCGAGAAGTCCACGCCCGAAATGACACAAAGGTGCCGATAGCTCACGCCCCGGTAGAAGCGCACGTTCTCGTGCGTCACAACCTCCTTGAGCGCATCCAGAAGGGTCGCGGCCTCGTCGCTGGAGATGTGTCCGGCACTGTGATCGGCCATCTGCCCGTCCGCGAAGGTCACCATGTTGCACCGAAAGACCCAGTCCTCGGGTCCCAGCCGGATGCCCTGGGCCGCCGCCTCCAGCGGGGCGCGGCCCGTGTAGTACTGTCGCGGATCATAGCCCAGCAGACACATCTGGGCCACGTCGCTGCCCGCCGGCATGCCCTTGGGGATCGTCCGCACAAGGCCCTGCCGGCCGGCTTTGGCGATCGCATCCAGATTCGGGATGTGGGCGGCCTGCAACGCGGTCTTGCCATCGAACAGATCGATCGGCTCATCCGCCGCCCCATCGGGCACGATAATCGCGTACTTGGTGCTCAATCCTGGTCCTCCGGGATGTCCACGATGCGGATACAGGCCGGTTCACCGCTGATCACGTCGGTGCCTGACAACTCCTCCAGGGCCGCCGTCATGTTGGCCTGTTGCGTGGGGTGCGTGGTAATCACGACGGGGACCGTGTGATCCGGCCCCACACCTTCATGTTGCAGGGCCCCCGAGATGCTGATGCCGTGCTTGCCGAGGATCCCGCCGTAGGTGGCGACCACGCCGGGCTTGTCCTTCGCCATGATCCGGACGTAGAAGCGGCTTGTAATGCCGCCGATGTCCTCCAGGAGGCACCGGGTCTGCTCGACCGGGGTAAGCCTCTGGGTTTCAAAGAGCCGCTGACTGATACCCGTGGCCACCTGGACCAGGTCACCCACGACGGCCGAGGCCGTCGGCATCATGCCCGCCCCGCGGCCATAAAACAGCGTGTTGCCCACGGCGTCGCCAAAGACACTGATCGCATTGAAGGGCCCATTCACGCGCGCCAGCGGGGTGTCGCGATGGATGAACGCCGGATGGACGCGAAGCGAAATCCGGCCATCCTCTCGTTCGCCGATGGCCAGCAGCTTGATGACGTAGCCCATCTCAAGCCCGTAGCGAATGTCCTCCACCGCGATGCCCTCGATCCCCTCGACCGGGATGGCATCGTAGGGGATCTCGCATCCGAACGCCAGCGAACCCAGGATGGCCAGCTTGTGGGCCGTATCGGAACCGTCGATGTCCAGCGTCGGGTCGGCCTCGGCGTAGCCCTTCTCCTGCGCCTGTTTCAAAGCCGTGTGGAAATCCTCGTTTCTCGCCGTCATGTTCGAGAGGATGTAATTGCAGGTGCCGTTAAGGATACCGTAGATCGCGCGAATGCGGTTGGCCGTCAGCCCGGAGCGCAGGGCCAGGATGATCGGGACGCCGCCGGCGCAACTACCCTCAAAGCCAATGCAGCGGTCGGCCTTGCGGGCGGCGACATACAGTTCCGGGCCGTACTCGGCCAGTAGGGCCTTGTTGGCCGTCACCACGTGCTTGCCCGCCTCGAGCAACCGGTGCTGGACCTGACGCGCGACCGTCGTGCCGCCGATCAGCTCGATGCCGATCTCAATCGACTCATCGTTCAGCACCCGGTCGAGGTCGCTGGTCAACAGCCCCGGCGGCAGAGCCACCGGCCGCGGCCGCGTGGCATCCGTGTCCACCACGGCCGCCAACTCGATAGCCACCCCCGTCCGCTCGCGAATCGCCGAACCCTGCTCCAGCAACAGCCGCGCCACCCCCGATCCGACCGTGCCGAAACCGATCAGTGCCACCCTGACACGTTTTTCCTGCATATACGGTCCCTTTGTTGCCTGTGCTGCGATTGTCCCTGCCATGGCCCCCTGAGACGTTACCTGGGGACTATAAATAAACCACACTTGCAGGGTCAAGAAGAAACCTGCCCCGACGCCTGCTGGGTGCCTGGGCCATCGTTAATGGGGGTGTTTTTTTGGTTCGATTCTCTTGACAAGTACGGATGGGCCGGCTACACTAAAGTTCGGTTCCTAGATGGGAGGAAACCCCCGAGAGGACGGCGAAAACGACGAATCGCCGCGGGGGGCATCGGTCGTTTTCCCCTTTTAGGCACGCATGGTGCGCAAAAAGGAGGGATCGCATGAGGTCTGAAACGCCGGTGCCTGTTCAAGGCCCCGGCAGGATGGGTGTGAGGCGCGTGGCCCCCAAACCCCTGCCAGTCCGGCTGTCCCTGCCTTTTGTTGAAAATACTCGCGTTTTGTGTTCGCCAGGGCGGACTCCGCCGAAATGCCGGTGCACACCCTTGCGCAAGAGGGATTCTAAAAAGGAGGATCAAACATGCGAAAGCTAATGGTATGCCTGCTGGTCGGGATGCTGTCCGTCCCGGCCTGGGCGATCGTGGCCGGGTTCAACGTGGACATCCACATGGACATCCCGACGGACCTGCCGGCCAACGATTTCCACATCGAAGGCAGGGTCGAATCAGGGTCGGAGCCCCAGTTGCTCTGGGTGATCTCGGACTTTCCAGAGCATAAGTTTGAGATGGCACCCGATCCGGACGATCCTTCAGGACAGTGGTACCGGTTCCGAATCGACTTCTATGGCAGGGATTTCCAGTACTGTGACTGGCTGCACTTGGGCCTGTTTTTCGACCTGGAATGTCACAACTTGGTCATCGACCTGGTGGGCTGGTGGACCCGTGACGGCGAGCGGCTTCCCGCTCGATTGCCGGACGGCGGTCCGGGCGCTCCGAATCACGTGCTCATTCCGGGTTTCGTGGTACAGGACCTGGAGGTTCCCCAGACCTTCCAGGTGCGTAACGACTCGGAGCCAACCCCGGTCCAGCCGGGTCAGGATCCCCCGCGAATCGTCGAGTTCCTCCTGGCTAAGTTCACCCCCGATCAGGTTCACGAGATGGGCGGCATGGAAAGGCTGGCCCAGGCGCTGAGACGTGGGGGGGACCAGGAGCAGTTTCCGTGGGTCCCCGTAGTCAATGAGAAGGGCCCCATCAGGCCAGACAACGCGCTGGATTTCCCGGCGGAGAGCTTTTTTGACGTTTACATCGAGGGTGTTTTTGACCCGGGCGGTTGGGGCCTGTGGACCAGCGAGCCTATGCCGATCGCTCCCTCGGAGGTGCTGATCTCCCGTATCGGCGTGGAGTCCTTCAACAACGCCGGCGAACCGGAGTTCCGTTGGGTCTGGCACATGCACGAGGGCCATCCCCCGCAAGACGAGTTTCACGAGTTGGGCGACGCCCCGGACAGCACGAACACGCATGGCGCGCGGATGACGGCCTATCCGCCCGGCATCGTTTTGCCGCCGTGGGGCGTGCAGGCCAATTTCCCCACGGTGTATCAGGCCGGCTCGCCCCCGCACGGACCGATTCACTGGCAGCCGTGGCCCATTCATTTGGGTCCGACGGTGACCGGCGAGATCGAGGCCGACATCGGGCCTGACGTGGACGGGGTGAACAACATCATCCCGCCCCAGGATCAGCCCGATCTGGACCTGGGCGACGATGGCGTGATCTTCCCATTAAACCTGGCCTGGTGCCAACAGAACCAGTTCCAGTATACCGTGACGGTGAACAACCCGGTCATGCGATCCATGTTCGTCAACGTCTGGTTCGACTGGAACATGGACGGCGACTGGGACGACACCGTGCAGTGCCCTCTGGCGGCGGCCCCCATTCCCGAATGGGCGGTGCAGAACCAGCAGGTCCAGATTCCCGGTCCGGGGGTGTATACGCTCACGACGCCGGCCTTCTGGGCCCTGTGGCCGCTGGGACCGATCGACTGGCCCACGGACCACATCTGGATGCGCATCACGCTGTCCGAGCAGCAATGGGCTCCGCCCATGCCCCCGGTCCCGCTGGGTTACGGCGGTTCTGGACCGGCCGCGGGTTATCAGTTCGGCGAGACCGAAGACTACGTGATCCCGGCGCCGCCTGGACCTGCGATGGACTTCGGCGACGCCCCCGAAGACCCGACCGGTGCACCGCCGAGTTACCCCACGACCTTGGCCAACAACGGTGCGGCCCACTTGGTGCCGCCGGTTTTCACGCCGCCGTGCATGGGCTCGAACGTGGACACCGAGAAGGATGGTCAGCCCACCGCCGGCGCCGACGGGGACGATCTGGCCGGTATCGATGATGAAGACGGCGTCATCTTTACCACGCCTCTTGTTCCAGGCGGTGTGGCCACGGTCGATATTGACCTGACCTTCGGCGGGCCCAATCCCATCATCAATGCCTGGCTGGACTTCAACGCCGACGGCGATTGGGACGATCTGTGGTGGGACGGTGACGAGCATATCATCGCCGACCTGTCATTGGCCAGTGGAGGCGTTCATTCGGTGAGCTTCCCCGTGCCCGCCGCGGCCGTGGCCGGTGCCCAGACCTATGCCCGGTTCCGGCTCAGCTCGCAGCCGGGCCTGGGCTACCGCGGTCTTGCGCCCGACGGCGAGGTCGAGGATTACTTGGTGGTGATAGAGTCACCCCCCGACCGTGATTGGGGCGATGCGCCCGATGGCGTGGCGGCCGCGGGCTACCCCACGCTGAGAATCAATAACGGCGCAAGTCACCTGATCGACTACAACATCCACTTGGGCGTGAGCATCGACCCGGAGCCGGACGGCCAGCCGACCCCCAATGCCGACGGCGACGACAACGACGGCAACGACGATGAGGACGGCGTGGTGTTCAACACCTGGCCGCTGGTCCCCGGTCGACCGGCCAAGATCACCGTGACCGCGTCCGTCGGCGGGAGCCTGTTCGCCTGGGTCGACTTCGATGCCGACGGGTCCTGGGCCGAACCCGGCGATCAGATCTTCAACGGCCAACCGCTGAGCGCCGGCCCCAACGTCCTGGTCTTCCACGTGCCCATGACCGCCAAGCCCAACTGCACCACGTTTGCGCGGTTCCGCTTCGTTCGTGCGGCCATCGCCAATTTGGGCTACACCGGCGACGCTCCGGATGGCGAAGTCGAGGATTACATCGTCAAGATCGGCAAGAACTGCGGCATCAAGTGGCTGCAGCGACCTGATCTGAGCCGCGCGGGCATTGACATCCGCGTAGATGGCCTGCGAACCATCGCCGACGATTTCCTGTGTACGGAGACGGCTCATATCACCGATGTGCACCTGTGGGGTTCAAAGTGGAAGGACGCCCCGGAAGGTGAGCCGCCCGTGATCAAGGTCGTTCACCTGAGCATCCACAGCGATGACCCGGTCGGTCCCGGCGGATCCGACCCGGAAAACCGGTACTCCAAGCCGGATGAGTTGCTATGGCGCGGCGAGTTCGGACCGGATGATTTTACCTTGAAGCACGTGGCCACGGTTGACGGTGGTGAGTGGTGGTGGGATGTCCGCGAAAAAGATCCGATTCCCGCCGGAGACACCGAGGTCTGGCGGGTGGACATTCAGATCCCGCGGGACCGGGCGTTCCTGCAGGAAGGCTCGGAGGACAAGCCCATCGTCTACTGGCTGGATGTCCGCGTCGAGACCGAAGAGGGGTTCACCTTCGGCTGGAAGACGCGTCGTTGGCCGGAGCACTTCAACGATGACGCGGTCATCTTCCTGGGCAGCGAGTTGCCGCCGTTCTGGCAGGAGCTGCGCTACCCGCCGCCCCATCCGTATCATGATCTCGAGAAGAACTCAATCGACATGGCGTTTGCCATCACCTCGCGGGCCTTCTGTTGCCGCAGTGCCGATTTGAATTGTGACGGCGTTGTGGACATTGAAGACTTTGCGATCTTCGCGGCCCAGTGGCTTGAGCAGGTGCCGTAAGCGGGACGACGGTCAAAAAGGCAACGGCAGGGCGGTCCTTCGGGGTCGCCCTGCTTTTTTGGTGCGCGGTATGCGAACCGCCGGGCAACGGCCGGGGTAGAGTCATGTCGTCGCAGCGGCCAGGGAAGCTGGCCCCTGCCGGGCGAGGCGGCTATAATACGGCGATACTCTTGACTCTTTGAAGGCGGTGAGCACGTGAAAGAGCTTCTGAAGCGATTGATCCAGGCCGAATCCACACGGCGATGCGGCGAAAGGGCCGCGGCCCAGGTTCTGGCCGCATACCTGAAAGACCACGGGCTCGAGGTGGAGCTTGACGGGTGGGACGAGTCCCGGGCCAACGTCGCCGCGAGGTTGCGCTCGTCGGGGCAACGGCCGGGCCTGCTGTTCGGGGCCCACCTGGACGTGGTGCCGCCGGGGGATGAGCCCTGGACGCACGCCCCTTTCGATGCGGTCGAAAAGGAGGGCCGCCTCTATGGCCGCGGCGCTACCGACATGAAAGGTCCCTTGGCCGCGGCGGCGGCCGCGGTGGCTGAGCTGGCCGATGAGGGCGCGGCTCTGAAGGGAGACCTGGTATTGGCCGCCACCGCCGGCGAAGAGACCGACAGTTGCGGCGTGAAGCGATTCGTCGAGCGGCAATCCGGGTCCCTGGGGCCCCTGTGCGGGACGGTGATCTGCGAGCCGACGGGCTTTACCGTGGTGACGGCGCATCGCGGCATGTGCTGGCTGCGGGTCACCACCTTTGGCCGCACGGCCCACAGCTCCATGCCGCAGATGGGCGTCAACGCGATCAGCAAGATGCGGCGCATCCTGGAGGCGATGGAGACCTTTGTGCCCGCACACCAGCCCGATCCGCTGTTGGGCGTGCCGTCCATGAGCATCAATCGGATTGAGGGCGGCTCGGCGCCAAACGTCGTCCCGGACCGATGCTCGATCCAGGTGGACTTTCGCCTTGTGCCGGGCCAGGAGGCCGCAGGGCTCGTCGAGGAGGTCCGTGGCCTGTGCAGCCGGCTCGCCGCCGACGATCCCGACTTCCGGTCCCACGTGGAGATCGTCCGGGCGGTGGGACCGTTGAAAATCGAATCCGCGGAACCCTTCGTCCAGCAGGTCTGCCGAACCGTAGGGACCGAAGGACCGGTCGCGGTGGGCTACACGACGGACGGACCCTACTTCGCCGAGCTCGGCGTTCCGTTGGTCGTGTTCGGTCCCGGCGACAGTTCCGTCTGTCATAAGCCCGACGAGTACGTGAAACTCGCTGACCTGGAGAGGGGCAAACAGTGTTTCAAGCAGATCATTAGCGCGTGTCTGCTGTGACCGCTCTATCCTCGCACGGGGGCCTTTTGCCGAATGCAAAGGACCGGCCCGAACCTTGCCAGGCAGCGTGGGTTGTGCCCACGATCCGCTGGCGGCGGAGGGGCATGCCACCCCGCTCCTCAAAAGGGCTATAAGGGAAAGGTGGGATTGGTGGATGGCTCCATGATCGTCATTCCGAGCGACGCGGCGGCTGGCTGATTAGCCGCCATAACGCGTGAAGGCGCTTGGCCATGATGGTGGGCCGTGTGCGGGGCTCCGGTCGAAATGACGCTGGGAGGGCTTACGAAGTCGTGGGTGGCTGCCACGCGTCCAAGGGTCGGCTGGGCCGCCCACGTGGTCTTCTACCGTCTGGCGCCGACCGTGGTCTGCTGGTGAAAGACCCGGCCGGTGGCGTAATCGGTGAAGTCCACGCGAAGGGTCAGATCACCGCTTCGACCTTCGACCAGATCGGCGACGGGGAACTCCAGGCGGTAGTAATACGTCATGAACGTGCCGGCCCATCGGGTCTTGAGGTCCGCGGGCTCCACGGTCCACGTCGCCAGCCGCGCCTGGTCCTGCGGCGCGTTCAGGTCCCACAGTTGTACCTGCACCCGGCCCGGAGCCTTGACCACGTCCCCGGCCTCGTCGGTGCACGTGACGTACACCACCAACGTCTCGATCTGACCATCGCCATCCTTGTCGAACAGGCCGCTGCGCTGGCCGATCTCGACCTTGCTCAGGCCCGACAGGGCGTCGGATCGCTCCTTCGGATCGATGCGTGACAATGCTTCCACCCGCTGCCGCAGGTGATCGTTCTCCTTCTCCAGTTGAGCGACGCGGGCTTCGAGGTCGTTGCGCTGCTGGCCCAGGTCGTCGACCTGATTCCAGAGGGCCTTCTCCATGTTGCCCCCGCCGCAGCCGGCCAGCAGGAGAATCGCCGTCATCGACCCAGCCAAGAATCGTATTCTCGACCCCGCACGTGTCATGGGGCACGACCCTTTACTTGGACGCGCTTTCCGGAGCCTTTCGCAGCGTCTTGTCGGCCAGCCCGTAGGCGATGGCCTCCTCCGCCTCAAGCCACAGGTTACGATCGCAGTCCTTTTCGATCTTCTTGGGGTCCTGGCCCGTGTGCTCGGCGAGGATCTGATACAGCCGCTCGCGCAGACGCAGGATCTCCTTGGCCTCGATCTCGAGGTCCGTGGCCGCCCCCTCCATCAACCCGGAGATCAAGGGTTGGTGCAGCAGCACCCGGCCGTTGGGCAGCATGAAACGCTTGCCCTTCTGGCCGCCGGCGAAGAGCACCGCCCCCATGCTGGCGGCCTGGCCCACGCAGTAGGTCGCCACCTCGCATCGCAGGAAGCGCATGGTGTCGTAGATCGCCAACCCGGCCGTAATCGAGCCGCCGGGCGAGTTGATGTAAAAATGGATGTCGGCCTTGCTGTCCTCATTGCTCAGGAAGAGCATCTGGGCGACGACGATATTGGCCTCTTCATCCGTCACGGGCCCGCCCAGGAAGACGATTCGATCCTTGAGCAACCGCGAGTAGATGTCGTAGGCCCGCTCGCCGCGGCCGCTTTTCTCGATCACAAAGGGGATATGGTTGGTCATGTATTCCGCTCCTCGGATGGGGGCCCACCGCGACTACTTCGCCTTGTCCTTGTCGGCGTCGCCGCCCTTGCCCTTTTTGTCCGGTTCTTCAAGGACTTCATCGATCAGGCCATACTCCAGAGCCTCGCGGGCGGTCAGGTATTTGTCCCGATCCGTCTCCTGCTCGAGCCGCTTGATGTCCAGGCCGGTGTGCCGGGCGAGGATCTCGTTGATCATGGATCGAGCCTTGATAATCTCCTCGGCCTGGATGCGGATGTCCTCGGCCTGGCCGGTGACGCCGCCCCACGGCTGGTGGAGCATGACCTTGGCATGGGGCAGGGCGTATCGCTTGCCCTTTTCGCCGGCCGCCAGGACCACCGCCGCCCCGGACTGCGCCCGCCCGATGCAGTACGTCGCCACCGGGGACGAAATAAACCGCATGGTGTCATAAATGGCCATCGTGTCGTCCACGCTGCCGCCGGGCGAGTTGATATACAGGCTGATCTCCTGGCCTCGCTTGAGATTGTCCAGATACAGCATCTTCATGATAACCTCGCTGGCCAGCCGGTAGGAGATGGCCCCGATCATGAAAATGATCCGGTTCTCCAGCAGCATGTCGTCCAGCGTCATCTCGCGGGTGCGCTGGTAAGCGGGGTACTGCGCCTGCACGTCCACCGCGTCGAGCGCCCGGATTCGTGGATCACCGATCAGCATTCATCATCCCCTGCAATGTAGTACCATACGAATCCTCTTATCGGAGCCGGTTCCCGGCGCACGGATACGCCGGATTTCCTCCGACTCCGCAGGGACTATCGGACATTTGGTCCGACGACTTTCCGTTTTAATCGTCCTTTTTCGTGGTCTTGCGCGTCCGCTTGGCCGAGGTCTTGCGGCGCTCCGCGGCGGCGGCGTCCGGGGGCGGCTCCTCCTCGGTCGGGGTCTCGGCGCCCTCCGCGGGCGCGACCGTCTCGGCGGGTTCTGCGGACTTGCGCGCCGGCTTTTTTGCCGGCGCCTCCGCCGGCACGGCCTCCTTGATCTCGGCCTTTTCCAGGAGTTTCTCGATGCACTTGTGCTCCCGGACCTGCATCGCGAACTGGGCGAGCGAGCCATCGCGAGCCAGCTCCTCCCGCATCTTCTCCGGTCGTCGGCCCCGCTGCACGGCGGCCTGGGCCACGTACCCGTTGACCTCCTCCTCCGTGACCTCCACGCCCAAGGTCTCGGCGATGCGGCCCATGATGAACAGGAGCTTCAGTTGCTCGGCCGCCTGCTGATCGCTGGCCGCCTGAAGCTGCTGCATCTGCTGCTCGATCTGCTCGCGCCCGACCCCCTGCATCAACAGCCGCACGAACTGCCGCTGCAGAAGCTGCTTGGCCTGGTCGGCCACGAGTTGCACCGGCAAGTCCAAGGACGTGTTATCCAAAAGATAGCGATAGACCTGATCGCTCATCGCGCTGCGGGCGGCCTGCTCGGCCTGGTCCTGGTGATGCTCGCGCAGCCGCTCCCGAAGATCGTCCTCGTCGTCGACGCCGTACCGTCGGAAGAAGTCCTCATCCAGGGCGGCCGGCTTGAGTTCCTTGACCTCCTTGACGGCGATCTCCACGCCCACCTTCTTGCCCCGATAGTCCTCGTTGAAAAACGTCTCGGGGACCTCCACCGTCGTGGTCTTCGCGTCGCCCCGGGCGGCGCCGGTGAGCAGACTGTCAAGCCCCTCGACTGGAATCGGCCCGACGAAGCCGCGCTCGCGGACGACAATCTCAGCATTGTCGTGCCGTTCGTCCTCGTCCACCCCGTCGATGTCCAGACGCACATCGGCAATGACCTGGTCGCCCGCCGCGACCTTGCCCTCCTTGGGCACCCACACACCGGCCCGCTGTCGCATCTCGTCGATGTCCCGGTCGATCTGCTCGTCGGTGACCTCGACCGGAGGCTTCTCGATGGGGATGCCCTCCAGCACGGGCAGCTCAAAGTCGGGCTTGACGTCCACCTCGAACGAGAACGTCATCGGGCCCTCTTCGGGCAGCTCCACGGCCTCGTGGTCGATATCGGGATCACCGAGCATGTCCAGCTTCTGATCCTCGATGGCCCTCTCGCTGGCGTCGGCCATGAGCTTGAGCTTGACCTGCGTGCGGACATCCGTGCCGAATCGCTTCTCCAGCAGCCGCAGCGGCGCCCGGCCCCGACGAAAACCGGGGACGACTGCATCCCGCTTCAGTTCGGCGAACTGCCCGTCCAATGCCGCTCGGATGGCCTCTTGCGGCACTTCAATGGTCACCTTCTTGCGGCAGGGCCCGACCTCTTCGACCGTCACCTTGTTCTCGTACTTCGGAGCCTCCGGTGTCGCCTCCGGAGCCGCTTCTTCGGCAGGGGAGGTCTGCGGTTCGGTGGTCTCGGCCTGCTCTGGCGTACCCGATTCGCTCGTCTCCGGGGCGTCCTTCCGGGTTTCTTCTTCGGCTGCCATACGTCCGACTCCTTACGTCAACACATCACTGGCGAGTCTCTATAGTCCCTGCAAAAAAGAAAGGCCTCTCGGAGTCGCCGCTCCGTTCAGGCCTGCATTCGCTTGCCATGCCCTCATGGGCCTCCCGCACCCCTGCGACCCGCGCCTGACTAGCTGCTTAGCCGGTACCTCGCAGGGGCTATTTTGCCAATTCCGTTCGGTCCTGTCCGCGACAATTGCCGCCGACACCACGAAAAGAGCGGGTGATGGGACTTGAACCCACGACATTCACGTTGGCAACGTGACGCTCTACCACTGAGCTACACCCGCATTTATACGCGATTTTAATCCTGTCGGACGAGGCTGCAAGGGGTTTTTGGCGTTTTTTGCCCTGAGGCCGTCGATGTCACCGCTGCGGCAGGTACGATGTTGGCCGGACACGCGCCCCGATGTACAATGCCGCCGGCGACACACGCAGGGCAGGACTCGATTGTCCGATTGCGTAAGCTGTCGCGTTGGAGAGTAACAGAATGGCCGAACCCAAGAGACACCAATCTTGTGGACGCAGCAAGCGGGCGCCGTTCTTTCCGGGCGTCGAACTCGTGTTTCTGAACGCGGATAAGCGCTTTCCCAACAACGAGGCGCTGCCTCTGATCGTCTACGCGAGGGCGGTCGGGTCAGACGCGGGCGATATGGCCGCCCATTTCCGACGGCTTTTCACCGGTCATGGCTGGACGGGCTGCTGGGTCAATGGCATCTACGATTTTCATCACTATCACAGCACCGCTCACGAAGTCCTGGGCATGTCGCGGGGCAGCGGACGGGTCCGGTTTGGCGGGCCCGACGGCTACGAGCTTGAGGTCCAGGCCGGGGACGTGGTTCTCGTGCCGGCCGGCGTCGCCCACAAGTGCCTGGACGCCTCGGCGGACTTCGAGGTGGTCGGGGCTTATCCGAGGGGCCAGAAACCCGACATGTGCTACGGGCGGCGGGGCGAGCGACCCGGCGCCGATGAGCGTATTCGGGCCGTCGGCCTGCCGCGGCAAGACCCCGTGCACGGACCGACGGGTCCCGTGACGGCGTTCTGGGACGCGGCAACGTAAAGCACCAATCGGTGTCAAGGCCGCCTGCGTCGCCGGGTATGAGCCTGCCTTGCAGGGGGAGAAAAAGTGTATTGCATCGGCCGGATCGGCCGTATAAAAGATAGGGACAAGTTCACCATCATCAGACTCTTCGGATGTGCCGAAAGGGTCGGGGGTGGCAATACCCGTCGGTTGACCCGTCGTCCACGGACGGCCCTTAGTAAAGCGACAGGAGAAGTCCATGAAAACGATGCGAATCTTGACCGTGACCGGTCTGGTTATGATGTTGATCGTGGTTTGCGGCGGCTGTCGTAAGAAACCCGCCGAGCCGACGAGCCCCACTGAGCCAACCGACCAAACCGCCGCGCCCGCGGAACAGACCGCCGAACCCAGCGGCGAGACCGCTGCGGCTCCGCAGGGTCAATCCGCCACCGACCAACAAACCCAGGCATCCGACACGTCCCAGACGTCCCAGGCAGAGCGGTCGGGCCAGCCGCCGGCCGACCCCAAGCGCGTCGTGCGCGAGCAGGACGTTCCGCCCAAGCCAAAACCCGTGCAGATCGCCGACAACGAGTGGACGATGAACTTCGAGGCCGCCAAGGCCAAGGCCGCCGCCCAGAAAAAACACCTATTGATCAACTTCGGGGGGTCGGATTGGTGCGGTTGGTGCATCCGGCTGGACGCCGAGGTCTTCGGCAAAGAGGAATTCCGCAGGCAGGCCGGCAAGCACTTCGTGCTGGTGAATCTGGATTACCCCCAGGACGCCCAGAAGCTCAGTCCGGAGATACGCCAACAGAATGCCCGTCTGGCCGAGCACTACCGGATCGAAGGGTACCCGACGGTCCTCCTCACGGATGCCGCCGGTCGCCCCTATGCCGCGACCGGTTACCGCGAAGGGGGCGTCGAGCCCTATCTGACGCACCTGAAGGAGCTTCGGGAAACCGGTCTCAAAGTCCAGGAACTGCTGGCCAAAGCGGCGACCCTGACCGATCCCCTCGAGAAGGCCAAGCGGCTGGATGCGGCGTTGGAATTGCTGGAACCGAGTCTGGCTAATCAGTTTTATACCGAGCAGATCGACCAGATCGTTCAGCTCGACCCGGATAATGCGGCCGGGCTCAAGAACAAGTATATCGTTCGCAAGAGCTTCGGCGACGTGGAAAACGCGCTGGCCAGGCAGGACTACACCAAGGCGCTCGAGCTTCTCGACGACATGCTCAAGACCCTGACGCTCAACGGCGAGCAGACCCAGCAGGCACACTATGCCCGGGCCCACGCCCTGCACTTCCTGCAGCGGTCCGCGGAGGAAAAGCAGGCCCTTGAGCAGGCCTTAGCCGCCGCGCCGGACAGCGAGGTCGCCGAAGGCCTTCGTCGACTGATCGCCCAGTTGTTCCCGCCGCCGCCCAGTCTGGCGCATCCCGCCCAAATCAGCACGACGATGCAGACCTACCAGGGCTATGTTCCCGAGCGGGCCTTCGATGGAAACGAGGGAAGTTATTTCTGGTCGGCTCAAGCGGTCCCGGCCGATGCGACCTTCACGGTCAGCCTGGACCAGGCCCGGCCCGTCCAACAGATCGACGTCACGACCGGGGGCGAGCAACTGAGCCCCTTCGCCCTGGCCGCAGGGGTGTTGGAGGTCTCCACCGACGGCACCGCGTTTGAGAAGGTCGCCGACTTTGAGAATGGCCAGGCTCAGGCCGCCGTCCAGGGCAAGACCCTCAAGGCGGTGCGGATCCGCTGCACCCGGCCGCAGCCCCAAGGCCTGGTCATCCGGGAGATCACCTTGAAGTAGGCCGCCGACGGGACTCAGGCCACCTTCTCGAACAGGAACTGATGCGGGTCCGCGTCCACGCGGATCGTATCCCCATCGTTGAAGCGCCCGGCGATCAATTCCGTGGCCAACGGATTCTCGATCCGTTGCTGGATCACCCGCTTGAGCGGTCGGGCCCCATAAGCCGGGTCATAGCCCTGACTCATCAGTTGCGCCTTGGCCTCCTCGGTGAACTCGACTTGCAGGTGCCGCGCTTCGAGCCGTCGGGCCAACTGCTGCAACTGAATCTCGACGATCTGCGCCAGGTGCTCGCGCGTGAGCACATGGAAGACAATCGTCTCGTCGATCCGGTTAAGAAACTCCGGCTTGAAGTTCTGCCGCAGGGCATCCTTGACCCGCGCCTCGATCTCCCAGTCCTGCCCCTTGCTCTCGCTGATCTGGCGGATGAGGTCGCCGGCGAAGTTGCTCGTCATGATGATGACCGTGTTCTTGAAGTCGACGGTGCGTCCCTTGCCGTCCGTCAGCCGGCCATCGTCGAAGACCTGCAACAGGACGTTGAACACGTCCGGATGGGCCTTTTCGATCTCGTCGAGCAGCACCACCGAATAGGGCTTTCGCCGGACGGCCTCGGTGAGCTTGCCGCCTTCCTCGTACCCCACGTAGCCGGGCGGGGCGCCGATCAACCGGGCCACCGAGTGCGGCTCCATGAACTCGCTCATGTCAATCCGCACCATGCCGTTGGGATCATTGAACAGGAACTCGGCCAGGGCCTTGCTCAACTCGGTCTTGCCCACGCCGGTCGGGCCGAGGAACAGGAACACCCCGATCGGCCGGTTCGGGTCACCCAGCCCGGCCCGGTTGCGTCGCACGGCGTTGCACACGGCCGCCACGGCCTCGTCCTGGCCGACCACGTGGGTGCGAATCTCATCCTCCATCTTCAACAGCCGCTCGCGCTGGCCGGTTACCAACCGCGACACGGGGATCCCCGTCCACTTGCTGACCACGCGGGCGACCATCTCCTCGGTCACCTCGTTGTGGATCATCATCCCGCCGTTGGACCGCGCCAGGGTCTCCTCGGCTGCGGCCAGGTCCTTGTGCAGATCGGCCAGCGTGCCGTACTTGAGCCGGGCGGCCTTCTCGAGCTCGCCCCATCGCTGGGCCTGCTCGAACTCGGTCTGCACCTGGGCGATCTGCTCCTTGAGCTGTTTGACCTTGTCGATCTCCGACTTGTCGGCCTCCCATTTGGCCGTCAGGGAGGCGTTCCGCTCCTTCAATTGAGCGAGCTCCTTCTCGCACCGGTCCAGCCGGTCGGCACTGGCCTTGTCGGTCTCTTTGCGAAGGGCCTCGCGCTCAATCTCCAACTGCATGATCCGCCGGCGCAGATCGTCCAACTCGGCCGGCACCGAATCGTTCTCAATCCGCAACTGCGAGGCGGCCTCGTCGATCAGGTCGATCGCCTTGTCCGGCAGAAAGCGGTCG
>NPIE01002441.1_pt1 | contig 60446 bp, 45 predicted proteins | sample 8637661 | NCBI WGS metagenome assembly NPIE01 (sample SAMN07420842, study PRJNA396082) | bioreactor metagenome | isolation source: sample BA12 brine-fed electro-methanogenic bioreactor BA | place: Japan: Kochi | collected 2016-12-09 | reverse complement strand
TCCGGGGTGACACTTTTTCAACAGACTGCTAGCAGACCCGGCGCGAATGGAGCGTTCCTGTCAGCGGGGGCCGGTGTCTTCAGGCTGGACACGGATCAGGACAACGCCGTGCGGCGGCACGGTAGCCGTGAACGCGTCGCCAAATACGCCCAAGTCCTGCTGCCGCCACAGGTCGCGGACGCGCTGCCGGCCCGACAGGCCCAGTTGCTCCCACGTGACGGTGATCTCGCGGGGTTCATCGAACAGCAGGCCGCGGTCGAAGAGCCCGACGGCCTTGGACCCGTCGGCCATGGTCTTGGCCCAGATCACGCTGTCCTGATCGTGGGCGACGCGGCGGGCCTGCTCGCCGAGCGGGTCCTGGTTGACCGCCAGCACCTCATCGTTGGTCAAGAGGCTCAACGTGAACTCATCCAGCCGCGTCAGGTCGCAGCCCAGCAGCATCGGCGAGGACAGCAGGCACCAGAGGCTGATATGCGTGTATTGCTCATCCGGCGAGAGGTTCGTGGGATGCAGGCTCGGCCCCCAGCCGACGTAGCCGACGACGAGCATATCGGCGTCGTTCCAGTGGCCCGGTCCGGCGAACGGCGCCCAGCGGTCCTGCGAAAAGCCGATGCTGGAGACGCTGCCCCAACTGTCGACAATGTCGCCGGTGGTCCGCCAGCAGTGGGCCAGCCTTGCCCAGTCGGCGGCGTGCTCGAAGGGGGCGCTGTTGGATAGGCTGTAGACAATATCCCGGCCGCTGGCCCGCAAGGCCCGGGCCATCTCCGTTACGTGCGGCACATCGTTCGGGTTCCAATCGTATTTCAGGTAGTCCATGCCCCAGGCGGCCCATTGGCGGGCGTCGTTCTCGGCGAAGGAGACCTTGCCGTGTCGCCAGCCCGTCTGGCGGGGCTCATTCTCCGGGTCCCACGCGCCGTCCGGGTTGTCGCTCGATCCGCCGATATAACCGGCATAGGAGGTGACCCACGGCGTGGAGTAGATGCCGATCTTCAGGCCCAGCTCGTGCACCGCATCGCACAGGCCCTTCATGTCCGGGAACTTCTCATTGCCCTGGATCGCGTTGAACGGCCCGCCCCGGCGGCCCTGCCAGGTGTCGTCGATGTTGATGTAGGTCCAGCCGTGCTGGATCAGGCCCGTGTCGACCATGGCCTGGGCGGCGGCCTTGATCTTCTCGGCGTCGACCGCTCCAGCCCAGCAGTTCCAACTGTTCCAGCCCAGCGGCGGCGTCAGGCAGATCTGCTCACCGATGACGATTTTCAGGGGCTTTTCGTCCTTGCCCAAGGCATTTTCGGCCGTGAGGGTTGCCGCGTACGTGCCGGGTCGGTCGCAGCGGCCAGTGATCCGTCCCGTGGTCGTATCGAATACCAGGCCCGGCGGAAGGTCCGTCGCGCCGAATCGCATGGGCCGCTCGCCCGTCGCGGGGATCGTGAACAAGAACGGCGAGCCGGGCCGCGCGCCAAAGACCCGTGCCCCGTTGATCCGGGGCGTCTTGGGGGGCTTGGGCGTCAGGATGTAGGGCTCGGCGGAGCTGCGGGCCAGCGCCTTGGGGGGCTGGCCGGTCACGCGAAATCGCGCCTCGGCCCAGTTCGCGTGATCGAAATGGTTGTTGTCCGGCCCCTCGGTCACGAGCAGACCCAGCTTCTTGACGCCGCGGGTAAGCACCTCGACCTTCTTGGGAGGGTCACCGGCCCGCATGATGCCGCTTCGCCAGAGGACTTCACCCTTGCCGACGACCAGGAACTCCACGGAGGCCGGCGACCGGCCAACCTCGTCGTCGACGCCGACACTGGCGTAGAAGTGCGAGGTCCAGCCGTCCAGTTGAATCCAGAAGGCCGCGGGCGCGTGGGTCCCCAGACCGCGTTCGAACTCCTGGCCCCCGATCCGCAGCGGGTTGCCCTCGACGGACCGGTTCCGCCGGCTGGTGCCCCAGCCCGCCTCGGCCTTGCTGATATCCAGCTCATCCAGCCAGACAAACGTGGCCGCCTGGGCCTGGATCGCCCCCAGTACGAGGATCAGTGCCGTGCTCACGCCGCCGGTGAGATGTCTTCGTTCCATGTATATCCTCCGGATTGCCACGTTGTGGATTACCTCATCGTAGCACGCGGTGTTGTCATGTGCAAGCGATGCCGGTACAATCGCGCGGGCGTGGTCACGCATCGGCCTGAACGATGTCAGGGAGGTGATCGATGGATTTGGACGTGCTGATTTTGAACACGGCGGTGACGGACCTGCGGAGCGATGCGTTCGCCTTCGCGGACAGGCTGGTCGGGCCGGGGGGCCTGGCCAAGTGCCGCACCGACGACATGCCCGACTACAGCCAGGAGCAGTACCAGGCCTGGATCGCACAGGGGCTGGCGACGGCCGGTGGGCCGGGCAACACCGCGCCCCTCATCGCCCGTGCGGGGCTGTCGGTCGCCGCAGGGGTCCACCTGGGTCGGGGCGACTTCGGGGGGCTCGATGCCCAAGGGCGGTTCTTCTATGATACGCTGGTCGCCAACGGCGTGGACATGTCCGAGACGGTGATCCACCCATCCCTGCCGACGGGGACGACGTTTATCCATGATCGGCCCGGGGCGGAGCGCGGGGGGATTGCGTACTTTCCCAACGCCAACAACGAGTTCGACTTCGCTCACTTTCTGGAGGTCGTGCGACGTCGACGGCCGAAGATCGTGTACTACATGTATTCGGGGCTGAGCGATCGTGGTGACGCCGACGGCGGACGGGAGTTGGGCCGCTTCATGGCCGAGTGTCGGCGGCTGGGCTGCGTGACCATCGCCGACAGCCATACGCTCACGGGCGACCCGCAGGGCCTGATCCGCAGCGGTCGGCCGGTGCCCGAATATGCCCTGCTCACGCCGCTGCTGAGCGAACTGGACCTGTTCTTCACCTCGTCCGACGAGGCCCGGATGATCGAGAACACCCTCGACCGACCCCATGATTGGGATGAACAGGGCCCGGAGAAGAGTATCGGTCGGTTCCTGGGCTTTCTGGCCGAGCGGTTTTGGGCGGAAGGCGGACGGACGCATGTTTTTGGCGTGACCGTGTGCGATGGGGCGTGGCGCCTGTCGCAAGGGCCCGATGGGAACACGGCCGGGCCTAAGAAGACCACCTCGCGATTCATGGCAGGCCAGGTCGTCGACCTGGTCGGAGCGGGCGATTCGTTCCGCGCGGGTCTCATCAGCTACGTCGCGCGGCACCTGGAGGCCTTTCGCGCGGGCACGTGCGATTACGAAGAGGCAATTCAGATGGGTAATCTATTCGCCTCGCTGTACATCAAGGCGCCGCTGGATGACCGCTACGGGTACATCCGCCCGTTCGACAAGATGCTTCGGGCCGTCGGTGGGCGCGGCACCTATACCGACCTGAACGCATTGCTAGGTGCCCTGGAATGATCCTTGGGAGCGGATGAATGACCAAACAGCCGGATGATCGGACAGTCGGGGACGCGTCGATTCCGGAGACGATGCAGGCGGTGACGTGTTCGGGCCGCGGCTTCGAGAACGTGCGGGTGGAAGAGGTGCCCGTGCCACGACCGGGGCCCAGCCAGCTCTTGGCGCGGGTGGATGCGGCGGGTGTGTGCACGAGCATCCTCAAGCTGCTGGCGCAGGGGCCCGATCATGCGTTCATCAATGGCTGGGACCTGTCGCGTTGGCCGATCATCCTGGGCGATGAGGGGGCGATCACCGTCGTGGCCGTCGGGGCGAATCTGGCGGATCAATACAGCCCCGGTCAGCGGTTCGCGGTTCAGCCGGCGGTGGGCGTGCCGCCGATCTGGCATCGCGAGCGGTACCGTGACGCCGGTCGGGAGATGCACAAGGTGGCCGTGGGGTACTCGCTGCCGGGACACCTGGCGCAGTACATCCTGATCCAGGAGGAGGTGATCCAGGCCGGCTGCCTGCTGCCGCTGCCGGATGAGGCGATGGCATCGTTTGCCGTCTCCATGGCCGAGCCGATCAGTTGCGTGTATTCGGCCCAGCAGCGGCACTGGCACCTGCTCAAGGACGGACCGCATGCCGAGCGTCGGCCCCACGTGGGCCTGCTGCCCGGCGGCGTAGCGGTGGTGGTCGGGGCCGGCGCGATGGGGCGAATTCACGCCGAGTTGGCCCTGCGGTTCCGGCCGGCGGCGCTGGTGGTCTGCGATCTGCAAGAGGAACGGCTGGACAAGACGGCCGAGGCGATTGGGGAAAAGGCCCGCTGCTGCGGCGTTCATCTGGCGTGCGTTCTGCCCGACAGGGTGCAGGCGATGGTGCGGGAGCTGTCCGGCGAAAGGGGGGCCGACGACATCATCCTGGCCGTGGGTGTGCCGGCCGTGCAGCAGGAGGCCCTCGAATGGCTCGCGGATGGCGGCGTGGCTAACCTGTTCGGCGGCCTGCCCCGCGGTCGGCACCTGTTGCAGCTCGACACGCTGGCCGTTCATTACCGCGAGATCAAGGTCGTCGGCTCCAGCGGCGGCGATCCGAGCGATATGGCCGCGACGCTGCGGGCAATCGTCGAGGGGGATATCGACCCCGGTCGGTACGTCGCGGCGGTCGGGTCGCTCGACAACGCGGTGGACGTGCTGCGACACATCGAGGCCGGGCGGATCGACGGCAAGGCCATCCTTTATCCGCATATTCGCCCGACGCCGTTGCGGTGGGTGTCATACTGGGACAGGCAACAGGAACAGGCCCTGCTGGCCGAACGCTCGGCCGGGGGCGAGTGATCGGAAGGCGGGGCGTGGAACACGTGTTTGTCGGATTTGGGTTCGGGCCTATTCAGGCGGGGCTTTTTGCGTGTGAGGCGTACCGCAGCGGCCGTTTTCGGCGGATGGCGGTGGCGGAAATTGACCGGGACCTGGTCCGGGCGGTCCGCGACAATGGCGGGCGATACGCGGTGAACGTCGCCGGCCCCGAGGGGATCGAGACGCAGACCGTTGAGGGCGTGGAGCTTTTCGATCCCAACGTCGCGGACGATCGCGATGCCCTTTGCGAGGTCCTGGGCCAGGCGACCGAGATCGTCACATCGTTGCCCTCCGTGGATTTCTATGCCCGTGGGCAGGCCTCTCCGGCATCGTTCATCGCCCAGGGCCTGCAGCATGAAGCGGGCCCGGCGGCGCTGGTCTACGCGGCAGAGAATCACAATCACGCCGCCGAGATACTGGCCCAGCGGGTGGATGCGTTCTTGGAGGATAAGCCGGGTCGACCACGGCAATTCCTGAACACGGTGATCGGCAAGATGAGCCAGGTGGTCACCGAGCCGCAGCGGATCACGCGGCTGTGTCTGGCGCCCATCGCACCCGGCGTGGGGCGGGCCTTCCTTGTCGAGCAGTTCAACCGCATCCTCGTCAGCCGGACCACACTCGGCGGCACCGAGCCCGGGATCGGGACGTTCATCGAAAAGGACGACCTGCTGCCGTTCGAGGAGGCCAAACTGTATGGCCACAACGCCATTCACGCCCTGTTGGCCTATGTGGGGGCCGCGCGCGGGCATGAGCGGATGGCCGATGTGCGGCAGGATGCCGAACTAATGGACATCGCCCGCACCGCGTTTCTGGAGGAGTCGGGGGCGGCGCTGATCGCCCGGTATGCGGGTGTGGATCCGCTGTTTACGCCGGAAGGCTGGTGGGACTACGCCGCCGACCTGCTCGAGCGGATGACGAATCCCTGGCTGGACGACACGATCGAGCGGGCCGGGCGGGATCCGATCCGCAAGCTGGGCTATGAGGACCGCATCTTTGGCACGATGCAGCGAGTGCTGGCGTGTGGGCGCCAGCCGGCGGGTATGGCCCTGGCGGCCGGGGCGGCGGTTTTGGCCGTGCTCCAAGTGCCCGACAGACACGGATTCGACGCGGCGGCCCGCGTGACCGGGCCGGACACGTTGACGGCGGACGCCGTCAACGCGGTTCTGCGCAGGGCTTGGGGCGGTCGGGAATGGGGGGACACTGAGCGGCAGTTGGCGCGCTGGACCACCGAAGCCGTCGAGCGGTTAGCTCATCTGGCTCGCTAACGCATCTTCTGGCGCATGTCTTTGCGCATCTGCACGCGGATTTCCGCGTTGCGGTAACGGCGTTTCTCAGCGTCCGTTTCGGGGATAAGCGGCGGGACGGGGCAGGGCCGCTTGTTCGCGTCCAGCGCCACGAACGTGAGGTGGGCGGTGGTCGTGACGGTCTGCTCGCCGGTGATCGGGTTCTCGCGGATGACCTGCACGCCCACCTCCATGCTGGTTCGGCCGGCGTAGTTGACCATCGCCCGGAGCAGCACGATCTCACCGACGCGGATGGGGACGTGAAAATCGAGCGAATCCATCGACGCGGTGACGGCCTCGGTGCCGCAGTGCCGCTGGGCGGCCATGCCGGCGACCATGTCGATCCAGGCCACAATCGCCCCGCCGAACGCCGTGCCGAAGGGGTTGGCCTGGCTGGGCATGACCAAATAGCGGGATTCCACGGCGCTGTCCCGCGGGTGTTTTCCTTGTGCGCCGGTCATGTGTCCTCCTGTCGCTTGGGCCGCGGGGCGGGCGCATGCAAAAGGGCGACGTACGCGTCGCCCCGCACGTGCCATAGAGGGTCGCTCGTCAGGACGGTACGATGTGCACCTTGCGCCCCTGGAACTCGACGTGGCCTTCCTTGAGCGCAAAGAGCGTGTAGTCGCGGCCCAGGCCCACGTTGAAGCCGGGCTTGAACTTCGTGCCGCGCTGGCGGACGAGAATCGAGCCCGCCTTGGCGAGCTGGCCGCCATAGAGCTTGACGCCCAGATACTTCGGGTTGCTGTCGCGACCGTTTCTGGAGCTGCCTTGTCCCTTCTTATGTGCCATGGCCTGACCTCGGCTGAAAACCTGAACTCGCTTCGAACTACCCAGCGCGGTAATCTACGCGGCGGCGGCCCGCTCGTCCAGCGAAAAATCGCGTTTTTTGGCAGGTGGCGGGCCGGCCTGGATTATGAGGCTCATCCCTGGTAGGGTAGTTGCAGGGGCACTGCAAGGCAGATGAGTCAATGGGCGTGCGAGGGCGAACGATGCGGCGATGGTGTGGGTTGGTGGTTCTAGTGACGGGGTTGGTGTTGCCGGCCGTGGCGGACCGGTCGGACATTGTGCTGGCCGACTTTGAGGGCACGGACTACGGCGATTGGCGGGCGGAGGGCGAGGCCTTCGGCCCGACGCCGGCCCGCGGGACGCTGCCCAACCAGATGGCCGTGAGCGGTTACCGGGGGCAGGGTCTGGTCAATTCGTACCATGGCGGCGACGACAGCACCGGGACGCTGACGGGGCCGGACTTCGTGATCGAGCGGCGCTATCTGAACTTTCTGATCGGCGGGGGCATGCATCCGGGCAAGGCCTGCATCGACCTGCTGATCGACGGGCAAGCGGTGCGCACCGCCACGGGGCCCAACGACCGACCGGGTGGCAGCGAGGCCCTGGCGTGGCACACGTGGGACCTGGCCGACCTGCAGGGCCGCGCCGCGTGCCTGCGGATCGTGGATCAGCAGAAGGGCGGATGGGGGCATATCAACATCGATCACATCGTGCTGAGCGACCGACGGTTTGCGGTGGACCCGCGGCGGACGATGCGGTTCGAGCGGCGCTACCTCAACCTGCCTGTCAAGACGGGCGCCCCCAAGCGGCGTATGAGAATTGTGATCGACGGCCGGACCGTCCGCGAGTTTGAGATCGAGCTGGCCGATGGTGATCCCGACTTCTGGGTTTTTCTCGACCTGGGGCCGTTCCGCGGGCAGGAAGCGGTTATTGAAGCCCATGCCCTGGGACCGGACTCCAGGGCGATGGAGCTCATCCACCAGGCGGACACCCTCACCGGCGGCAAAGACCTGTACCGGGAGAAGCACCGCCAGCAGTTCCACTTCTCCAGCCGCCGCGGATGGAACAACGACAGCAACGGCCTGGTGTACTACGACGGCGAGCACCACCTGTACTATCAGCACAATCCCTACGGTTGGGACTGGGGCAACATGCACTGGGGCCACGCGGTCAGCACCGACCTGGTCCATTGGCGCGAGCTGCCCATCGCGATCTACCCGCACCGCTTCGGCGACTGGGTGTTCAGCGGCAGCGCGGTGGTGGACAAGGACAACACCGCCAGCTTCAAGTCCGGCGACGAGGAGGTAATCGTGGCGGCGTATACAAGCACGGGCCGCGGCGAGTGCATCGCCTACAGCAACGACCGGGGCCGCACCTTCACGGATTACGCGGGCAACCCCGTGGTGGAGCATCGTGGACGCGACCCCAAGGTCTTCTGGTACGAACCCGGCGGCCATTGGGCGATGGCGGTGTACGATGAATGGGACGACAAGCGGGGGATCGCGTTTTACACGTCGCCGGACCTGAAGGATTGGCGGTTTTGCAGCCGGATCGAGGGCTTCTATGAGTGTCCGGAGCTTTTTGAGTTGTCGGTCCGGGGCGAGCCGAGTCAGTCCCGCTGGGTCCTGTACGGCGCCGACGGCGACTACATGCTGGGCGGTTTCGATGGTAGGACGTTCACGCCCGATGGGCCGAAGATTCGCTTCCAATACGGCAACTGTTTCTACGCCTCACAAACGTACAACAACATCCCGGCGTCCGACGGGCGACGCATCCAGATCGCCTGGGGCCGGATCGCCACGCCCGGCATGCCGTTCAATCAGTGTATGCTGTTTCCCGTGGAGCTGACGTTGCGGCCGACCGAGGAGGGCCTGCGGTTGTTCGCGCAGCCCGTTCGCGAGGTCCAGACGCTGCACGAGCGGGCCTATACGTGGCGGGATTTGACCGTCCGGCCCGGCAGGCAGCCGTTGTCGGGCCCATGGGGTCGGCTGTTCCACATCAAGGCGCGGTTTCGCGTCGGCCAGGCCAGGCGACTCGGGCTGGAGGTATTCGGCACGCCGGTCAGCTACGATGCGGCCAGGAAGGTCTTGCAGTGTCGGGATCGCACGGCGTCGCTGGAGCCCGTGGATGGCGGCATCGACCTGGAATTGCTGATCGACCGCAACAGCATCGAGATATTCGCCAACGATGGCCGCGTCTACATGCCCATCGGCGGGATCCTGCCTGAAACGAGCGGGCCCTTGGGCCTGTTCAGCGAAGAAGCGTCCACACGCGTCGAATCGCTGCGTGTCTGGACGCTGCGCTCGATCTGGTCCGATGGGGAGCAGGGGCCTGCGCGACTCAACGGAACGGTACCGTCGATGCCTTGACTTCCAGGTTTCCGTCAATGCCTTCTTGTCTCGCCCGCCAAGTGATTTCGAGCCGGGTGGCCGTCGCATTATCGGTTTTCGGGCCGACGATGATCTCGTAGCCCTCCTCCCTGAACAGAAAGCAACGTGTCTCCACGTAAAGTCGCGACTTGTCGTCCATTTTGACTTCCGGGGCGGTGGGCAAATGGGCCGACAGCAAGCGGACCTCCTTCTCGAAGGCATAATGCGAATCCTTGCACAGGTGCAGCACGTCCGCCAGGATACTGCAAACAACCTGCCGGACCGCCTTCCCGGCCGATTCCGCCGTATTCGACTGGTCCAGTATCTGCTTGATTGCGCTCAAGGGATCGTTCAGGGCTTTCAGCAAAGCGTTCTTTTCCTTGTCTTCGTAGACCACGCGATAGAGTGTCAATCGAGGCACTGTCTTTTCATAGGCCGGTTCTCCCGTCGGCTGCTCCTCCTCGGAACTCCGGCCAGAGCATTCGGAGCCGGACACGCTTGACAGGACTACGTAGGCCTTGGCAACCACGAGGTCGCCCGTCGTGTCGTCGAACACGCGAGCGGGCATGCGAATGCAGATACCCTCTCCCCGGTGTCCGTAGGCATGCCACAAGGCCAGGTCTTCGGCCCGACTCTCCCGGCTGTCCCGATCCTCGGGCTCTGCGGGGCGCGCGTCCGTGACTCCGCCCTCACCGGTCTCCACCTCTTCAGTTCGGCCCTTGTTGCCAGCATCGCTGCTACAGAACGAAGCCACGTACACGATCGGCAGGTCCTCGGCCTCGTCCTCCCGGAAGAACTCGTGCAGGCAATAGTCTTCATTTTCGGCCCCCTTGGAGGCGGCCAGGCATCGGGAATACTCTACCAGTGATACCCCCTCCGACGGATCATTGAAATACGTCACGTTGTACAGACGCAGTCTCCCCTCCCGCAGAATAGATCGCAACGCTTCTACGCTCGTGTAATGGCTTACCAAGGCCTTGGAGTGCTTATATACCTGCTTATGTCTCCAATGATCGACGCACTGTATCAGCGTGTCGATTTGTTCAAAAAGCGTTTCCCCAGCCTCTGTATCTTGCCAGGCATCGAGGACGCGCTGGAAAAGCGAAGCCGTCACATGGCCTTTCTGGGCGCCATTTTCAAACCACCTACGGGCTGTCCGCAAGTTTTTCGCGACGCCTTCCCCTCTGCAATACATGACCCCCAGCCTAAACATGGCCTTCGGGTTGCCCTGTTCCGCTGCCTTTTCCAGCCACTTTCGGGCCTCCCCGAAGTCCTGCTGCCCACCTTCTCCCGTGGCGTACATCATGCCCAGGAGGAACATAGCTGTCATGTCACCCTTCTTTGCAGCTTGTTTGAACCATCGCCGGGCGTTCTGGGGGTCCCTGTCACCACCCTGGCCGAGTGCATACATGAGGGCGACATAGACCATAGTCTGCACGTCACCCGCTTCGGCAGCCTTTTCGTACCACTGGCGGGCCTTTAGCGGGTCCTTCTCCACCCCCTCGCCTTTTTCATAAATAAAGCCCAGGATGAACATAGCTCCGACGTGACCCTTTTCGGCAGCCTTTTCCCACCACTGGCGGGCCTTGGCCGGGGCCTTCTCAACGCCGTCGCCTTTGGCATACATGAGGCCCAGGTTGAACATGGCGCCCGCGTGACCGGCCTCGGCGGCCTTTTGCCACCACTGGCGGGCCTTGGCCGGGTCCTTCTCGACGCCGTCGCCTTTGGCATACATGACGCCCAGGTTGAACATGGCGCCCGCGTGACCCGCCTCGGCGGCCTTTTCGTACCACTGACAGGCCTTGGCCGGGTCCTTCTCGACGCCGTCGCCTTTGGCATACATGACGCCCAGGTTGAACATGGCCTCTGGATCGCCCTTTTTAGCGGTCTCTGTGAGCTGGCGGATGTCTTGACGATTGTCCTGCCCCTGCATATCCTGGAACCTCCTTTAACTGGCTATTTCATCGGATCAGAAAGTTATCGCTTGTATTCTACATCATTTTTCCGATTTTGCCAGTCTATGCGGCTGTTTCACATCAAGTGGCGGTTCTGCGTCGGCCAGCCCATGCATTCCGGGCTGGAGTTGGGGAGTCCATAGATGAACCATAACGCGGGCAGGGGGTTCCTGCAATGTCGGCATCACAGTACCCTGTTGGAGACCGAAAGGCCGGCGAAACGCGATGATCGGGGTCGGCGGCGACTCGGTCTGCTCCTCACGTCACGTGGCGGTCGGCACAGAGTCGGCGACCCTGTTCTTCCGACGACTACAAGGCTTCGCGCGCGGTTGGGGCAAGCTCCCGGAGCAGGCGAATGGCGGCCTCGGCCATGGCTTCGCCACCGCCGGGGGCGACGCGGGAGTTGACCGTCTCGTAGCTGCCTTCGGCGAAGGCCTTTTCCGTCGGGATGTAGCCCGGCGCATCGTTGCACAGCTCGATGATGATCGTCGTGGCAAACGGGCTGGCCTTCTTGATCGCCAGGCCCAGATCGACAAACACCTCGCCGGGCAGACCCACAATCGCCAAGTCCGGTCCGAGACGGAATACCTGGGCCTCCAGGCCGAGGGTCTCGCTCTGGCGGGCCTGGATGGCGAGGATTTTGTAGGCGCGGACCTGCTCCAGGAAGGACAATTCCTGAGTGCCCACCTTGTTGATGTTCTCGCGGGCCCAGGCGATCTGTTCAGGGTCAAAGCGTTGCAGCGGCACGCGAACCACCTGTTGCCGCGCCGCCAGACTGGGTGCGTTGACATCCTTCAGGCCGTCGGCCGCCGCGACGACGGTTCGCCCCAGCGTACGGCCGATGGTCTCGGTCCGGAGCCGCTCGCGCTGCGTGACGTCGATATGGTTGATGTCGCCGCAGGTGCCCGTCGCAAAGAGCAGGGTCAAATCCTGCCCGAAAGCGTTGCGCAGCTCCTGCTGGACATAGTACGGATAATCGGCCGCGTACAGCGTGCCGCCGACGGTGTCCAGGTGCAAGGCGAAGTTGACCACGGCGGCGAAGGGTTGGTCGGCACCGGGGCGGCGGAGCATGACGATGCCGACCTGCGGGTCGATGGGCCCGGCCGGCTTGACGATGTCGGGGTTCAGCACGCCGGGATTGAAGCGGACCGAGCCATCCTTCATGTGAAAGCGTCGATTGAACGAGAGCCCGTGCTGCTCGGCGGTGCCGGCGGTGATGTCCGTGGCGGCGGCCGCCTGGTTCGCTTCGCCGATGGCACGCACCAGGTGATCTACGAGTTGCTGGGCATAGTCAAAGGGCTCGCAGGGGTCCTCACCGTGCTCGGCGACGGCCTTGGCGTGAAAATGATCGCGCAGGGCGCCCCAGTACAGCGGCCCGGTATGGCTGTGGGTCGCGGCGATCACGATGTTCGACGCGGGGATCATGGTGCGCTGCGCGGCGAGGTGGCGGGCCCGCTCGGAGACCTGCGGCGCGATGCCGATGATGTCGCAACAGACCAGGGCCGTCCGGGTGCGGCCCTGACGCAGGACCAGGGCCTTGGCCTCGAGCGGATTGTCCGTGCCGGTGCTGAGCCGCTCGCGGAAGTAGCCGCTCATGCGATACCCGATGGGCGGGGTGATATCCATCACGCCGATGCCGGCTTGCAGCGTCTCGGCGAACCGCTCCAGGACCTCGCGGTCGTCCTGCGCGACCAACTCCTCCAGGAATCGTTTGGCCTGCTTGGCCTGATCAAGCGTCTGCTTGAGGTCACCGGGAGCAAGGCATTCGATGACCAGCGGGCCGCGGGCGAAGCCCCCTTGTCGCAGAAGGGCGAAGACAACCGGGAACTCGACGCGACCGGCGCCGGGTGTGACCAGCACGTCCTTCGGATGCCGATAGTCCTTCACGCACAGGCCCGTCACGAGTCCGGCGACGGTTTCGACGTCATCCACGGGGTTCAGCATCCCATCGGAATAGTAGAAGATGTTGCCTGCATCATACCAGAGGCGGAAGTTGGGGTGATTGACCCGTTCCACGGCCCGACGGCACTGGGGCCCGGTCGCATTCAGGCCGCCATGCGGTTTGAGGCTGATGTGCACGCCTTTGTCCTGGGCGTCGTCGCAGCATTCGGCGATCGCCTTGTAGTAGGCGTCGTAGAGGCTCTCGTTGCCCAGACCGCCCATCAGGAGGCTGGCCGAGCCACAGGCGTGGCAATTATCGATCAGCCGTCGCAGATCGGCGATGCCGTCGTTGAGGGAGCGATCCACGCCGATGCCGCCGCCGTAGACCGACAGGATCTTCAGGCCGCGGCTCTGGGCCTCCTCGCCGATCCGCCGGGCTTCTTCCGGCGGGGTGGATGCGGAGATGACCAGGCCGCCCTTGACGCGTGCGGTCATGAGCCCGGCATAGTGGAAGCCCGCCTCGGTGATCGCGTCCAGGGCCACGCGATAGTCGTGCTTGTCCCAGGGCCGCGTGTAGCATCCGATGGGAAAGCCCTCACGGGCGGGCCGGGCCTGAACCAGGCCCGACGAAGCCCCTGTCATAAGCAGTGGCGCGGCCGTCACGCCCGCGCCATATCCCAGAAACTCCCGCCGCGATAGGCCCTCTCCTGCGCTCATGAATATCCCTCCTGCCGCCAACAGTCGTGTCTCTGTCGCTCTTATCCTTCACGAATCTCGCGGGCGGCCTCGTCGAAGACCATGCGTTTGCCCGTATCGCAGGCCTGGACGGCCATGATGCAGGCCACCGCGTGCTGGTAACCGGCGTCGATGGAGGCGTTGGGTGTCTTGCGGCTGCGCAGGCACTGGAGCCAGTCGAGAAAGTGGTCCGGCATAGGGACTTCTTCGACGGGCTGTCGCCCGCGGATCTCGCCGCGGCGCTTGGGGGCGCCCTCGGCGGTGACGACCGGGGCGGTCCATTGGACCATGTCCATCACGCCATGGTCACCGAAGATCTTGAAGCTGTTGCCGCTGCCGTTGCCGAAGTTGGTGGAGTAGCTGACCATGAAGCCCTCCGGGTACGTCCACAGGGCCTGGACATGATCGGGGCAGGTGAAACGGTGCTCATCCTTCCAGGTGAACGTTCCACCCAGAGAGACGCAGTGCGTGGGGAACCGGGCCCCGGTGATGTAGTGCACCAGATCGATAAAGTGGCTCCCCAGGCCGGGGACCGGCCCATCGGAGAACTCGCGGTACCCGTACCAACCGGAGTACAGCACCGGATCGAAGGGCCGCATCGGCACATCCATCAGGAACTCCGGCCAGTCGATGTCCTCGGCCTTGACGTCCTTGACGTATTGGTACCAGTAGGGTCGTTCACCGTTGCGGCACTGCTCGATCCGCCCGACCGTGCCGAGCAGGCCCGTGGCGTACAGCTTTCGGCAGCCCGTGAAGCTCGGCAGCGAGCGAAGCTGGGTGCCGATCTGGACGATGACGCCGGCCTTCTTGACGGCGTCATACGCGGCGTTGAGCCGATCCATCCGCCGGGCCAGGGGTTTCTCACAGTAGACATCCTTGCCGGCCTCGGCGGCGGCCTGGAGGTGCGTTGTGTGCTGGTGATCGCACGAGGCGATCGTCACGGCGTCCACATCTTTGAGCGCCAGCAGGTCGCGGTACGAGGAGAACATGCGGGCGGAGCGGCCGTACCAGTTCTTGGCCTTGGCCGCGGCCTGTTCGCGGGCGATCCGCCAGGGGTCGCACACGGCGGTGATTTCGACGTTCTGCGACGCGGCGTGGGCGTGCACGCCGGGCATGTGGGCGTCGCGGCCGCGGCTTCCACAGCCGATGATCCCGATGGAGATCCGGTCATTGGCGCCGAGCACGCGGGAATAACTCAATGCCGACATCGCGACGCCGCCGGCCACGGCACTCCTCATGAACGTTCGACGTGAACAGTTGCTGTGCATTCGACTGCCCTCCCTATGGATTCTTACAGGGTCGCAACGGGCATGCGGACACTTGGCCACACCCGTCCATTTCACGGTACCATAAACAGGGGATGGAGCCAAGCGGATTTCGTGCTTGGGAGGGGCTGGCATCCCTTCGCAGATGAGGGCGCAAAGTCTCTACAGAGTGGCGGCGTCCGTGGCGCAGAGAGTATCGCGGTCCGCCATACTGTTCCGGTGGGCGTGGTGAAGGAGGACATCGAGGAATCGCTCGACGGCGACGTGGGCCGGCCAAGTGCGACGGCAGCGCTCAGGCTGACTCTCGGCAAAGGGCAGGGCCACGGGGAGCAGAACCGATTCGGATTCTCCTTCCAGCTCCCCGCATACGTCGGTGAGCACCTCGGCGATCCGCACCGGTAGTGGGGCCAGGGTCGGCGGGGTTTTACCGTCGATACGGCAGCAATCCGGAGCGCTGGTGACCCAGTATTCGCGGCAGGCCAGGGGGCGAAGGTTGTAGATGACGCACAGGTTATTCACCAGGAACGGACAGGCCAGATGCAGGGAGGCGTACCAGTCGGAGAGTCGCTGCAGCCGTTCGGCGCTGCGATCCGTGTCGGCGTGCTGGAGCTGGTACTCCGGCAGGCGTTTGAGCAGACGTCGCCCGGCCATGCGGAACACGCCTACGATGGCGCGCTGCTGCGGAGGGGGCAGGGTCCGAATCTTGCGCTCCAGGTGAAAGGCCTCGGCGGGGCTGACGGGTACGAGGTAGTAGCAACAGTGGGCGCATCCCACCCGGCACGAGGCCGAGCGGTCGAACCCCTCCAGGGTCACCCTCAATTGACCGGTCAGCACGTCGGACAGGGTACGGGCCATGGGAACCAGGTCGGCCAGGATTACCGGACCCTGAGCGTAACTGATGGCCAGGGGCAGACGGCGTCCGAGAATATCGAGGTCGAAGGGGATTACACGGCGGTCCGGGTACAGACGCTGGGTGTACCCCTGCCGGTCACACAGGACCACGGGAGGCATGACCGCCGGTCGGCTTGGTTCCAACGCCCTCGACAGCATGTCACCCTATCGGATGATTCGTGACACGGGTTAATCCGCCGCTCGCGGCGATGGCCTGGAAGTGAGCCGGCGACTTGATCGAAGTGCGGCTCGTGGTAGAATCGGCCCTCATGGCAACGGAGGCAACAGGCAAGGACGTGACGGGGACACTGCTCGATCAGGCGCGGCGGGCCGTTCAGGAGCGGCGTCTGGACCAGGCGGAGCAGTTGTGCCGCGATGTGTTGGCGGCCAACCCGCACCACGCCGAGGCGTTCATAACCCTGGGTCTGGTGCTGGCCGAGCAGGGTCGGCTCGATGAAGCCGAGCGCTGCCTTCGACGGGCCTTGGCGATCCGCCCATCCTCCGTGGAGGCGCACAACAACCTGGGGGTCCTCTTGAATCGGCGGTGGCGCTGTCGCGAGGCGATGGAGCACTTTCGTGAGGCGCTGCGGGCGTGCCCGGAGGACGCGATGCTGCACTGCAATCTGGGCGTGGCGCAATACCGGGCGGGGCGATCGGAAGAGGCGGTGGCCAGTCTGGACCGGGCGTTGGCGTTGCGGCCGGCATTTGCTGAAGCGCTGCATCAGCGGGCGCTGGTATGGACGGCCTTGGGGCGGTGTGAACGGGCGGTGGAGGATTGCCGGGGGGCCCTCGCGTTGGTGGGCGACGACCCCGACGTGCTCAACACGCTGGGCATGGCCTTGGGGCGGCTGGAGTGTTTTACCGAGGCGCGGGCCGCGTTCGAGGGGGCGCTGAAGACCGATCGCGCATTTGCTCAGGCGCACTACAACCTGGCGAACCTTCTGCGGAACATGGGGGACTGCGAAGGGGCCATCACCGCCTATGACCGGGCCATTGAGGTTGAGCCGGACTTCGCCGATGCGCGGTGGAACCGGGCGACGGCGTGTCTCCTGGCGGGTCGGTTTCACGAGGGGTGGGTGGACTTCGGGTGGCGTCGCCGGGCTCACGATGGGAGTACGCTGTATCCGCATCGCTTGGCTGGGCCACAGTGGGATGGCTCGCCGCTGGGGAAACGTCGGTTGCTCGTGCACTACGAGCAGGGATATGGCGATTCGATTCAGTTCTGGCGGTTTCTGCCGCGGGTCAAGGCCGCCGGGGAGACCGTGTTACTGGAGGAGCGGTCCGCTCTGGTGCCGCTCTTGCGGGATGAGCCGAGCGTGGATCAGGTGATCGCCGCCGGGTCTGACCCTGTGCCGGCGTCGGAATACGATGTGCATCTCTCGCTGTTGGACCTGCCGGGTTTGCTTGGCACGACACTCGATACAATCCCGCGCGAGGTGCCTTACGTGCGACCACCGCGAGACCGGGCGGAGCGGCTGGCGAGGTTGATTCCGACCGACGGCGTGCGGGTGGGGATTGTCTGGGCCGGTTCCGTACGGCACGAGAATGATCGGCATCGGTCGTGTCGTTTGTCGTGGTTCCTGGAGCTGGCGCGGGTGCCGGGGGTGAGGCTGGTCAGCTTGCAGAAGGGCCCGGCCGAGGCCGAACTGGCCGGTGCTGAGACGTTTGGCGTGGTTCCGCTGGGGCCGCACCTGCACGACTTTGCCGATACCGCGGCGGCGGTCGAGCGATTGGACCTGGTGATCAGCGTGGACACCGCCGTGGCGCACCTGGCCGGGGCGATGGGCAGGCCGGTATGGACGCTGCTGCCGTTCGCGCCGGACTGGCGGTGGCTGCTGGACCGCCGCGACAGCCCGTGGTACCCCACGATGCGGCTGTTCCGCCAGCCGACGTGGGGCGACTGGCCCAGCGTCTTTGTTAAAGTCATCGAGGCCTTGCGGACCTTCGCGGCCCGTCGGGCGTCGGATGGCTAGGACGGCGGCTCACTGAGAAAGCGGCCGAACAGGGTGAGGGCCTCGGCCTTGTCGATGGTCACGCGGGCGAACCGACCGGCCAGGTCCGCCGGCGCGTTGAACACGACGATGTAATCGTCCGCGGTGCGTCCGATGAGTTGCGGATGCGGCTGGTTGTCGGCCTGGTTGAGATGCGGTTTCTTACTGAGGCCCTCGACGAGCACCTCGACCGTGCGGCCGACGAATCGTTGATTGTCGGCCCGGCTGATTTCTTCCTGCACATCGAGCAATGCCTGGTTTCGCTGCCGCTTGATCTCATCGGGGATGTTGTCGGCCAGCCTGCTATCGGCTCGCGTTCCGGGCCGGGGCGAGTACTTGAACACAAAGCAATTCTTGTAGCGCACCCGGCGGACCAGGTCCACGGTGGCCTGGAAGTCGGCCTCGGTCTCGCCGGGAAAACCGACGATGAAGTCGCCTGCGACGGCCACGTTGGGCACGATGCGGCGGGCGCGATCGATCAGACGCAGGTATTCGTCGGTCGTGTAGCCGCGGTTCATTGCCCGCAGGATCCGATCCGAGCCGCTCTGGGCGGGGATGTGCAGGTAGGGGCAGACCTTCTCGATCCCGCCCATGGTGTGCAGGATGGCGTCGTCGAAGCCACAGGGATGACTGGTGACGAAGCGAATCCAGCGGATGCCGTCGACGCGGCCGACCGCCTCAAGCAGCTCCGCCAGACTGCGCACGCGCCCGTTGGATTCGTCGCGATAGGCGTTAATCGTCTGGCCCAGCAGCGTCACCTGTCGCACGCCGGCCTCGGCCAGCCGCCGGACCTGCTCCACGATGGTCTCGACCGGCCGCGAGACCTCCGGCCCGCGCACGTAGGGCACGATACAGTAGGTGCAGAAGCGGTTGCAGCCGCGCATCGCGCGCACGAAGGCCTGGCCCGGCAGGTGCGCCTCGGCGGTGTCGAAGGTGCTTTCGAAGTCATCCAGCCGACGGGAGGCCCCTTCGCCGATCCCGCGGCGGATGGCGGGGCTGATCGCCAGGGTCTTGTGGCGATCCTGCAAGAGGTCCTGAATCAGTTGAGGCAGGTCGGCCAGTTGGCCGGGGCCGGCGACGAAGTCGACGGCGGGGTGGTCCAGCAACTCGCCGCCCATCCGTTGGGCCATACAGCCAATGACGCCTACGATGAGTTCGGGGCGGGAGGCCTTGAGATGCTGCAAGTGGCCCAGGTTCGAGAGCACGCGGTCCTCGGCGTGTTGACGGACCGAGCACGTATTGATCAACACCACGTCGGCGTCACGGACGTGTTCGGTGGGCTCGTAGCCCTGCGCCCGCAGCGCTGTGGCCAGCAGCGTCGCATCCAGTTTATTCATCTGGCAGCCGAAGTTCTTCAAATGGTACTTGCGTCCACGCATGGACGGGATCGTACCATATTCGGCATCGCGATGTCACCCCTTCGCCGGCCGAGGGAGCCTTGTGAGTGGTGGGCCGCCGCTAACCCCCGCCGAAAAAGGCCCGGATGCGTTCGGCCAGGTCGGGGTTCGGGTGGTTGCCGCCCAAGGCATGCACGCCGAAGGCGCCCCCGCCAATGGCGAGATAGCCGACCGCCCCCCCACCCAGGGCGATCGCGCCGACGGCCAGGCCGCCGATAGCCAGGCCCAGGCCGAAGGCCATCCCACCCAAGGCCACAAGGCCCAACGCCAGGCCCCCGAAGGTGAGCCCGCCGATGGCCACACCGCCCATGGAGAAAACACCCAGAGCGATCGGTCCGACGGCGACGATCCCCTTGGCCACGCGAATGCTGCCGGTGGTGGGGTCGATCGCCGGACCCATGCAGATGTGCACCAGCGGCAGGCCCCAGAGGGTTCGCGGGGAGCGGTAGTCCCAGCACCAGTACGCGCCGCGGATCGCCAGGCCGCAGTGCGGGCACAGGACCGCGCGGTCGCTGATGTCCGCGCCGCATTCAGGACAGGGAACAAGGCTCATGGATCGTCCTTTCCAATCCTCTTGGGGCAGGTGCGCGATACTCTATCCGATCGCGGACTCGGTCGCAAGCGGCTGTCCCGATGAATAGACGCCTTGACCGGCCGGGTGTGACGTGGTAAGACAATCGCGACATGCAATCCGATGGGAGGCACAGGATGGCACGCAAGAGAGAGTCATTTCCGTGGCGGGACAGGATCTGCAACGCCGCCCAGCTTGGCGGCATCGAGACCAGTGTGCTGGATGACGGTCTGGGGCGGGGCACGCGGATCGCCTGGGTCAACACCGGTTCGGGCCTGCGCTACAAGGTCGTCCTGGACCGGGCGATGGACATCGTCGACGCGTTCTATGGCGGGCACAGCCTGGCGTGGTTGAGCCACGGGGGCATCACCGCGCCGCGGCCGGATGCGTGCCAGGGGCTCGAATGGCTCACCACGTTCGCCGGCGGGCTGCTGACGACGTGCGGGCTGACCCACGTGGGCGGGCCGGAGCAGGATGAGCATGGCTCGCGGGGCTTGCATGGGCGGATCAGTAACCTGCCCGCGGCGGTGGAGTCGATCACGCAGCCCGACCCGGTCGGAGGACGGCTGGAAATGAGCCTGACCGGACGGATCGTGCAAAGCCGCGTCTTTGGGCCGAGCCTGGAATTGCGCCGCACGATCTCGGGTCGGCTGGGCGAGCCGGTGATCCGCATCCGGGACGTGGTCACGAACCACGGCAGCGAGCGCGTGCCGCACATGCTGCTGTATCACTGCAACTTCGGCTGGCCGTTGGTGGATGAGGGGGCGCAGATTCTCTACCGCGGCGAATGCCGCTCGCGAGGGCTGCCGATGGACGATGCCGTGTTCAATGAGCGGCGGGACTATCGCCGGTGCAGCGGGCCGTTGGAGAGCCACCGCGGCGGCGGCGAGGGATGCGGCTTCATCGAGGCGCAGGCGGACCGCGATGGCTGGGTCACCACGGGTCTGGCCAACCCGAAGCTCGGTCTGGGGTTGATGTTGCGTTACTCCAAGAAGACGCTGCCGTGCTTGGCGAATTGGCAACACTGGGGGATGGGCGATTATGTCTGTGCCCTGGAGCCGGGCACGAATTATCCGATAGGGCAGGCCGCCGCCCGGGCGCAGAACAAGCTTGTGTTCCTGGCCCCGGGACGCAGCCGGACCTACGATCTGGAGTTCCGCATCCTGTCCAGCAAGGAGGAGATCCGGCGGTTCGCCGACGCCTTTCAGCGATAGGGTCCGTGCCGGCTATTTACGGGTCGCCGCAGGAGAACATCTCGCGGTCGACGTGGCCGATGGTGACGCGGGCATCCCCGTGGATGAAGTGAAGGACCGTGTCAAGCTGTCGCTCGATGAAGGCGCCGTCCCCGCCCACCACGGCCAGGCCGATGACCGCCAGACGGTGGTTGTCCTGGGCGTCCACCTCCGAGACGGAGAAGTTGAACCGGCTCTGGAGCCGTCCGATGAGGCTCTTGACGATGCGGCGCTTGTCCTTGAGCGAGCCGATCCCGTGCAGCGGGATGTGAACCGTAAGCGTGCCGACGATCATGCGTCTTGCTCCCTGTGCTTGTGTGGTCGGCAGCATACCTCAGCCGGCGCTTTTTCGCAAACGGTTCCGGGCGGCGCAGAAGAAAATACAGGCGACCAGCGTGTTGGCGCCACCGACGACCAGCATCCACAGCGAGCTGCTCCAGACGTCGTCGGCCGACCAGAAGATCCATTCATAACTCAAGGATGGCGAGGGGTTCCATGCGGATCGTGCCGTCGCGTCCAGCGTGGCACCCAGATGGACGAACGGCAACATGTCCATGTAGAACTCGGCGGGATCCTCCGGGCCATGCGTGAGCACGTTGAACATCATGACCAGCAGGAAGGGCAGACCGATCCACAGGATGCCGAAGAAGAGGACGTTGACGATGACGGCGGTGGTCGTGCGTCGCAGCAGCACGCTGAAAAACAGGCCGACGCCCGTGACGATCGCCCAGGACCAGAAGACCACGAACGGGATCTGCATCAGGGCCACGGGGTGGATGTATCCCAGCAGGACGAAGATGACCACGTGGCCCAGCAGCAGGCTCCAGACCGGCAGACATCGGCGGGCCACGCCGCACACCTTGCCCCACAGGATCTGCCCATCGGTCATCGCGGTGCAGAGGACGCCGTCCCAGGTGCGTCCTTCCTTTTCCGTGGCGACGGGCGCCGCGGCATAGACCGCCGTGCACAACAGGGCGATGAACATGTACAACATACCGTAGAACAGGTGCCACTCGGCATCGTCGAAACCTTCCTCCAGGGCCCAGTGAACGTAGGTCCCCAGGACCATCAGCGCCAGCACGCCCAGGATCAGCGCGGTGAGGATCGGACGGCGGCCCAGCAGGCGCTGGTGCAACTCCTTCCAGACCATCGGCGGTCCCCAGATGGCGCGTAGTCTCGGCACGACCGTGCCCGACCGGCCCAAGCGGGAGGCGTGCCCTACGCCGATGATTTGTCGGCGGGCGGCCCGACGCACCATGGCCGTGCACAGAAGCAGCAATCCCAGCGTCAGGGTCAGGATGATGCCGCAGTGCAGGGGCCACGACACGCTGGTGCGCCCCGCGAAGCCGGGCATGAACATCGCCTCCGTCAATACCGCGAGGGCCACGTAGGGGTTCAGGTTGAACAACAGCCATTGCCGCGTCGCCCGAGGCACGGGATCGAATAACTCCATCAGCAGCGGCGCCAGCAGAAACAGACCGATGAGCGTCAGCAGCGTCAGGAGGATCGTTCCGTAGGCGCGCTGGAACAGGATGCTGAAGAACAGGGCCATGGCGCCGACGAACAGGGCGGTGGTCAGCGTGATGCAGACGGCCCCCGACAGGAACTGCCACGGCACGCCGCCAAAGACCCGCACCACGGCCAGGGCCGGCAGCGAGAGCCCCACCAGGACCATGACCTGGACCAGGGCCCCGAGCAGCTTGCCGCCGACGATCTGCAGGCTCGTGATCGGCGCCGTCAGCAAAACGCCGAGCGTGCGGCGGTTGACCTCGTCGCTGATGGCCGTGCTCAGCAGGATGCCCGCGGCGATCTGGGCGGCGATGAACTGCGTCCAGGCCACGATGGCGGTCAGCATCATTCCGACCTCGCTCATCCGCGAGATGACGGCGGCGGCCGAGCGCGTATAGGACAGACTGCGGGTGGCCTCGATCCAGAACAGGGCGAGCAGACCGATCACCGCCGCCAGATAAAGCGACCGGAAGATGTAGGTTATCTTGCGGCGGCTGGCGATGCGCAGCTCCTTATCGAAGATCGGCCCGGTCAGCCATTGACCGGTCAGAGCCTGTGCCAGTCCGCGCACCAGGTTCGTCGGGCTCATCGGGCGCGTCCCCGCCGGATCATCATAACGTGGTCGTTCATGGTTCAGATTCCGTGTTTCATCCCATCACAACACGCAGGCCCGCAGGCGTTTTCGGGTTCGACCGGCCAAGAACAGCCCCATGCCCAGAAAGCAGCCGCTCGTCAAGAGGATAGTGGCAAGCTGAGAAACGGCTATCGGTATGTAGAAGAAGGCGGCATTCAAGTCAAACACCATGAAGAGGGGGAACATGGCCAGCGTCAGCAAGCCCATGACGACGACCAGGCCGATCTGCACGGTCAGGATACCGACGATGCCAAGCCCGATGGCGGTCGTGCGGCGATTGCATCGCAGGCCCGTGTACAGACCGATGCCGACCACCAGCACGGGGAAGGCCAGGCAGGAGACCAGCGAATTGATCACTCTGATGACGAAGAAAACGATCGCGAACGTGGACTCGTCCAGCATCGAAGTGGAGGTCCCCGCCGCGGCGGTTGAGGCATACAGTTGGACAGCGGCCTGGGCAATTTGGCTGATCAAGAGCGCCAGCCAGAGTGGGGCGTTCCGAGCCAAGACAGCCACAACCTTGTGCCGGATGATTTCCCGGTCGTCCAGCAGACTGGTCAACAGCAACGGCCACGTGCGTCCGTCCTTTTCGGCGATGATCGTGGTGCAGGCCATGGCGAGCGTTCGAAGTATCACCAAGAGGGAGAAGCCGGTGGACAGAAGGCCGTGGACCTGCGCCAAAGCCCATGCCGGAGAGAAAAGCGCCACCGGAATCGTTAATCCAAGACTGACGAGGATGAAGAGCGCGGCCATCGCCCACGTCTGCCGCCGGCCGGCATGAATCCATTCACGCCACAGGATCGGCGCAGCGGTGACGGGACTGATCGTGGTGTCCGTGCGGGCCCCTCGGCCGAACAACACGGCCCTTATGCGTCGCCGCTCCCGTGCAGGTCCCATGTGTCGCCCCAACGCCGCACGCATGTGCCGAGCCGTCAGGCCGACGAAGGCCACGCCGACCAGCAGTACGATCAGGCAATGTGCCGACAGGGAAAAACCCGTCACCAGACCGGGATAACTGGCCCGGTTGGTCAACAGGCCGAGAGCCCCCAGAGGACTGATCAGGCCGTAGCGTACAAGCCGCAAGCCCGTGGCGGTCGGCAACCAGAAGGGCAGCATGCCCAAAACGACCCACGCGACGCCAATGACCACGGCCGCACGGAGCATCGCCACGTGCGCGTGCCGCGTCTTCATGGAGAACCACAGCGTCACCGCCCCAACGGAGAAGGCCGCCGCGATCGTGATCCAGAAGCCCTCCCAGACCGTCTGCCAATCGATCCCGCCGAACACCCGAAACATGGCCAGGACGGGTACCCCGACGGCCAGCAGGACCAGTGGCTGCACCAACCCCGCGGCCAATTTGCCCATGACGATTTGCAGAGGCCGTATCGGGGTGGTCATCAGAGCGGCCAGCGTGCCCCGCTGGGCCTCCTCGTTCAGGCCGCCGCCCGCCAGGGCCAAGGCGATCAGATGAAGCGTGATGAACTGCAGCCAGACCATGATCAGGCTGAACAGGCGGGCCATCTCCGCCGTTTCCACCATCCGCCGACTTTGGGGCGCCGTTACGGCCAAGAGCTGCATCTGGAGCCACAAGACGGCCACAAGGGCGCCCAGGATCAGGATGTACGCGGTGCGCATCCAGTACGTGTGTCGGCGGCGGCTGGCGACGCGCAGCTCCTTGTCGAAGATCGGTCCGGTCAACCACGACAACGTGATGGCATCACGCAAAGGGTACACGTCTGGTCTCGTCAAATGGTCAGAAAATGCCTTTCCGCAATCGGCACTTGGCCCGCCAGCCGAACAGAACCCCCACGGCGCTGTAGGCCAACGCGTGCAGTGCCAGGATGCCGGTGGTTTCGAGCACGCCGGTGCCGCTGCGGTCGGGCCAGAAATAGCGCAGTTGGCCCAATGATGCCGTGGCGTTCACGTCGCCGCCGTCGCCACGCATCACGATGCTGGTCTGCACCAGGGGATGGGCCCGCAGGTAGGCCATCAGAAAACCGCCGGCCCGCTGACCTCCCTCGGCGAACAGGCCCAGGACGACGGGGGCCAGGAACCACAGCAGGGCGGTCAGGGCCATGTTCGCCACGACCGCCGTGGTGGTCCGTCGAAACAACGCGCTGAAGTACAATCCGCTGCCCGTCAGGAACACGATGATCCACAATGCGATCAGGGCCACGTGCACGACGGCCACGGGATGAATGTACCCGGCCAGGATGAACAGCAGGACGTGCGCGGCCAGGAACGCCCAAACGGGCAGACACCGCCGCACGACGCCCACGGCTTTGCCCCAGACAATGGCGACGTCGTCGAGCGTGGTGGCCAGCAACAGCGGCCAGGAGCGGCGCTCCTTCTCGATGGTGAACGTGGTGGCCGCCAGCACGAGGTGGCACATCAGGCCCATCGACACGAAGATCGTGACGTACGACATGTGCGTGTTGTCCTCGCGCAGCAGGTCGTCGCGATAGCCCATCCAGTACGTGAAGCCCAGCGCGGCGACAGAGACCACCAGACCGGCCAGGTTCTCGCGTCGGCTGCCCTGGATGAAGGGCGCCCGCAGTTCCTTCCACAGGATCGGCGAACCGATGACCTCGCGGAGGGGTTCTTCCTCGGCCGGGGCGCTCGAACCGTTGGGTCGGGAGCCTCGGCCCAGGAGCCATCGCCAGCCGATGGCCGGCGCCCCCACGGCCTCTCGCGACGCGACGCGCCGCACGATCCAGATCGACCAGGCCAAAACAACGGCCGAGGCCAGCAGCATCAGCAGGCAGTGGATCGGCCAGAGCAGATCGAAGAAGGGCAACTGACTCAGCAGCCCCGATTGGAATATCGTCTGGGTGTTCAGAAACATCGTGATCACCGGGTTGAGCAACGTCGTCAAGGGCAACAGCAAGGCCTGAAGCCGCGTGTAGTACAGGAACCAGAAGAGCGTGCCCGGCACGAAGGCATAGAGCACCACCAGCGTGAGCATCGTCGTGAGAATCACCGCATAGGATTTGCGGCCGCTGATCGAGAACAAGAGGCTCAGCGACCCGGCGAACAGGATGGCGGTCAGGGTAATGCACAGGCTGGACCCGATGAAGCCCCAGGGCACGCCGCCGAGCACACGCACGATCGCCAGCAGCGGCAGGCTGATGGCCAGCAGCACGAGCAACTGCAGCAGCTTGCTGAAGAGCTTGCCCATGACGATCTGAAAGCTGTTGATCGGGGTGGTCATCAGGACGCCCAGGGTGCGGTGGTAGATTTCATCGCTGATGCTCGTGCTGAGCATGATGACGGCGATGAACTGTGTGGCCACGAATTGGAAGATGATGATGCCGGTGATAATCACCTTTCCGGCTTCGGCCATCCGCGCCTGCTGGACGGCCAGTGAGCCGCCCCGCAAATCGACCGCGCTGACCCAGACCAGGGCGATCAGGGCGGTCAGGCTCACGAGGTATCCGAAGCGCAGCGCATAGTTGCGCTTGCGACGACTGGAGACCCGCAGCTCCTTGTCGAAAATGGGACCGACCCACCAGGACGGCCGACACAGTGTTTGCAGGATACGGCCCATGGTGTCAGTCTCCGATCCCGTCCGATCCGGACCGGGCAAAAACGTGGCGTCGTATCTGGCACTCCGCTTGCCAGAGGAAACCGGCGCCCAGGAACACGTCGACGACGAGGACTGGCCCGACGAACATCAGCATGAAGAGAAGTTGGCCGAGGCGGCCGTAGACGTCCCGGCCGTCGATGAGAAAGCTCAGAATCACGCCCACGACCGGGTTGGCCACGGCGGCCATCGGCAGCACGAAGCACAGGCCGACCACGACAGCGAAGGTCATCGCCACGGCGCGCGTCACGGTCGTGGCCCGCAGGCCGAAGTACATCCCCAAGCCCAGGAACAGCAGCAGGCCGGTGGGGACGAACACGGCGACACCCACCAAGGCGACCGGGTCAAGCACGTCGATGGCGGCGAAGACAGAGGTGTGCAGGACGAGCCATATCCACAGCGGCAGCGTGGCCGTCAGAATCGCTAGGGCCTTCTGGCGGACGATCTGCCGCTCATCGAGCAGGGTGGTCAAAAGCACGGGCCAGCATCGCTTTTCGCGTTCGGTGGCGCAGGCTCCGGCGGCCAGCACGGCGGTACGCATCAGACCGACGAACACGATGATCCCGGCCAGGGCGGCGTGGACCTGACGCGAGGCCAGGCTTGGCGGAACGAGCCACGCCGCCACGTAGAACGTCGCCGCGACGACGGCCACCATCGCCGGCTCCAGCCAGGGGCGCGGGCGGATGTGCTGGGTGTCCTTCCAGAACATGCACGGACCGCGCAGCCGCCGCACGTCCCGCTGCTCCACGAACCGATGGCGGGCGTTGCGGCCGAACCACCCCGCCAGGAATCGCCGTCGGCCGCCGAAGGCCTCGACGAGCATCGCCCGGCGAAGCCAGACCGCCGCCAGCAGACATAAAACGATTGAGACCGCGAGCGTCAGCAGGCAGTGCGCCACCCAGGGAGCGCCCGAACCCGTACCCAAACCGGGGTTCAAGGTGCCGCCGTTCTGAAGGAACACGGTGTAGGGACTGAGCAGGGCGGCCGTGACCCAGAGATGCGACAGACCGGGCGATGCAATCGGGCCGGGGGCAAGTCTGGCCTGGACGGCCGTCAGCAGTCCCAGGAGCACGAGGACGGCCAGCGCCACCACCGCGGACTGATGGGCCCGCGGCAGCCACGTGGACGCCAGCAGGCTCAGGGAGCCGGCAAAGACGGCCGTGCTGAACGTCAGGCACACGCCCGTCACGATGAAGCCCCACGGCACGCCGCCGAAGACCCGCACGATGGCCAGCAGCGGCAGGCTGATCGCCACCAGCAAGACCAGCAGCATCAATCGCCCGACCAGTTTGCCGGCGACGATCTGAAGGCTTCGGATCGGCGTGGTCAGCAGCACGGCCAGGGTGCCGCGTTCGATCTCCTCGCTGATGCTGTTGCTCAGCAGGACCGCGGCGACCACCGGCAGGGCGAAGAACTGAATGGCCGTGATCAGAAAGACCGTGGTCCGTCCGGCCCGGGCCATGGCGGCGACCTGGTGGGCGCCGGCGGTGACGGGACCCAGGCCGACCGTTGAGAACCAGACGCCCGCCAGGCTTACCGTGAGCACCGCCACGTAGAGCGTGCGCAGAGCATAATGCGTTTTGTGTCGAGAGGCGATGCGCAGCTCCTTGTCCACGATCGGCCCGAACAGGTCGATCGGATGGCACCGTTGCCAGGTCCGCCATGAGTCGTGATGCGGCATGGGGCTTTCCGTGAAGCGTCCGTCTAATGGACGATGCCTTGGGTCAGTTCGAGAAACGCATTGTCGAGCTTCAACTGTTCGGGTTCGAGGGCCAGGACGTCCAGTCCGGCCTGAACCAGCGCCCGGGCGATGCTGCCGTCGATCTCGCAGCCCTCAGCGTACATAACGGCGACGTACCCGTCCTCGCGGCGGACCTCGCGCACATTCGGCAGGGCGGTGAGCACTTCGACGGCGCGCTGTGGATCGCCGGTGACGCGGACGCGCATCTTGTTCTGAATGCCGATTCGGCGGCGGATTTCGTCGAGGGTGCCGCTGAACACGAGGCGCCCCTGCTCGATGATGCCGATGTGGTCGCAGATCTCCTCGAGCTCGCTGAGGATGTGGCTGGAGATCATGATCGTTTTGCCCATGCGCTTGAGCTCGCGCAGCAGCTCGCGGATTTCAATCCGGGCCCGGGGATCGAGACCGCTGGCCGGCTCATCGAGGATGAGCACCTTCGGGTCGTGGATCAGCACGCGGGCCAGTCCCAGGCGCTGCTGCATGCCGCGCGACAGGCTGTCGACGGCGGCCGCCCGCTTGCCCTGCAGGTCGGTCAGCTCCAACACGCCCTCGACGATGTCCTTGCGCTTGCGCCGCTCAATGTTGAACGCTGCGGCGAAGAACTCCAGATACTCGAAGACCTTGAGATCGTCGTACACACCCATGAAGTCCGGCATGTAGCCGACGCGACGACGGACCTCCTTGCCCTGGAGCCGCACATCCAGTCCGTCGATGACGGCGCGACCGCGGGTGGGCTCCAGGAGCGTCGCGAGGATCCGCATGGTGGTCGTCTTGCCGGCGCCGTTGGGACCGATGAAGCCAAAGATCGTCCCCTCGTCGATGTGCAGGTCCAAATCGACCAGGGCGGCCAGATCGCCGTAATACTTGCTCAGTTTGTGGGTTTCGATCATGATCCTGTCTCTCCGTCCGCGGGGAACACGATTTGTCGAATCAGTTCCAGGCTGTCGGCCTGGTAGGTCCGCTGCTCCAGGCGATAGGGAACCGTCGAGCTGTGGCGATGGGCGCAGACGATCACCGCCCCCTGGGCCAGGTAATCGTACATCGTCTGGGTTCGGGGCAGCACGCCGACCGCGGCATACGCAACCTCATGCTCGAGCGCGTCCAGGCCGCCTCGGCCGTCTCGCAACTGGCGTTGTTGGCGCTGGATGATTCGGGTCCAGCCCTCGAACGTTTGCGGTCGGCCGGTGAACGTGCGCTCCGCACGGGGCGGCACCTCGCCGAAGTCCATCCGTCGATCCGACGCCAGCAGGACGTAACCGCCGTCGATCGGGCGGTCCGAAAGGTTGGTGATCGTCAGCGTATAGGAGTCTCCCTCGCGACGCACGGCCGCCTTGAATTCCCGATTGAGCACCGGCCGCTCGCTCATGAGCGTCTGAATCGTCCAGATGCTGATCGGGACCGAGATGGGGATGTTGGATCCATCGTGCTGCACACACACCACGTTGCGGCTGCCCGGCTGCTGACGGTACCAGTACAGGGACTCCTCCGTCGGCGCCACGCCGGACCACCAGGGCCGGGCGTCCTCGGTCGGCCGGGGATTCTCGAAGACGTAATCATCGCTGCGCGGGGCGAAGATGCCCGCGTATTCGGTCCGCCAGCCGTGGTCGGCGCCCGCGATCAGATCGGTGACCGTCACCATGCGGAACTGGCAGTTGCCGCCGCGCAGCGCCTCCACGCCGTAATAGGCCCCCACGCTGAACAGCAGAATCCAGCCGACGCTGGTGACCCACGTCAGGGGCAGCAGCCCTTTACGTTTGAGGACGATGTAATCGACCGGACCCAGCAGGATCGCCAACAGCGTGAGCAGCAGGATCACCCACCAGATGCTCAGCGGTTTCATCTCGGTGATATTGTAGAGGTGTTCCATGATGGCGTTGCTGCCGGCCCGGGCGTAGCCGATCGTGAAACTCTGCCAGTTGGCTTGCGGGTCCTCGGTCTGCTGTTCGGGGACCTGCAGAATGCTTCGTCGCAGCGGGATGTCGTCCAAGGAGTCCCGACCGCCGAGGAGCACGGAAATCCGGCCTCGCATGACTGACGGCCCGTAGTTGCCCAAGCCCTCACTTTCGGCGTAGGGCTCGAAGCGCCGGCGAGAGGGCTTTTCAAGAAGGTCGCGCAGGCGTGCCACCCAAAAGGGCGTGGCATGCTGCCGGTGGCGGTCCGACAAGGCCGCCGGATCGAACCCGACCACGGCCACGCGTCCGAACCCCACGTAGGCGGCACCGGCGATCGTTTGGCCTTGGCGGGTGCGGATCAGGCTCAGCCCCACATCGTTGTTCCTGACTCGCAAGGGCCGACAGACGGCCGATTCCTTGGCCTCGGCGCTCAATCCCAGTTCGCCGAGGAGCTCGGTGTCCAGGGGCACCTGCCGGGCGGCCTCGATCTCGAAGGGCAACAGCCGTCCGACGGGCCCACTGAGGTCCGGCTCGACCATGCCCAGCACAACCAGTAACATGCCGCCATTCTCCACGTAATCGATAACCGCCTGGAACTGGTCGGGGCTGAAACGACTCCAATCCGGATCATACAGCACCAGCGCATCGAGCGCCGCGTATCCCGTCCAGTCCCACGGCGCCGAACGGACGAGCTTGGAGCCGACGTACACTTTGCCCCGTTGGCGGTCCGACACGCAGACGGTCTGCTGGGGCAATTGCAGCAGGCCGAACTTGCGTTCGCCGATCACCCCCACGAGAAGATCATTCTCCTGCACGGCGCGGAGCATGCGGACCTGCAACGACGGGTCCCACAGAGCAAACGTGTTCGTCCACCGCACACGGCCGGTCGTATCCCGGATTTCCGCGTGGCACTCGTCGGCAGCGAAGGCAAACTTGGTGACCAAAGACAGATGGACGGGTGCATCAGGAGTCACGACGAACGCGTGCCGGATGTGCAGCCGGTTGAGCCCATCCTGGTTGGCCGAGAGCGTCAGCAGACCCTCGAAGGGCTCGGTCAGCTCGGTGTCGATGGTGACCTCCACCGGCGTCCATTTCATGGGGCGATAGCATCCGGCCCATCCGAAGAACAGGTCGACGTTGAACTCCTCGACCCGCCTGGCCCCAAGGGCACCGCTGCAGAACGTCCCGATCAGCAGCATGGCGGCCAAAACCACGCCGGCGGACCGCCCGACCCTGTCTTGTCCACGTTGTTGTCGTTTCATGATTCACTCCCTGCAAGCGGCCCGTTACAGGCGGACCTTGCTATTGTACACGACCCACTCCGTACAGACCAAGGCCATCGCCCCCAGCACCAGCCAGGGCCACAGCGGCAGGTTGGCGCGGTGGGCGCGGTCGTCTTGGGCGGCGACCACGCGGCCGGCGCCGAGGACCAGGTTTTCGGCCGGCTGCACATCGCTTTCGAGGTCGTCCAGCAGATTCACGGCGTAGGCCCGCGGTGTTTGGCCGGCCACGGTGAGCGTGTAGACGCCCACGCGGTCGGTTCCGACGAATCGGGCCACCGGGCCGGGGCCGATCTGAACAGGCTGGTTCTCGACGCCGGGTCCGCTGACGCGTACGGCCATGCCGGATTCGACACCCTCGAGCACGAGCGGTTCGCCCGTTGTCAGCATCGTGTCTTCAAATCCGGTGGCCTGGAGGCCGAGGTACGTCACTGCGTTGTACACGAACAACACGAAGCTCGGCTCAAAGGGCCAGTTCGTGTCGAACACGTCGAAGCCAAGAAGCACGAACGTGCTGCCCTGTCGCTGCAACAGGGCGATGGCCGGGGCCGTGTTGAACTCCGCCAGCACGTCCGCATCCCGCGGCAGGATCATCCGCCAGCCCTTGGCGGCGTACAGGTTGGCGAGGTTCACGTGCTTAGTCAGGGCGTGTTGCGGTCGCCAGTCGACGATCATCTGGTTCTCGATCTGCTGCGGCACCACGACGTCGATCCCCTTGGGTGGCCGGCCGAACACCAGGTAGCGCGACCGGGGCAGGATGGCGGGGACGTGATTATCGAGCACGATGACGTCGTGGGCCCCCTGGGCTTCGAACGCCGCCGGGTCCATCGTGTCGAAGGCGTCCGGGCCGATGACCTCCAGGCCGGCCAGAGGACAGGCCCGCAGGACCGACTCGAGCACCACGTTGCCCCGGGTGACCAGCAGCGCCCGGCTCCGACGAGGCGGTTGAAGGACGACCCACGCGGCGTCATCGGCGGCGAGGAGGTCGTCGTTCAACTGTCGCAGCTCGATGATGCCGCCGCCGGTCTCGGTCAGGGTGAACTCCACGGCCGCTCGGCCCGGCCGGTCGGGTCCGCCCTCCGGATCGGGCTGGGCCGCGGGCAGCGTCAGGGATCGGACGCTCAGCACGTCACCGTCAAAACTCAATTGCACGTCCACGTCGACGGCCTTCGTATCGTAATTGGCCACCGTGGCGAACACCGTCACACGGTCGGGGCTCTCATACGATCGCCGCGCCTGCAGGGCGGTGACGGCGACGTTCTGCCGGCTTTGGCCGATGCGCTCGTAGACGACATCATCCGGCGCTATGGCCAGGCCGTCCACGTCGGCCAGCCGTCCATCGCTGTAGAGGACCAGCCGGGCGGCTGTTCTGCGGTCGCCGCCCTCCTCGCCGGCGGATTGGGCGAACGCGTTGGCCACCGTGAGGGCCTGGCTGAGTCGGCTGCGGCCGTGGCCCGATTCGATGGCGTCGATGGCCGCGGCCAGTTGCCGCTTGTCCGAGGTGAAGTTGCACATCACCTTGGCCCGTTCGTCAAACGCGACGATCATCGCTTGGTCGCCGGTCTCCCGCAGGCCAAACGTTGCCCGCGTCCGCAGGGACTCGACGAACAGTCGGGCGCGGCGCTTGGCCTCGGCGAGTCGGTTGGGCTCCACGTCGGTGGCGTTCATGCTGGCCGAGCGGTCGATCAGCAGCACGTAGCGCCGCCCCGCGCCGGAGACCATTGCCAGGACCGGCCCGGCCAGGGCCACCAGGATCATCACGAGGGCCAGCAATTGCAGGAGGAGCAAGAGGTTACGCCGGAGCCACTGAAACGGCGCGTTGACCTGCAGGTCCTGCACCGCCCGCTTCCACAGCAGCGTGCTGCTGACCGGCTGGGCGAGCCGCTTGAGCTTCAGGAAATACAGCGCCAATAGCAGCGGTACACTGATGGCCGCGGCCAGCAGACCCGTGATGGGGGTCACCCATTCCATACGTTATCGTGTCCTCGTGTTTTGCTTTGTCTTCTTTATGGCGTTCGTATAGCGTCGGGTTCTCACCGCACCAGGCGGATCCGTCGCAGGGTGTTGAGCACCATCTGTTCCACCGGCGTGCCGGTGCTGGCCAACGCATACGTTGCTCCGCGCCGAACGCAGAAATCCTTCAGGCCGTTGCAGTAGGCCGCCAGTGTCTGCTTGTAGTATTTCAGCAAGGCCGCGCTGACGGTGATCTCGGAGGCGTCGGCGTCCTCCACGTCCACGAGTTTCAAATCTCCGGCCAGCTCCGGTTCGAGTTCGGTCGGGCTGAGTGTTTGGACGGCGTAGACCTCGTAGTGTTCCCCGATCAAACGGCGCAGGCCCGTCTCGTAGCCTTCCTTGAAGAGGAAGTCGCTCAGCACGATGATCACGCTGGTGCCGACGCGCGTCGCCGCGGCCTGCCGACAGGCCTTGTCGAAATCCGAGGCGCCCCCGGCCTCGGTATCCAGGAGCACCTCCGCCAGGCGGGCCACGTGTCCGCGGCCGCGGAGGTTCGACGCCTCGGCCACGATGCCGTCGCCGAACAGGCTGATGGTCACGCGGTTGTTGCCCACCAACCCGATATAGCCCAAGGCCGCGGCCAACCGCCGCACGTAACGATCCTTGTCGCGATCCGGCTCGGCGATCGAGGCACTGGCGTCGACCAGCAGGTGTACCGTCAGATCCTGTTCCTCCAGGAACAGCTTGACGAAGAGTTGATCGAGCCGTCCGTAGATGTTCCAATCCACGAACCGCAGGTCATCGCCGACGACGTAGCGGCGGTGATCGGCGAATTCGGTGCCCTCGCCGCGACGCTTGGAGCGACGTTCACCGCGGAGCTTGCCCCGAAGGGCCCGGTGGCTCAGGATGTCGAGCGCATCCAGCCTCGCCATGAAGGCCGGGTCCAACAGGTCCCGCAGGGTTCGGCGTGTTTTCGGTTCCGTGGTCGTCATCCGGTGATAGCCTTGCACGATAGTCCAGGGTGCGGGCGCAACGGTGGCTTGCGGCCGCTCGGTCTTGCCGGGCTCTCCTTTTCAGACGCGTGTCGTCGCACGTTGTGATCTCCCTGTCTTTCGATCTTCGTCGCCTCGGCCCGGTCAGCCGGGAATGGATCAGACCTTTCTCAGGTCCTCCTCCAGGGCCTTGGGCAGCGTCTCCAGGATCTCGTTGAGCACCTGGTCGGGCTCGATGCCCTCGGCCTGCCCTTCAAAGTTCAGCAGGATCCGGTGTCGCATCGCCGGCAGGTACGAGGCGACGACGTCGCCGAAACTCACGTGATAACGCTCATCCAGCAGGGCCCTCACCTTGCCCGACAGGATCAGGGCCTGCACGCCGCGGGGCGAGGCGCCGTATCGCACGAAGCGAGTGGTCACGTCCGGGGCGAACTCGCCGCTGGGATGCGTGGCCAGCACCAGACGCACCGCGTAGTCCTGCACGTGCTCGGCCACGGCGACGCGTTTGACCAACTGCTGGGCATCGAGAATCTGGTCGGCCGCGATGATGGCCCGGGCGTGGGGTTCGGCGGCGGTGGTGGTGCGATCGAGAATAACCTTCAACTCCTGCCGGTTGCTGTACGGCACCAGCAGCTTGAAGAAGAACCGGTCGAGCTGCGCCTCGGGCAACGGATAGGTCCCTTCCTGCTCGATGGGGTTCTGCGTGGCCAGCACGAGGAACGGTTCGGGCATTGCGTGCCGCGTGCCGCCGCTGGTGACGGCGTGCTCCTGCATCGCCTCGAGCATGGCCGATTGCGTCTTGGGGGTGGCCCGGTTGATCTCATCGGCCAGGATGATCTGCCCGAAGATCGGCCCCGGCTGGAAACGAAACGCGCGGTGCCCCGTGGCCGGATCCTCCACGATGACGTTCGTGCCGATGATGTCGGCGGGCATCAGGTCGGGCGTGAATTGGATCCGCCGAAACTCCAGCGACAGCGCTGCGCCCAGCGTTCTCACCAGCAGCGTCTTGCCGAGCCCGGGAACGCCCTCCAGCAGGACGTGGCCGCCGCAGAACAGGCTGATGAGGACGTTTTCCACGATGGGTTCGTGCCCGACGATCACCCGGCCCACTTCATTGCGGAGGGCGTCGAACATCTCCCGAAATGCCCGGCACTGCTCCTTGACGTCTTGTGATTCGGCGGTCATGGGTCTGTCTCCCGATTCAGGTTTGGTTTTCGTCCTTCTCGCGGCCGTCGCGGTGCAGGGCGCCGCGTTTGGCTTTGAGCAATTGTTGAATGTGCGAGGTCTCCTGCTCGCCCGTGGTTTTGACGGCCGGCGGCGGCTTTCGCTCCGGTTTTGGTGGACGGCCCACATCGGTTTCGGGCAGGGCGGACGAGCCCTGCAAGTCGCTTTCGGACGCCTCGAACCGTGTGCCGGAGCGTTTTTTGAACCGTTGCTGGACGGTCACGCGAGTACGCTTGAGCCGCTCGAGGGTCGCGTCGCCGGTGGTCTTGACCCGGCGCGTCCGCCACCACGTCGCGACCCGCCGTTGTGCGGCGACCCAGTCGAAGGCGATTCGTCGCATGGCCACGTCCGCCAGGAACAACGCGATCCACAGCCCCATGAGCCAGGAGGTGAGCGGCAAGAGGGCTTGGGGGAACTTCAGGCCGGTCGGGTCGAACAGATCGGCCTCGGTGCCAAGCTCGAGGACGCGGCCATCGGTGAGCCGGGCGATCTCTTCGAGCAGGGGGGCGTTGTCGCGCAGGTCGCGAAACTCCGGGGCGAAGGGCACCGTCACCGGGCTTTGCACCGTCTGGATCGTTTCATCGGCCCCGACCTTGCGATAACGCAGATTGACCACGTAGCTGCCCGGCTGCTGGGCGGTGAACCGCCCCTGGTATTGCCCCGGTCCGGTCTGCGTCAGCGGCAGGGGATCAATGGCCATGTCCGGCCCGATGACTTGGGCCTCGATCTGGGCCAGTGGGATCGAGCGGCCCTGCGTATCGGCCGCCTCGATGATGACGGAGATGTCGCGGTCCTGGGCATCGACGAACACCTCGCAATCGGTGGGCTGGGCGGGCTTGCCCACCCAGCGCACGGCCTGTTCCCAGAAGCGGTCGTATCCCGACCAGGCAAGCCAGCGGGCGGCCCAGCGGCTGTCGATGGAGCTGGTGAAGGCCACGCACCGCCCCAGGCCGGCCTGGCACGAGGCCAGAATCGGGTCCCCCTGTTCACTGGCGAACAGGATTTGGCTGAACCCTCCCTTCGGCCCGGTCAGGACGTAACCGTCCAGCGGGGGCACCGCCGAGACCCCGCGAACGATGTCGCTCAGGGCATAGACCAGTCGGGGTGTGAACGTTTCCTCGTAGATCAGGGCCCGTCGGACGACTTGGGCCTCCTTGACGAAGATCTGTGGCAGACGCGTCGGATCAAGGACCGGGTAGAACCGTCCGCGGGTCAGGCCGGCGATGGTCTGGAGCAGGGCGAAGTCCGCGTCGTCGCCGACGGCCACGGTCGAGACCGTGATGTTCTGTTCGGCCATCTGCTGGGCGACGGGCCGGCAATCCGCACCGGCCGTCCGGCCATCGGTCAGCAGAATGACGTGTCGGATGGAGGTGTCCGTTCCCTGCAACGCCTCGGCGGCGGCCACCATCGCGGGATGCATGTCGGTTCCCCCGCCACCGCCCAACGTGCGAATCTGGGCAGTGATCGCGGCCTTATCGGTCGCCGGCGTCATCGGAACAAGCCATTCGGGCGCGGTGTCAAAAGCGATGACGCCGACAAGGTCCTTTTCACTGAGCAATCGCACGGCGGCGATCGCCGCGGATTTGCACATCTGAAGTTTCAAACCGGCCATGGATCCGCTGTGGTCGATGACCAGCACCAGGGCGGCCTTGGGCATCTGTTTTTTCTGGGGCGGATCGCAATCCACGGGCAGGACCTCGGCCAGGGCCGAACCGATCCAGCCGCCGGCACCGAACGATTGAGGTCCTCCGATCATCACCAGGCCGCCCCCCAATGCGGTGACGTATTGGGTGAGCATTTCCTGTTGGGCGAACGTCAGGCGGGACGCATCCACGTTGCTCAGGATCACGGCGTCGGTGTCCATGAGTCGGGTCAGATCCGAGGTGAACTCATCGATGGGCACGTAACGGGCATCCAGATCGCTGGCGCGCAGGACCTCAGCCAGGGCCGGCCCCGTCTCGCCGTCGGTGTCGGACACGATGACGTGACCGGGTCCTGCGATGTAGGTCAGCGCAGTGGCGCGGTTGTTCGGCTGAACGCGGTCTTCGTCGGGATTGTCGGCGATGAACTCCGCGGTGAATTCGTGAATGCCCCGCGTGGCAATGGGCAGAGAGACCGTGTGGACGTTTGTCCCACCCTGGAGAATCACCGGGGCGCCGATGCCGTCCGAATCCGGGTCCAGGTCGATGGGGGCGCCGTTGACGTACAGGGCGATGCGGCCTGCGATCGGCCCGGTGCTGCTCAGCACGAAACGCAGTGGGACGGTCTGCCCGGCCCGCAGGCGCGTCGGCGCGACCAGACGACGAAAGACGACCTCCCGCTCGTACTCGTAGCGCATGGGCACCACGTCAATGGGGATGCCGTTGCCGGCGGCCAGCCGCGCCGCCTCCCGCAGGTCGCCGGCGGTCTGGTTGCCGTCGCTGAGCAGCACGATCCGGGTCGCCGAATCGGGCGGCGCGATCGCCATGGCCATTTGGATCCCGTCGGCCAGTCGGCTCTGGGTACCCTCCAGCGTGGTGTTGCGACGCCGGATCTTCATGTCCGGAGCGCCCAGCGTGCTGATGCCGACGCTCTCGGCCACCTCAACGACGGCCAATCGGTGGCGGGCTTCGACCTGGGTGACGTCCTCCGGATCCCTGTCGGGCAGTAGGTCCTCCAGGTAGGCCAGTCCCTGCTCGGCCTGCTCCGTCGGAATGGACCGGCTGCGGTCGATCACGGCAATGACGGTGACCGTCTCATGCATGCGGGCCAGGACCAGACGGGCCAACAGCAACACGAGAATGAGCACGACAAGACACCGCAGGAGGATCGCCCCCCATCGTCGCACGGGACCGAGGGCGACCATGTGCCGCCGACCCAGCCACACGAGCGGAACGATCAGCACCAATGCCAACAGCCAGACCGGCCGATCCAGGTAGAAAACAAACGCGCTGGCGGTCATGCTCGTCATATCCCGGTTCGCAGGACAGCGTCAAAAGGCATACCGGCGGGCAGGCCGGCGGCGACCCGTCTGCAACCTCCTTTGTTGCACCCTGTTCGTGGCGAGTCGCTCACATTCTTGGCATCGATTGTGCTGGTCGGAGCTCGACGGTCATGGACTCACCGGTGTCTCGGACGGGTCAGTCGTGGGGGCCTCGGCTTCGAGTCGGCTGAAATACTGCCTGACCGATTCGGCGTACTTGCGCGGGATTTCGTTATTGGTCACCGCCTCGGCGGCCAAGTCCCGGCCCGCGCGGACCACGTCGTGGTAGTCGCGCTGCGCCTCACCCTTGATTTGTTCTCCCTTGAAGTAGAAGCTGGCCACGATCGGCCCGTCCTGGTTCGGTGACCGGACGCCGGACAGTTCCGTCGGCGCGGGCCCCTCGGAGGGCGTGCCTCGTGTGCGCGCCGGCGGGCCCAAGCCGGCCCCGCGACCGGGACGGCCGAAGGCCGCCCAGGATTGTCGGCTGCCTCGCCCTCCGAGGCCTTGTCCGAGGCACTGGCCTGCCGCATAGAGCCGTTGAATCATGGCCTCGGTCAGTTGCATCTGATCCGCCAAGTCGCCGAGTTGGGCGGCCTGGCCGATCAACGCCGCCAGATCGTCGCCGGTCATCGTCGCCGCCGCGGCCGCGGCGTTCAGCGCCTGGGCGAACTGTCCGGCCCGCTGCCCGGCTCCCTGACACGCCGAGGCCGATTGCACCAGTCGGGCGATCTGCGCTTCACTGAGGTTCATCTTCTCCAGGGCCTGGCGAAGCTGAGCGGGGTTCATCTGGGCCAGCGACTTGTCCAAGCCGAGCTTCTGCAATTCGGCCTCCAATTGGCTTTTCTGATCGGCCAGGGCCTGCAGTTGCCGGGCCATCTGTTGCAACTGCGCCGACAGCTCCGCCTTTTGCGCATCGCTCAGTTCACCCGCCTCGATCTGCTCCTGAAGTTGTCTCAGCAGGTCCGCCGCCTGCGAGAACTCGCCCTTGGCCAGGGCCTGTTGAATCCGCCGCAAGGCGTCGTTTGGCGCCGGCTGCAACTGCTTGAACATCTCTTGCATCAGATCGAGCGACGCCATCTGTTGATCGGCCTGCAGTTGTTGGAGTTGCTCGGCCAGGCTGTTGAGCTTGCGGATAGCCTGCCGCTTGAGCTCGGGCGGCTGCAACGGGGCCTCGGCCTGCTTTGTCAGCTCCTCCAGCTCCTGGGCCAGCTTCTCGTCGCCCAGTTGGCGTGCCGCCTGCTCGAGGGGTTTGACGGTCTCGACGATCGCGGTCTGTGCGGCCTGGCGTTCCTCGACGGCCTTCTGTTCCTGTTCCTTGGCGTGCAGGCGACCCAGCAGGTCCTTCCGCGGCAGCCATAACCCGGTTCCGATCACGACCGCCCAGACCACGATGGCGTAGGTCCACCGCCGATCGGGGCGAATGGGGAACTGCTTGTCAATCGTCACGTCCTGGGCCCGCAGGCGGGCCTCGGCGCAGGCGGCTTGGGCGAACGGGTCATCCCGCCCGGCCAGGGCCAGACAACTGCTGAACCGCTCCTTGAGACCCAGACGCTCGTCGACGAGCACGGCGACCTCCATCCGGGTAGGTCTCTTGAACCACCACAGCGTCGCCAGCACCGCCGCCGCCAACACCGCGGCCACCCAGCCGGACACCGGCTGGACCAGCGCCGGCCCCAGAAGTTTATGGAGCAGAACCACGCCAAGTGCCGCGATGCCCGCCACCGCCAGCACCCGCCACGTTAATTCCAGCAAGAGATTCACGCCGCAGCGAATCCGCGCCCGTCGCAGGGCATGCTCGAAGTCCTTCTTCATGGCTGCATCCTTTCCTCAACCGGTCGCGCCATCGGGCCGGGCGCGCCGATTTGTCGATCAATATCATACCACCGCCCACCAGAATCAGGCAATTCTCTTTCCGGCAAATCTCCAGACGGACATACGCGGCCTCTGTTACGCAGGAAAAGACCCGGTGATCGCGGTGCGGTATTCATTTTGGGCGCCTCCCATCGTCTGGACGGCCGGATGGCCGATTCCGGCTGGAACGTATCGAACGCATCGTCTGCCGATTCTACGCCTCGGAGCCGGACCTTGTTCGCCGGGGTTCGGCTTGGCTCCGGGCCCTCGATGCGTAACAGCCTTGAAGAGAGACCGGCAAGGGGATATGTTGTTGTGGTTCGTGCAACCGACGATGAAGGGGCCGACGCATGCGAAAAACGACGTTTATGTTTTGGTGCTGTGCTTTGATGATCGCAGGCGGGTGCCGCCGGCCCGTTCAGGCCAAGGAGGCCCGACTCTGGGAACCGGTCGAGTGGGAGTTCGAGAACCTGACCTGCGTGGGCAATCCCTTTGATCTGGTGGCCAGGGCCGCTTTTATCCATGAGCCGACGGGTCGGCGGATCGAGACCGAGCTGTTCTATGAGGGCGGCCGCACGTGGAAGCTTCGATTCACCGGGACGGAGACGGGACCGTGGCGTTTTGCCACGGCCAGCGAGGACCCGGAATTGAACGGCCTTACCGGGGGTGTCGATGTGCTCCCGAATCCGGGTGTGGCCGGCTTTGTGACGAATCTCGGCGGCAAATGGGGCCGGCTGGGGACGGGCGAGGCCTTTGTGCCGCAACTGGTGATGTACCGCGACCCGATTGAGCTGGCCCGCGATCCCGCTCGGATCGACGCGGACATTCAGGAGTTCCTCGTCGAGCACGGGTTCAACGGGTTTCACATCGCGGTCTTGTGTCGCTGGTTCGATCTGGTCAAGACCCGGTCTGATGAACTGCCGGCCGATCCGAATCCGGACCCTCGAACGTTCGAGGTGATCGAAGTGTTGCTGGAGAAGGTCCACGCCGCCGGGGGCATGGTGCATATCTGGGCCTGGGGCGATGAACAGCGACGCATGACGCCCGTGCGGTGGGGTCTGAACGGACAGGTGGACCAACGACTCCAGCGATACATCTGCGCGCGATGGGGGCCCTTACCGGGCTGGTCGATGGGGTACGGTTTTGATCTTCAGGAATGGGTCCGGCCCGAGGACCTGCGACAATGGCACGCGTACATGCACGAGCACCTGGGCTGGCCCCATCTGCTCGGCGGCCGCGCGCCCGACCTGGAGCAAATATACGAGGGCCTGGATTATTCCTCCTATCAGCAGCATCGACCCACCTACGACACGTACGTCAAAGGCATCGAGCAATTTCCGGATAAGCCTACCTTCTTTGAAGACCGGTTCCGCGTGCGGGTAAACGTTTACCCCGACAAGGACTACGATTTCGAGATGACCCGCCGGGGATTGTGGCATTCGACGATGGCTGGCGGGGCGGCCAATATCTGGGGCAATCTGCTGGACCCGCGGCCGGACGGCATGTCGCAACCGTATCCGAACAAGGAGCAGATACGCACTTGGTCGGAGTTCTGGAAGGGGCGGTTCAAAAAGGACATGGTTCGCGATAATCGCCTGACCGACGGCGTGTGCCTCAAGGTTCCCGGCCGGTTGATGGTCTTTTACAAGGAGGATACCGACTCCATTCGGATGAACCTCGCCGAGCTTCACGCTCCGATTCGCGGCGTGGCCGTGGATACCCGCAAGGCCTACCGCGAGATCGACCTGGCGGATCTCTTCCCCGGTCCGGAGCAGCGATTCAGGGCCCCGAACCGCTCCGACTGGGCCGTGGCCGTGGAAGGGCGGTTTGTGCGTCAAAGAGTCGTGAGCGACTGACTCAAGTCGATCCGCCGATGACGGCCGATTACCGAGATCGAAGCGATCTTTCCTGTCTTGACCGGCGCGGTGCCGCTCGGCTACAATTGTGGCGTTTTGTACAGGTTGGGCAGGTGAAATCTGATTCTATTCGGAGGTCCGTATGAATCGTAGAGCATTTCTCGCATCCAGCATCGCCGCCGGCAGCACGCTGAGCGTCGGGCTCTCTCCCGTGGCGGCCCAATCGGGGTCGAACGCCGCCAAGTTCAAGCTCCGCTACGCACCGGACTTGGGTTGCTTTCGGGCACACGTGGGCGGCGATCCCATCGAGAACATCAGGTTCGCCGCGGATCAGGGATTTCGCGCGATGTTTGACAACGGCCTGATGGGCAAGCCCGCCGATCAGCAGGAGAAGATCGCCGCCGAGATGGCCCAGCGCGACATGAAGCTGGGGCCGTTCGTGCTGTATCCCAACTTCGGCGACTCGGACCTGATGGTCGGCAAGAAGGAGAGCATCGACGCCTTCCTGGGCCGCGTCAAGGAGGGCCTGGAGACCTGCAAACGCACGGGCTGCGCGCGGATGCTGGTCGTTCCGGGCAAGGTCGATCAGCGTCTGGAGGTGGAGTACCAGACGGCCAACCTGGTCGACGTCATGCGGCGGGCGTGCGAGATCGTGGAGAAATCCGGCGTCGTGATCGTCCTGGAGCCGCTCAACCGGCGGGACCATCCGGGGCAGTTCCTGTATGGCATTCCGCAGACGTTCCAGGTCTGTCGTGCGGTGAACCATCCGTGCTGCAAGATCGTGAATGATCTGTATCACCAGCAGATCAGCGAGGGCAACCTGATTCCCAACATCGACCGGGCCTGGAGTGAGATCGCCGCGTTTCACATCGGCGACAACCCCGGCCGTCGGGAGCCGGGCACGGGCGAGATCAACTACAAGAATGTCTTTGCCCATATCCACCGCAAAGGCTACGATGGTGTGTTGTGCTGCGAGCACGGCAAGAGCAAGGGCGGCAAGGACGGCGAGATCGCCTTCGTTGAGGCGTACCGCTGGGCCGACAGCTTTCAGGCCTGACCGCGCATACCGGCAGGATGAACGATCACATGGATGGCGACAAAAGGAGTCCGAATATGGCAAGGAACACGTGCATCGCGGGCCTGGTCGTGGCGGGTCTGCTGGTCCTGACGCTCGTCGGCTGTGCCCGTCAGGAGCTGTTCAACGGCAAGACGTTTTCGGGGTGGACGGCCCACGCGGATGAGCCGGGCGTCGATCCCTGGTCGATCTGGTCCGTGCGGGACGGCGTGATTCACTGTGCCGGCGTGCCGAACGGGTACATCCGGACGGTGGATACGTTCAGCGATTTCCGGCTGCATCTGGAATGGCGATGGGTCAACAATCCGACCAACAGCGGTGTCCTGTTGCGGGCCAGCGGCCCCGACAAGGTCTGGCCCCGCTGCATCGAGGCCCAGCTCAAGGCGGGCAACGCCGGTGACTTCGTATTGATTGGACACCCCGGCATGACTGTCGACGGCGTACGCTACCAGGATGATGAGAAGATGTACGTCGTCGTTCCGCGCAAGGACGCCGGCAAGCCGATCGAAAAGCCCGCCGGCCAGTGGAACACCTACGATATCGAGTGCATCGGGCGGACGATCAAGGTGTGGGTCAACGGCACGCTGCAGAACGAGGCCATCCGCGTGACCGACACCCAGGGCTGGATCTGCCTGCAGTCGGAAGGCTCGCCGATCGAATTTCGCAATATCTACGTGGAGCGGCTCGACTGATCGGTGTCGCATAAAGACGCGATTTCTGCGGTCCGTTGCGGGAATTCGCGTTCGTCAATCGTCTGAACAGACAGGGGCCTTGTGTGCGGCGTGATCGTCGCCGGCCCCGGCGATCTCGGAGGGAAAGGGCATGCGTACAAGTGGTATCTCGCGTCGTGATTTCGTCAGGGCCTCGGCGGTGACGCTGGCCACCACGGTGGCCCCCGCGGGGCTTTATGCTGCCGGAGCGGAGCGTCTGCGGGTCGGGCTGATCGGTTGCGGGGGCCGGGGCATCGGGGCCGCCGCCGACTGCCTCAACGCGGACCCAGCCGTCGAACTGATCGCCATGGGCGATCTCTTTGAGGACCGGCTCAAGGGGGCGTGGGGCCAGTTGAAGAAGGATTTCACCGATCGCGTCCGGGTGACGCCGGAGACACAGTTCACCGGTTTCGACGCGTACAAAAAGGTCATCGCCACACCCGGTGTCGATCTGATCCTGCATGCCGCCCCGCCGGGTTTTCGGCCGATTCATCTCCGCGCTGCGATCGAGGCCGGCAAGCACGTGTTTATGGAGAAGCCCGCCGGCACGGACCCGGCCGGGATTCGCTCCGTGATCGAAAGTGCTGCTCTGGCTGATCAAAAAGGCCTGAGCATTGTCGCCGGCACGCAACGGCGGCACCAGTGGCACTACGTCGATCTTATGAAGCGCATCCACGACGGCGCGATCGGGGAGATTCGCGCCGCCTATGCCTACTGGAACGGCGGCGACATGATCGGCTACTGGAAGTGGTGGGAAAAGGCCTCCATGAGCGACATGGAGTGGCAGTGCCGCTCGTGGCCGTGGTTCGTATGGACCAGCGGCGACCACATCGTCGAGCAGCACGTACACAACCTGGACGTCGTCAACTGGGCCCTCGGTGCGCTGCCCGTTTCCTGCATGGGCATGGGTGGCCGGGCGGTGCGGACCCAGGGGAACATCTGGGACCACTTCGGCGTCGAGTTCGAATACCCCGGCGGCGTTCGCGTGCTGAGCATGTGTCGTCAGATCAACGGATGCACCGACCGGGTCAGCGAATCCATCGTCGGCACCGAAGGCCGCGTCTATACCGATTCCAGCGTGGGACGCATCGAGGGTCCGAACGCGTACCAGTATAACGGTCCGAATCCCAACCCCTACGTTCAGGAGCACAAGGACCTGATCGAGGGGCTGCGGAAGGGCACGCCGCTCAACGAAGGCAAGCGCGTCGCCGAGAGCACGCTGTGCGCCATCATGGGACGCATGAGCGCCTACACCGGCCGCGCGCTGCGGTGGGACTGGGCGCTCAAGGCCTCCAAGCTGGATCTGGTTCCCAAGACCTTTGAGTACGGGCCGTTGCCGGCCAGACCCGTGGCCGTCCCGGGCCAGACACCGCTGGTGTAAGCGGCACAACCGGTGACCGAGAAGTGAAATCACTTTGTTAGGTAAGGAGCATACGGATGAGTCAGAGTGGTGTATCACGAAGAGGTTTTCTGAAGGCGTCGGCCGCGGCGGTGCCCGTGGTCGCGGCCATCAATGCGACGGGCGTGTACGCGGCCGGCGATGACGTGCTCAAGGTGGCCCTGATCGGCGCGGGCGGGCGCGGCAGCGGCGCGCTGGACAACTTCATCTCCGCGGCGAAGCGGGCGGGCCTTCAGGCCAAGGTTGTCGCTATCGCCGAGGTCCAGAAGGATCGCGCCGAGGGCAACGCACGCAAGCACAATGTGCCGATGGACCACGTCTTCACCGATTTCTCGGGCTATAAGAAGGCCGTGGCCACCGACGCCGACTACGTCATTCTGGCCGCCAGTCCGAACTTCCGGCCCCCGCATCTGGAGGCGGCGGTCCGGGCGGGCAAGAACGTGTTCATGGAAAAGCCCGTGGCCGTCGATCCGCCGGGCATCCGTCGCATCATCGCTGCCGGCGAGCTGGCCAAGGAGAAGGGCCTGGGCATCGTCGCCGGGACGCAGCGGCGTCACGAGAAGCCCTATCGCGAGACCGCCGACAAGATCGCGCAGGGGGCTCTGGGGCGCATCATGTCCGCGCGGGTGTGGTGGTGCGGCGGCCGTCTCTGGTACCGCGGCCAGGGCGCCAACGAGAGCGACGCCATGTACATGGTGCGCAACTGGGTGAGCTTCACGGAAATGAGCGGTGACCACATCGTCGAGCAGCACGTGCACAACCTGGACATCGCCAACTGGTTCATCGGTCGGCCGCCCGTGTCGGCGTTGGGCTTCGGCGGTCGCGCCCGCCGCAAGACCGGCAACCAGTTCGATTTCTTCAGTGTCGATTTCGATTACGGCGATGACGTCACCGTGCACAGCATGTGTCGCCAGATCAGCGGCTGCTACGATCGCGTGGCCGAATACATCGTCGGCACCAATGGCGCGACGTGGGGTAACGGCGGCAGCTTCAAGATGATCGAGCCCAAGAGCGTGCAGGTCGGAAAGTACCCCGAGGGCAACCCCTATGAGGTGGAGCACTTCGATCTGATCAACAGCGTTCGCGCGGGCAAGCCGCTCAACGAGGCCCAGGCGGTCGCCGAGGCGACGATGGCGGCGATCATGGGGCGGATCAGTGCGTACACCGGCCAGCTCGTGCGGTGGAGCGATTGCATGAGCAACACCAACTCGCCGTACTACAATCTGACCTGCACGCCGACCGCCGAGGACTTCGAAAAGGGCGACGTGACCGCTCCCGAGGACGACGTGGTGGCTGTGCCGGGCAAGGATTGACCCAACGCCCCGCGGGATCGCAAGGGGCACGTATGAAACTCAACTGGATCGGGTTCCCTTTTATTTCGAAGGGGACCCGATTTTTTTTCGGCCTTTCACAGTGGGGTGCGAACCGGCAGTACAGGCGCACAGAGGATTCTCGGACCATGTTTTATTCTTGTCCATATTAACTATATCCTGGCTACATGCTCAAGGGTCCGTTAACATGGGAAAAAGAGATCGGACAAAAAGGTTTGCGGCAATGGCCGCGAAATATGAAGCGTCTTATCCAGAGAGCCGAAGACAGGTCTAGGGACCGGGTTCTTATCGAACATCCGTCGTAGGGGTCCGTAGCGGTCGTAAGTAGTCGAGGGATCGACGAAGATCGGTCTTGGCGCGGCCGCCAAGGTGGTTTTTTTGACAAAGGCGGCGGTTGTGGTAGGCTTTACAATGAAAAACGACCTTGTCTTTCGGGAGTACCGATCATGAAATGTAGAGGACTGGGGCTGATTCTGATCGCGTCTCTCGTGGCGTCCGCCGCTGCCGGGCGTTATGTTCCCACCCAATATCCTCAGACCGCGGCCGTGCTGCAGGTCCTGTTCGGGGATGCCGTCCGCAAGGAGCACACGTTCCTCGCGTATGCCGCGGGCGCCGAGGAGGAGGGCAGCGCTCCGATGGTCGCTTTGTTTGCGGCTCTGGCCCGCTCACAGAGCGTGCTGGCCGAGAACGCGCGGTTGTTGTTGGCCGATTTCGATACCGAGGTCGAGACGCCTCTGGGGAATGGTGTCAGCGTGGGGGAAACGCGGCACAATCTGGAGATCACCGCCAATATCGCCCTGGCCAAGCTGGATGATCGTTACAGGGTCTTCCTGGACATGATCCGCGCCGAGCGGAACGCCGAGGCCATGGCCGAGGTGCAGGCGGTATGGGACGTCAAGAAACGACAGCGCGAAATCGTGCAAAAAGGGCTCAGCGCCACCGGGCTGCTGGGCTGGACCGCCAAATTGCCACAGGGCTATTGCGTGTGTCCCGTTTGCGGCTACATCGTCGCCGAGGGCGACGCGGGGGCGCGGTGTCCCTACTGCAACACCGAGGGGATCGAGAACGAAGTCGTGGGCTCGGAGTGGAAGGTGTTCTGGGGATTGGATCAAAACACCGCGCTGGATGATGCCCAACGGGCGGCAGCCAAGCGGTTCTACAGGCTAGTGGCATCCCAAGATGTGGGCCTGGCTCCGGCCCCCGGCTCGACTCTTCTGGGAAGCGATGCCTACCAGATGTGGGGTCTGGGGTCCAGCGGCGGTTTTTCCGATGAGGAGAAGGCGTACATTGCCGCCGTGCCGCTTCTGGCGCGGGCCTGGGAGGTGTACCAGGCTATTGATTTGGGCGAACTCAGCGAGAACGAGAAGCAGTATATCGCTCGGATACACACGAAATATGGCCAAGGTCCCGTCGATCTGATGAAACTGCGTGAAGGCGGCGACCTCTCTGGGGAGGCGGCACAGGTGCTGGACGTCGTCGAGGCCCTCAGCGGTTCGCTGTACCTGTCCGATCGTGACCTGGTCTTCCTGCAACGCTTCGACCTCGAGTAGCCCGCCCCACGCCGACAAGCATCGGGTCAGTCACAATCGCGTCGCTCACGCAAACGGCGGAGGATGTCCCAATAGGCGCCGCGGGCGCCGGTGGTGATGGCCTCTACGAGTTCCGTGTTGGCGTTGTAGTTGTGATCTTCGCTCAGCGGGTCCGTGACGACGGTCGCTCCGGTGTCGGACATCGGCGCGAAGAACCGCTCATCGGCCCCGATTCGGTCCCGCACAAGACCGGCGGCGTCCTCCCCCAGCGCCGGACTGATGTAGAACGTCGGCTGCACGAGGTCCACCGGCCCGTCGTAGCGGCGTCGCAGACCCGGCAGGGTCTCCAGCGGCCCGCGGTCGGCCAGTATCCGCGTCACGGCCGTGCCCGGGTACAGCCGCAACCCGCAGCCGGCGCCCACGCAATCGGGATCGATCCGTTTGAAGAAGTCGATGCTCTCGGCCACGGTCTGCGGCGTCTCGCCCGGCCCGCCCAGCAGCAGGTCCAGCATCACGCGAATTCCATTCTCGCGGCACAATCGCACCGCGCGTGCCAGGTCCGCCTGCCCGTGCGGCTGACGGTAGGCCCGGAGCATCGTCGTGCTGGCCGAGTCGCTCGTGAAGTTGATCCCGACGCAGCCGGCCCGTCGCATAGCCGCGGCCAAGGCCGCGTCGAAGGGCACGACGGCCAGGTACGCGTACCATCGCAGCCGGTCGCCCAGGCCACGCCGCTCAAACGCCTCGCAGATCGCCACGGCGTGGGTATAGGGGATGTTGAATTCGGCGTCGCACGTGTGCAGCACGTCCACGCCTTGCCTCAGAAGCGATTCCACTTCGTCGGCGACCTCGTCCGGATCACGCAACCGCAGGGTCCGGCCCTTGGCCAGCGGGTCGGCACAGTAGACACACCCCCGGTCGCAACCCCGCTTGGTCTCAAAGCCGATCTGTCCGCCCCGCGCAAAGTAGGTAGCGTTGTCCACGAGGTCCCGATGTGTGCCGACCTTCGGCGAGAGTGGCCAGGCGGGGTCGTTTTCCTGCCAATGGTCTTCGCGTCGCCAGATCAATCCCGGCACCCCCTCAAGCGGCCCCTGTCCCGTGATGACACGATACAGCCGCACCAAGGCCTGCTCACCGTCGCCGACGATGCCGAAGTCCGCACCGACGCGGTCGAGGACGGGCCTGCGAAAGATCGACAGCGCCACGCCACCCACGCAGATCGGCGCATCGCAGCACCGGCGCACGCGATCGACGATGTCCCGCAGGTCGGGTACGAACCACTGGGCGCTGGGCCAGAAGCAGTCATCGGCGTTGCGAAAGGACAGGCCCACCAGCACCGGATCGCACTCGGCCAGACCGGTCTCCAATGTCGCGGCCGGGTCGTCGGCCAGGCCGAGATCGATCACGCGCACAGGGATTCCGGCATCGCGGGCCGCGATAGCGACGTACTCGAGCCCGACCGGTGCGATCGGTGGTTGCATCGTGTTCGTATTGACCAGTACGAGCATCCTATCCTCCCGATGGGTCCCGGTTTTGGCTTCAGCGGGCCTACGGTTCGTGCAGCCCTTGAGCGGCCAGCTCGCGGCGGACCTCGGCGAACACGGCCACGACCTGGTCATGGATGTGCCCGTTTGTCGCCAGAACCTGCCGATAGCGGCGCTGCCGGCCGCCGGCGAAGTCCGAGCATCGCCCGCCCGCCTCCTCGACGACCAGGAACCCCGCCGCTACGTCGTAGGGCTTGAGGTCCAACTCCCAAAACCCCTCCAGCCGACCCGAGGCCACGTAACCCAGATCCACCGCCGCCGACCCATACCGCCGTACGTCGAGAATCTGCGGCAAGAGCCGCGTCAGGAACGGCACGTTCGTGTACGCGCTGTTGCGGCGGATGCAGGCAAAGCCGGTCGCCAGCACACTGTCCGATAAAGAGTGCCGGCTGGAGACGTGGATCGGGTCCCCGTTCAGCGTTGCGCCCCGACCCCGCTCGGCCAGATACAGCTCGCCCAGCGCTGGGGCATACACGGCGGCCAGCGTCGTTTTTCCGGCCTGCTCCACGGCGATGCTCACGGAGTAATGGGGCTGGCCCCGCACGAAGGAGGTGGTGCCGTCGATGGGGTCGATCAGCCAGCGGGTGCTCGTCCCGTCGTGTGAGCCGCTTTCCTCGCCGAAGATCGCGTGCTGCGGGTAGCGCTGCCGGATCTGCTCCACGAGGAACCGCTCCACGGCCACGTCGGCCTCGCTGACGAGGTCCTTTTCGCGTTTATGCTCCACGGCCAGGGCCGTTCCGCGGCCGCGATACGCCAGCGTCATGCGGCCTGCCTCGGTGATGATCTCTTCGAGAAACTGTCTCATATCGTCCGGATTCCGGGGCTGTCAACGGTTGTCACGCCCGTCCCCGGCGAGCGGATGTCCGGGGCTCAGAGGGCTGCACGAGGCCGCAGCCTATCCGGCGGGTGCGGGCCTGTCAACGACTGTTGCGTCCGCGGCGATGGCCGGTTGCGAATCACGCCGCGGGCGATCTTTTGCCGTGCTGCGCTTGCATTGTCGCGGCCGATCCGGTATCATCGAGCACGATGGAGCGAAACCGTATCAGGGGAGAATGATTGTGCCTGTCGAGAAGATCATCCTTCAGCACCAAGTGCCGGATGTGGCCACGGAGTTGGCCGGGTTGGAGGCGTGCCTGACGAACTTCGCGTACGTGGATCGTTTCCGCACGGGCATGCTGGACGCCTTGGGTCAACGCCTGCCCGGGGTTCCGGTGTTTTTCAAGATGGTGTCTTCCGGTCTGGACGATGCCGTCCGGGTCAAGCTCGTCGGGCCCTGTCCGGATGCCGATACGCTTTTCGACCGGGCCGTCACCGAGCACGCCGTCGAGGCCGAGCTCAATCGGCTTATCCATCGCAAGAAGACCGGCTGGATCCGGGGCGCTCACGAATCGGCTCGCACCAAGCTGCCGCTGTTGCCGAAGCCCTGGCATGCCCTTTTTGAGGCCGTGCCGCGGGACAAGCACCTGCCGGTCCTATGTGTCCTGCTGGCTCGCAAGAAGCCGGGCGAGACCGAGGAGTCACACGCGGAGTGGGTCGCCGAGAAGATCGAATTCCTGCTGTTCGGGGACTAATCGCCGGGCCTCCTGTCTGTCGGAGCGCATCATGACCCCTGAGTCCACTCCTGCACCGCATCTGCCGGACTTCGTCACTATCGTATCGGGCCTGCCTCGCTCGGGAACCAGCATGATGATGCAGGCCCTGACGGCCGGCGGCCTGCCCGCGTTGACCGACGGTCTGCGGGCGGCCGACGCGGACAATCCGCGAGGCTACTACGAGTTCGAGCCCGTTAAGAGGACCCGCCAAGACCCCTCCTGGCTCGCCCAGGCGCGGGGCAAGGTCGTTAAGATGGTGTACCGCCTGCTGTACGACCTGCCCGGCGCGGGGTATGAGTACCGCGTCATCGTGATGCATCGGGATATCCAGGAGGTGCTGGCCAGTCAGAAGAAGATGCTCCGACGACTGGGCAAGGACGACGGCGGCGATGATGCACAACTTGCCGGGCTATTCGAAAAGCAACTCAGCGACTTTGAGCGATGGGTTGCGGGGCAGCCGGCCTTTCGCACGCTCGATGTGCCGTATGCGGATATGATCGCCTCGCCGCGGGTCCAATGCAGTCGCATCAATGATTTCCTCGGCGGCCTACTGGACGTGGACGCCATGGCCGCCGCGATCGACCCGAGCCTCTATCGCAACCGCGCCTGACCGACGGGCTCGGACCCGACCCCGACCTCGACCGGTTGGGCGAAGGCCTCCTGCATGTGTGTCGGCAGCATGAACACCCGACCGTCGCGGGTGGCGAAGTACAGCCGCGACTCGGAGGGCTGCCGGGCGTGGCCATCGGCCCAGAAGGCGTAGAAATCGGGATGGGCCCCGACCGGACGACGGACATAGGTGTGATTGTACGCGCTGTCGTGGGTCATCTGCCGGTCCAGGCCCCAGGTTCGGCCCGCATCTTGGCTGATCCATAAGGCCACCTCGCCGCCGGGGTTGTACGGCTGCGGACCCGTCAGCGTCGGCGCGATCAGACGCCACCGCGGGCCGCCCGGATACAGCGAGCCCATGTCGTAGTTGTTGTCCGACGTGGTGATTTCCATGAAATCCCACGCGTTTCCGGTCCAGCGGGCCATCGTCCACGTTCGCGGATCGTTTTGAGGGCCGGACTGGTAGCCCTTGCTGGTGACGTACAGGAGAATCGGCCGACCCTGGTCATCGTACACGAGGTCCTTCAAGTAGACGTTGAGACCCTGCGTTTCATAGTCCCGCACCAGCGCCGCACACGCCGGATCCGTCAGCGGGACGTCGAGCTCACGACCGTCGACGGTGGTCCAGGTGCGCCCGTGATCCCGCGTTTCCATGTAGTACAGGTTGGTCCGCCAGTTCAGCCCTTTGCCCTGCGGGTGATAGTTGAACATCGTCCCGGCGCGGCCCGGTCCCAGGGCGCTGATCTGATAGTGGCCTTGCTCCATTGCCGCCAGCCGCCGGCGATTCGACCAATGCACGCCGTCGCGACTCGTCATGAAGTAATTTGTTCGGGCCGCCGGGTCGCTATACCGCGTGAAGAAACACACGAATCCCCAGCCCGGCTCGTACCAGGCCTGCATGTACGAGAAATTGTCGATGGAAACGTCCTGTCCGCCTTCGCTGTACGTGGCGGCCATGGGCTCGAAGGCCGCCACCGAATACGGCATCCGACTGCGGTGGATGTAAGAGGGCCGGCTGCGCCCGTGAGAGGTCGAGAATACCCACACGAAGCCTTCGTCGTCCACGTTCAGCACGGGGTTGTCGTGGGCGTCCTCGGTCTGCTTGTCGAGCAGCACGGTCGGTCGCGGTACACACCCGGTCTTGTGGTCGTAGTAGGACACCATGTGCAGCAGGTGTCGCGGATCCTCGGCCGTCGCGCCGCCGTAACAGAAAAAGGTCTTGTCCACCTGCGGCCGATACACGGCGAAGGGGCGATGTTTGGCGCAATAGGTCCCCAGGCCGCCGCTGTACTTGTACACGTACTCGTCGTTGGACGGCTGGTTCATGTACCAGATGCCCCGGTACCCGTCGGCCTGGACGTTAAGGGCGATCGTGGCGACCTCGTTGGCGTTGTTCACGCCGGCCGCCACCCATGCTGTGAGGCAGCAAACAGTCGCCCCTATCGGCCATAATCGCCGATCTCGATCGCCTTCTCTCATGGATCGCCTTCCTCAATCAGCCTTGGCTTCCTGCCGGCCGTAACACGCGTCGTTTCTCGTTGCCGGTAAGCCAAATCCCCATTATACGCGGATCGCATGTCCGCGACCAGTTCTGCATGGTCTTCCCGTTCGCTCGCTCGTTCGACCGGATAGATTTCTCTGGATATTCACTCCCGAACATGATACACGCAAAGCGCGAGCATGAGGCAAGCGAACAACGAATGAGAGGTCACACCATGACTCATGATGCACTGCAATATGACAAGACCGTCGAACTGACGCAAGCCAGCCTGGTCATGGGGCTGTCCGGTTGGATGAACGGCGGGGAGGTTTCCACCGGCGTCGTTGAATATCTCGTCCGGGCGCTGGAGGCCGAGCCCTTTGCGCGGATCGTGCCTGATGATTTCTACCTGTACAGTTTTCCGGGCACGATGGAGTTTGCGGCCCTGTTCCGGCCACACTGTAAGATTGAGGATGGCCTGATCTGCGAATTCGACGAGCCGGAGAACCGGTTCTGGGCCGCCGTGAAGCCGGGTTTGATCCTTTTCTCGGGCAAGGAGCCCAACCTCTTCTGGAACCGTTACGCCGAGAGCCTCCTGGAGGTCTGTCGCCGACACGGTGTACGGCGGATCGTGTTCGTGGGCAGCGTCGCCGGGCTGACCCCCCACACCCGCGAACCGCGGGTTCTGTGCAGCGTTTCAGAGCAGCGCCTCCGGGACGAGCTCGAGCCGCACGGTATGCAGTTCAGCCGCTATACCGGCCCGGCCAGCTTCGTGACGTACCTGACGCTTCAGGCGGAGCGGGCCGGTGTCGAGATGATCTCTCTGGTGGCCGAGATCCCCGCGTACGTCCAGGGCTATAACCCGCGTTGCGTGGAGGCAGCCGTGCGGCACGTGGGGGCGTTGCTCGGGCTGCAGTTGCCCCTGGGTGATCTGCGAAACATGAGCGAGGAGTTCGAGAAGCGGCTGGATGTCCTCATCGCCGAGCAGCCCGAGCTGCTGGAGAAGATCAAGCTGCTCGAGGCCGACTACGACGATCAGGTCTTTGATAACGAGATGGGCGACCTGAAGCTCTGGCTCCAGCGGCAGGGTATTCGCGTCGATTGAACGGGTCGTGCAAGCCCGCCCATAAAGGGGGCAGGTCCATGCCGTTGGCAACCGCCTTCGTCCGGGCGAGCCGGTGTCACTTGGCATGGTGCTTCCGGCTCCTATGTCGGACACAGGCGACAGGGATACCCTTGCCTGGGATTCTCGGAGAGTACGACCGAGTTGGGAATCAAAAGGAACGCTACAAGTCTCTGAAGTACAAGAACTTGTAGCGTCGATGTCAGATATAACGGAGAGGGCGGGATTCGAACCCGCGGTAGGGACAAGCCCTACACAGCCTTTCCAAGGCTGCTCGATAAGCCGCTCCGACACCTCTCCACGTCACATCGATATCGTAAGTAGGCTGACCCGGAGGCTCGCAGACTCCCATTCTCATGGTGAACACAACTGCCGGGCCCCAGGACGAGCCGAAAATGGCCGCTCATGTCCTCGCCAGCACTCCCGCTCGTGACACCCCTGTCGGACAGGAAAGCCTTGCCGGATCACACGCCACATTGTTCGATTCCGCGAACAGCATGGCGGGCCAAAACACCCATTCTATACCTATCCCTCTTCACAAGCCGTGTCAATCTCTTTCCCATTGGCTTTTTCTGCGCCTCAGAAAAACGGCCCGGCCGTACAAAGTTGTTGAAGCGGGGCCGATCCGCCGGTAGAATCCGCCGTATAGACAAAGATGTCAGGGGTGCCGGCGTTTTGCCGGCTGAGATCCGCGGGGGCGGAACCCTTAGCACCTGATCCGGGTAATACCGGCGAAGGGAGGCATAATACGGGTGTGGGTCGCACCGGTTTATGCCGGTGCATTTTTTTTGAGGTGAGGTGACCCGTGGGACCGGTGTTTTTCGAATTACAGCAGGCCACGGTGGGCATCGCCGGCCTGGGCGGCTTGGGGTCGAACGTGGCCGTCGCGCTGACCCGCCTGGGACCGGGGCGGCTGGTGGTGGTGGATTTTGACTGCGTGGAGGCCGACAATCTCAACCGCCAGCAGTACTTTCTCGACCAGGTCGGCATGCACAAGGTGGATGCGATGCTCGAGAACCTGCGGCGGATCCGGCCCGACGTGGAGGTCGTGGCCCACAAGGTTCGACTTGACCCGGGCAATATCCCCGCCGTCTTCGCCGACTGCGACGTGGTGGCCGAGTGCTTCGACCGCAGCGATCAGAAGCAGATGCTCGTGGAGACGCTGCTGTCGCGCCTGGCCCGCACGGTGGTCGTCTCGGTCAGCGGCCTGGCCGGATACGGGCGAAGCAACGCCATCCAGACCCGCCGTATCTCGCCGCGGCACATCCTCGTCGGCGATGGCGTCAGCGGGATCGGGCCGGGCGTGCCCCTGACCGCGGCCCGCGTGGGCATTGCCGCCCACCACCAGGCCAACGCCGTCATCGAGGTGCTGCTGGAACAATGGAGCCCTGATTACCCGGAGCCGAAATCATGCCAAGCCTGAGGATCAACGGGACCGATCATGCGTTTCCCGGCGACACGTTGCCCGCGACGGTCGCGGAGCTATTGAACGCGTTGGAGATCGACCACGCGACGGTCGTGGCGGAGGTGGACGGCCAGATCGTCGAACGCACCCGGTTCGGCGAGACGCCGATCCGCGAGGGCCAGTCCATCGAGCTGGTGCGTTTTGTAGGGGGAGGATAGCGTGAACGACAAGCTGACCATCGCCGGTCGCGATTTTACGTCGCGGTTATTCATCGGCACGGGCAAGTACGCCTCGAACGAGATCATGGCCCGGTCCATCGAGGCCTCCGGGACGGAAATGGTCACGGTCGCCCTGCGTCGCGTCGACATCGGCAATCCGAACGACGACATGCTCACGGCGATCGACCGGGACCGCTACCTGCTGTTGCCGAATACGTCCGGGGCCCGCGACGCCGAGGAGGCGGTGCGGCTGGCGCGACTGGCGCGGGCGGCGACGGGCATCGCCTGGGTCAAGCTGGAGGTCACGCCGGACCCGTACTACCTGCTGCCGGATGGCGCCGAGACGCTGCGGGCGGCCGAGCGGCTCGTGGCCGAGGGGTTTGTCGTCCTGCCGTACATCCAGGCCGACCCGGTCCTGGCCAAGCGGCTGGAGGACGTCGGCACGGCGACGGTCATGCCGCTGGCCTCGCCCATCGGGTCCAACCAGGGCCTCAAGACGCGGGCGTCGTTGGAGATCATCATCGAGCAGGCCACGGTGCCCGTCGTGGTGGATGCGGGCCTGGGTGTGCCCTCGCACGCGGCCGATGCGATGGAGATGGGCGCGGATGCGGTGCTGGTCAATACGTCGATTGCGACGGCCGCCGACCCGGTGGCCATGGCGCGGGCGTTCGCGATGGCCGTCGAGGCGGGCCGCATGGCCTGGCTGGCCGGCCGTGCCGCTGAGCGACGGATCGCCAGTGCATCCAGTCCGCTGACGGGGTTCCTGCGCAACGGATGATTTGCGGTAGATGATGGAGACTCTTGCGGACATCTTAGCGAGCGAGCGGCTGGACGATCATGATGCCTGGCGGGAGGTGATCGCTGCGGTTCGGCCCGATCAGGTGCGCCGCGAGCTGGGCCGGCCGCCCGGGCGGTTCCGGCTGGAGCGGCTGTGTGTCCTGGTGTCACCCGCGGCACGCGAGTGTCTCGAAGAGATGGCCCGGCAGGCCCTGGCGCTCACGACCCAGCGGTTTGGCCGCACCGTGCAGCTTTATGCCCCGCTATACGTGTCCAACTATTGCATCAACCGCTGCGGCTACTGCGGCTACAATCAGACGCACGATTTTCCGCGGCGGCGGCTGACGCTCGATGAGGCCCTCGGCGAGGCCGAGGTCATCGCGGCCGAGGGCTTCCGCCATATCCTGCTGGTCAGCGGCGAGGATCGGCAGGGCGTGCCCCCGGAGTATTTCTGCCGCCTGGCCGAGCGGCTGCGCGAGCGGTTCAGCTCGATCTCCGTGGAGGTTTATCCGCTCTCGACGGAGGAATACGCCCGGCTTTTCGCCGCAGGCATTGACGGCGTGACGCTGTACCAGGAGACGTACGACCGCGCGACCTATGCCCGGTGGCACCCGGCCGGGCCCAAGAGCGACTACGACCACCGGCTGGACAGCCCGGACCGGTTCGCCCGCGCGGGCGTGCGGCGGCTGGGTTTGGGGGCGCTGCTGGGGTTGGGCGACTGGCGCTGCGAGACGCTGGCGCTGGGCATGCACGCGGCGTACCTGATGAAGCACTACTGGCGGTCGCAGGTGGCGTTCAGCTTCCCACGGATCCGCCCGGCCCACGAGGTCTGCGATCAATTCGATCACCTCGTGACCGATGCCGACCTGGTGCAGATGATGCTGGCGTTACGGCTGTGCTTCGCCGATGCCGGGATCGTGTTGAGCACGCGGGAAAGCGCGGCCCTGCGGGATCGGCTGGTGGGCCTGTGCGTGACACAGATCAGCGCCGGATCCAAGACCAACCCCGGCGGCTACCGCGGCGAGGCCACGACCGAGCAGTTCACCATCGACGACCAGCGGCCGCCGGCCAAGGTGGCCGAGATGATCCGCGCCGCCGGCCGCGAGGCCGTCTGGAAGGACTGGGACGCGGCGTTTTGTGGCCGGTAGGAGCAGCTAGATGCTTATGGAGAGTATCTGTTACATCTGCACTGTAGTACTCAGCTTCGCGTCGTACATGCGTTTCAGGTACATCAGAGTGGTTCGTTTTAGATGCCGCTCGACCTCTGCGTTTACATTTGTCGGCACGGTTCGACAGACAATATGGGTTGCCTCCGATAGCATGAAATTGGCCAAGGCGTAGGCGTAGATGCAGAGCCGACGTGCATCATCGGGGTTTTGCCCTGGAAACTCACGGTAACCGGAGTGTACATACCAATTGCCATACTCATACACCCAAGCATATAATTGCATTTGCCCAGTTCTCGCTGCTCGTTCCATCATCTCGTCCCATCCAGACCAGCGGCGGGGTTGCTTGGGTGCTCCGTTGTTCTTGGTGCCCCACAGTTCGGCCTGCTTGCACCGGGTCTCCTCGGTATCGAATTCACGTATGAAATTCTCAAACTTCTCAGTACGTGGACTTTAGCCATTCTTGAAGCAATTTTGGACTGACAAAAAAGATGCCGACATTCCGATGTAATTGGTATCACACAACGCATCGGAGACGTCGGCATGGACACTACGTTCTGTATATCGGCATGGAATGCCCTGGTGCAACAGCTTGCTTTGACATTTACCGACCCGACGGCGCGGACCTGGCAGCAGATCGCGCTGGGCTGGGTGCTCCATCGCGGCCCGGCCACCGTCACGGGCCTCTTCCGCACCCTGGGCAAACTGGCGGATCGGCACTGGACGGTCTATCACAAGTTCTTCTATCGAGCCCGATGGTCGCTCGAAACGCTCTCGTTTTATCTCATGGCCCACGTCATCGCCCCGATGATCCAGGAGTCCGGGCAGATCGACACGAGAACGGGCAAGCCCGTCGTGGACCTCAATATCGACGACACCACCGCCGGACGGTATGGCAAGCACGTGGCCCACGCCGGATGGTTCAAGGACGCCTCGGCCACGGGGCCGGCCACCCAGGGCACCGTCATCCACTGGGCGCACAACTGGATCGTCGGGGCCCTCACGCTTCGCTTGCCCCGATGGCCGTTGGTCCGATGGGTGCTGCCGGCCGCGTTTGTGCTCTATCGCAAAAAGGCCGACTGCGACGGCCGCCATCCTTTCGCCACGCGCCAGGTGTTGGCCGCCCGGATGGTCGGCCAGGTGGCGGCGGCCCTGCCCGGCGTGGTGATTCGCGTGGCCGCCGACGGTCAGTATGCCACGCAGGATATGGTGAGGGGACTGCCCGAAGACGTCAGCCTGGTCAGTCGGATTCGACGCGATGCCGCCATCTACGACGTGCCTCCCCAGCAGCGCAGACCCGGCCAACGGGGCCGCCTTCCGAGCAAAGGCCAGCGCCTGCCGACCCCGCAGCAGATGGCCGCACGCCGCACGAAGGGCTGGGCCACCATCCGGGTCAACCGCCAGGGCAAACCGGTGCCGCGACAGGTCTTGGGGATCACCTGCCTGTGGTATCACGTTTGCAGGGCGGTCCCCATTCGGCTGGTCCTCGTCCGCGACCCGGCGGGCCGGCAGGAGGACGACTTCTTGTTCTGCACCGATGCCACCGTGCCCGACGCCCAGATTGTCCAACGCTACTACGACCGGTGGGGCGTGGAGGAATGTATCTTGGAGGCCAAACAACAGATGGGGTTCGAGCGTACGCGCGGCTGGTGCAGCCAGACGGTCCACCGTCAGGCGCCGCTGGCGATGGTGTTGGTGACCCTGGTGAAGGCTTGGTACTCGCACTGTGCGGTCCACGAGCCCTCGTTGCTGCCGGACCCGACGCCGTGGAATCCGCACAAGACCCGGCCTTCGTTCCTGGATATGCTGGCGGCCCTGCGGGGTGTCCTTTGGGAGCATCGAATTTCATCCAACTCGAGGTTAACCGCACGAATGCGGGATATTCTCGAAACCGTTTTCTATGCCCTATCGGCAGCCGCGTGAATGGCTAAACCGCAC